>JAABUM010001072.1_pt1 | contig 42951 bp, 29 predicted proteins | sample 5559161 | NCBI WGS metagenome assembly JAABUM01 (sample SAMN10711868, study PRJNA513369) | rock metagenome | isolation source: Antarctica rocks | place: Antarctica: Victoria Land, Siegfried Peak nord
TTCCGCCGCTTAGTCAAAGACTATGAACGACTGCCCGAAACCCTCAAGGGTCTCCACTTCCTGGCCTTCGCCTGTCTCATGGCCACAAAACTCGTCAAGGTCATCCTCAGTCACTAACACCCTCTAATTAGGCCTCTTCGGTTCAGCAGCTTTTTAAACGGGCTTGGAGAGGGTTAGAAAATCACCGAGGATCGTCTACTTCAAACCGGCTTTGAGAAGTGGGCGGTGCTGTATCCGCAAGCCAAAGCCCTTCAACTCATTCAGTAACTATGTGAGAGCCGCGCCCGTTCAAACTTGGGTTTATGAAACGCACGCGATTGCCTGATGGCAGGAGGGTTTGGTGCGATGTGCCGCCTGGTGTGTCCGCTGTGTGGAACGAAATCCAAACGTATTTTCCACTTGGCCAGCGGGTGCAAAGCGGCGAAGTCGTCTTCGATGTTGGCGCCAACATCGGCTTGTTTTCCCTTTCGGCGTGGGGGCAAAGCGAAGGCAAAGCGCGCATTTACTCGTTTGAGCCGATGCCTTCGACGTGCGCGATTTGCGAGGCCAACGCGCGCCGGTTCGACCCCTGCGAAACCGGTTGGCAAACGCTGCGTGTGGGTTTGGGCGCGCGCGAAGAAACGGCGATGTTCCACCATTTCGCGCGCCTGAGCGTTTTGTCGAGCCGCGTGCGTGACCGCAATCGCGCCTTGGAAGAACTCGATGCGATGCTCTGTGCCGATCGTTTGGGCGCGCCGCTTGGGGTGTTCAATCCCGTTCCCAAAGCGATGCGCCGCGCATCAGGCCGCTGGATTGGCGGGTTTTTGCTGGCCAGTCGCCCAGTCGCCGCTTCGGTGTGGACTGTTTCAGAAGCGATGCGGCGCTTGAACGTGGCGCAGTTGGACTGGCTCAAAATCGATGTCGAAGGCGCCGAACTCGACGTGTTGCGCGGCGTGGACACCCTCGATTGGCCGCGCATCCGGCGCGTGCTGCTTGAAGCCGAGAACGCCGAACAAGAACTCGCGGCGCGCGCCCTGCTCGAAGCCGTGGGGTTTCGCGTGGAAACGCGCGACAATCCAGTTTTCGCGGGCCACAATTTGAAGATGATGTTCGCGGCGCGTTGAAGCGAGCAGCTGTTGAAAACTTCGAATTCAGTCGGGGTTCTCATTCTGATCCAATTCGCTCGCTTCAATTCTGTCGCCTTCGCCTTGGCACAACGCGAAAGAGCGCTCGATTTCAAGTCCGGCTTCGCGCGCGATGTCGCGCATGATGTGCGCGCGCGTTCGGGCGGCTTCGGGGGTTTGTCCCGTTGCGGCGAGCAAAAACCCGCCATCGGGAAGCGGCGCGAGCCAGGGCCAGGCGCCCACGATCCACTTTTCGGGCAAGCCGAACCCGGCACCGCGCGCGCCAAAGGGCACGTCTTGCCGCACGCCTGTTACATCGCCGCCCAGGGCGCGCAAGTGGGATTCGACCCACGTGCGCTCAGCGGCAGGAGACAAATCGGCGCGCGCCCCCCACAGGTCGTCGAACCACGCTTCGGGTGCCGCTTCAACCCGCAACCGTGCGGGTGGTTCAACTTGAAACAGCGCGCGCAGTTCGGATTCGCTAGTCGCTGAGGGCGGCGTTTCAACGCGTGCAGAACTTCGCGGTTGCTCTTTTAAATCGGCTCTGTGCGGCGTTTCAACTTCGGTTTTTGGGGCGGGCCGTAATTCTGCCAAACCTGCCAGTGCCGGACGCGCCAGAGCGTGCCACGAGGTGGAAGGCGCGTTGCCGTCGGTTTCGAGGAGCACCAGGTGCGATTGCGCGCGCGTGCAGGCCACGTAAAACAGGCGCTTCCATTCGGCCAGAGCGCGCGCCGCCGCGTCGCGTTTGAGCAGTTCAAAAGCAAGAGGCGGCGGGGCTTTGTCACTCCCCGCCGCTTCGTCTTCGCGCTCGCGGGCAAAGGAAAACGCCGCCGTCGCTTGTCCGTTCAGTTCGCCCCAGAGCAGCGTGTGGTCTGCCCCATCGCGTTTGGGCGTTTCGAGTTGCGCTAAGATGCAGCACGGAAACCCCAATCCTTTGCTCGAATGCACGGTCATCAACTGAATCGCGCCGCCAGAAGGCAAGGGCGCCAGCGGCTCGGAATCATCGTCAGCGTGCGCTTCGAAAAAGTCAACAAGCGCGCGCAGGCCACCTTCCCCCTCGTCTTCGCGCCCGCGCACCAAGTCGAGAACTTTGTGCCAGTTTTCGCGGCGCTGAGGGGCATCTTCACACGCGGCCTCGAACCACGCGATTTCCGATTCTTCCAAAACGCGCTCCATCACCTGCGAAGCGCGAATCGTTCCCGAAAGCGTGCGCCACTCGCGCAACCTCGATTGCAGCGCCCGCTTGGTCGCGCCGTCGAGTTCGTCCAAAGGCGTCCAATCCGGTTCGCTCTCGCTTTGGGCGACGCGCCGCTCCAACAGCGATACATCGCTTTGCCCGCCAAAAGGCGAGCGAAGCAGACCGATCATCGCTGCTTCGTCGCCCTCATCAAGTAGCGCTCGCCACAGCGAAACGCTCCAACGCACGGCATCACTTCGGAAGAATCCGCGCCCACGAATCGAAACAAAGGGCACGCCCCGCGCGCGCAAAACCCCTTCAAATACCGCCTTGACGCTGTTGTCGCCAAACAAAATCGCAACCGCCGGTTCACCCTCCGCTACCGCTTTGGACACCGAAGCGAAATCTGGTTGGCGCAACTTCACGCCCCCGCTTGTCGCTGCGTTGTTCACAACCGAAGCATCGGAAGTTACAACCGAAGCGGCAGAAGTTGCATTAGGACTGGAAGAGGCGCGCTCCTGTTGTGCCAACGCGTTTGGCAAATTAGGACTTGCGTTGGCTTGCGCGAGATGTGTTGAGTCGAGTGCCGTGTCGCTTTGCGAGTGGGTTTGCGCATCCGCGAGCAGTTCGAGGAGCCATGAACTCAGGGCGCCCGCCGCTTCGACGCGCAGCGCTTCGATGGAAGGCTTGCCGGTTGGCGCGGGCACCGTGGGCGAGCGCCACAGCGGGGGACGCAGGAGGAACACGCCGGGTTTGTCGCCGGGCGCGCGCGGCGAAATCCACGCCGATTCGACGGGCGACAGCGGGCCGTGCGCGGCTTCAAAGCGTTCGCGCGGCGCGCCTTCGAGCGGGAAAATCTGGCTGAAGGCGCGGTTCGTCCATTCGACTAAAGGCGGCGCGCTACGCCTGGAAATCGAAAGAACCCACGACGCGGCGCCTTCGCGTTCGAGGGTTTCGCGGCCCGCGTCGAACACGCGGATGTCGCCGCCGCGAAAATCGTAGATCGCCTGTTTGGGGTCTCCCACCAACAGCGCGTTGCCAGCATCGGGCGCGTGACGACGAAGCGCTTCCACGACTCGCCACTGCGCGGGATTGGTGTCTTGAAACTCGTCCACGAGCAACCACTCGATTTCGCCGCGCAGTGTTTGTGCGACTTCGGGGACTTCCAGAATCGACAGCGCCGCGCGCGTAATGTCTCCAAAATCGGCCAGCTTACCTTCGTCTTTGAGCGCCCGTTCCGACGCTTGCCACCACAATCCATAGCGCGCCAAAGAAGCCAGGGCGTTTTTGCCGCGCCACTCGCGCTCCCACGCCGGATCGAGTTTTTCCGTGCCCTGGCTTTGTTCGAGGCTCTGGCGCCGCCCGGCCAAATCCTCTGTTGCGTCGCGCCAGTCGATCAAGCGGGCCGCCAGCGCGTTTTGCTCGCGGAGTGGAACACCCTCGCCCAGTTGCTTTTTGAAGGCCGCCGAAAAGCCGTTGGAAATCAAAAACCCGCCACTCTTGCTCGGAAGTTGCGCGGTTTCCGGGTCGAGAAGCATTTCTCTGGCGCGCGGCGCGATGGCCTCCAACGTTTCGACGCGCGCGACATGACTTTGCCACAACGCCTCGCCGCGCGTCTGCGCTTGCGCCAACAACTCGCCCGCGAACTCGGAAAAAGCGGGCCGCTTCGCCAATCGTTCGAGGTCGGCACGTTCGCGGCGCGCGGCTTCGCGGATGGCGAGGAGAGCTTGCTCGCGGCGCTCGAACATTTCGAGGAAATCGAACAAAACCCCGTTTTCATCCTCGTCGCCGAGCGACGACCACGCCCAGAATTGGCGGCTCAGTTCCCGCACCAGAGCGCGTTCTTGGCCCGCTGTGGGTTGCGATACGCCGCGCGGCAAAGGCGAGTGTTCGGGAAACAAACGCAGCAAAGTGGCGCCAAGCGAGTCGAACGTCCAGATCCGATTGCGCGAGGAAAAATTCGCGCGCAGTTCACTCAAACGCGCGCGTTCAAGCGCATCATCGGTCGCCCGCAACCGCCGAACAAGCGCCCGGTATACGCGCGAACGCATTTCGGTGGCGGCTTTGTTGGTGAAAGTGAGCGCGACCACGCCTTCCAACGCGGCGGGCACGCCGTCGTCATCCTCGTTCCCCGCGCCTTCGAGCAACAACTTCAAAACGCGCTGCATGAGCAGTTCGGTTTTGCCCGTGCCCGCGCCCGCCACGACCACGCTGTGGCCCGCACCCGCATCGCGCACGGGCGCCTGCTCCGGTGACAGTTCGTGCCCAAACGCATCCGGCGCGCGAGAAAGGCGCACGGCTTGAACAGAGGAATCGAAAAGCGAAAGTTGGGACATAAGAAATCAAGCCACTTCGGAGCGCCCACACCGTTGCTTGATGGGGAGTCGCACCCTTGGCCAAGACAACGAAACCATCTGACGAGTGAGTCGCAACATCTCAGAGGCTATTTGAAAAGTGGTCTTCCGGTTTTGCATAAGCCGATTGAAGGAGGTGTCAGCCCCGCTATTACTTGGTCGGAGCGGGGCTAACGCCTCCTTCCAATCTCGTTTTTTCCTTCGTCTTGACTTTTCAAATAGCTTCTCAGCGGGGAGTCGCACAGTTGGAATCAGTTTGAGAAGTGGGTTTTGGTGTTGGAAGTGCGTCCGTCTGGTCGAGAAACCCACGAGGAACTGGAGGGCAAAACGCCTTTATGGGCGCGCGCTCGACGGCAAAACCCACTTCTCAAACTGGCTTTAAAAGGAAAACGGCGTTTGTCGACTGATTTGCGCGGTTATTCCGTTTCCCACTCGATGCGTTCGGGCAAAAACACGACGTTTGAGCCGAGATGAACTCCGGCGCGCGCGGTTTGTCTGGGCGCGTTTTGGCCGCACAGCGCGCGGCAAGCGCAGCCGTCACAGCGCGCAACCTTGGCTGAGCGCAGCGACAAGTTGAATGTGCCCGCTTCGATCAAAGACGCGATGCGCTCGATTTGAACGCGCGAATCGGCCAGCCACTGAGTCATCACTTCGCTTTTCATCGGGTTTTTTGCGGCCTCGCCGAGATCGTCGCCCTGCGCCGTCCATCCAGCGAACCCGACGCGCGGCGACAAATAACTGGCCGCGATTTGCGGAGCACTCTTCCACTCGCGCACCAGTTCGCCCGCCGCCAACAGATAGACCGCGAGTTGGAAACCCAAGCGGTCGCTGCCTTTGGCAAACGAGGGTAGTGACGAAGACGAGCCGGTTTTGTAATCGAGAACCACCACCAAAGAGCCGTCGGCGGAAGCGTCGATGCGGTCGATGCGCCCTTGCACGGAAGCTCCGCGTAACGGCAAACGAAACGTTTGTTCCAGTCCGTTGCCCCCGTGCGCCAGCGTCCAATCGCCTTCAGTTGCACTCTCGATGCTACCCGACGCCAGATGAAGCAGTGGATAAAGCGCCTGCGCCCACACACCGCGCCCGTGCGCGTCGGCTTCGAGGCATTCGGCGCGCAGCAGGCGCACCAGGGATCCGGGACGTTCAAGCGTGCCGATCAACCGTCTGGCTTCGGCGCGGCGCAGAATCGGCGGCAAACCCAGCGAATCGCATTCGCGCCGCGTGAGGTGCGCTACCGCTTCGCGCGCGGATTCAAACAAATCCATGCCCAGCGGTGTTTTCCACTCGCGGCGAAAGGCATGGAGCACGCGGTGCACCAGGTCGCCGCTTTCGGCGCGCGATAAATCGTCTTCGGTTCCGCCATCGTCGGGCAAACGGAGAACGCGCTCGAAGAAAAAGCGAATCGGACAGCGCACATAACCCTCAATTCCCGACGGCGATACCACGAGCCGTTCTTCGTCGCGCGACAGCAGCGGTTGCAAGAGTGCCTGCCCGCGTTCGCCCAGCACGCCGTCGTAATGGCCTATCTGGTCGAGGGACGCCCGCCCGCGCCGCATCGCATCAAGTGCCAACAGGCGCGCCCGAAGTTCGGGGTCTTCGATGAACGCCAGGTCAGGTGTCGATTTCAAAGAATCGGCATCGGTCAGCGCGAGGTTTTGGGTTTCGTTCGGGCCGAAACCGTCTTGGGAGAAAGTTTCCGGTTCGCTTTGGCCCGAAGAGCCGCGCAAATCGGCAGTTGTTTCCAGTGCGGTTTGGTGCTCGTCAGCCTCACCTATACGATTAACCGCGGAAGAACGCGGAAGCGAAGCCCGTTCTTTTGTGCCCGCGCGCGTTTGTGATTCATCGACCGGATGAACTTCCGAGAGTTCATCGAATCCGGCGGGACGCGCTAAAGTGAGGGGCGCGAAGTCGCCTTGAATCGCTTCGCCGTTTTGCCCGCGCGCAACGCACTCGCGCGCCAGGGTTTGCAGCCAGTGCGAACGCGAAAACGCGATGGGCGCGTCTTCGGCGGGCGCAAGGGATGGCCACGCGGCGCCGGGAAACAGCGCGGACAAATCTTCCCACAGCGGCGAGGCGCCGCTTTCTGTTCCTGCTGTCCACGCCGCGCGCGACAAAAACAGCGGGCAGGGTAGCGCCATCAACCGCGCGAACCCGTGAAGCGCCAAAGACAGCGGCGGCGCTTCGTGCTCGCGCAGCGTTTCGAGGCGCAGTGCCGTTGCGCGCGGCCACCACGAAACGGGGCGCGGTTTGGGCCACGCGCGTTCGCTTAGTCCCACCACGAACACGCCGCGCGCGCCATCGGTCGCCGCTTCGCCCACTTCGCCCACTCGCAAAACGCGAACGCCTGCGCCGCGCCGGGCGCGGGCAGTTTCATCCTCTTCGGCGTCCACTTCCAAACGAAGCCATGCCGTCCACGCGCTCGAAGGGCGCGCCCGCTCGTCGCCCGCCCGCTCGTCGCCCGCCCGCTCGTCGCCCGCCCGCTCGTCGCCCGCCCGCTCGGCAACGGCGCGCACTCCGGCGCGAAACGCATCCAACGCAACGCGCGCGCACGCAACGCTTTCAGTGCGAGAAGCGGTTTCGGCGCGAGAAGAAAACTCCGCCGTGTTTTGGTCGCCTGAAACAAAAGCGCCCACTTGGTCGCCGCTTGATTGAAGCGTCGCCACTCGCCCTGAATCGCTCGGCGAAGTTACGTTGTCGCTGCTTGCTCGAAGCGTCGTCGCGTGTTCCAAAGGAGCCGCAGGGAGGTTGCAAGTGTTGGGCGTTGCCGTTGCGTCCCAAAAAGGGGAACGACTCGAAAAGGTTGCGTTGTTGGAGTCAGTCTCTTGCCCTGGTTGTCCGTTCAAAGGGTCGCCGTTCGAGGTCGATGGCGCGTCCTCCCAGTGCGCGGCGAGGGCATCGGCCAGGGCGAGCGCCGCCGTTTCCCAGTCGCGGGCAGGAAGCGGCTCGGCGAGGGGCGCGAGCAATTGCTTCAAGCGCGCCACGCCTTGCAAATCGCCGCCATCGAGCGAGGAAGCGAGCGTTTCGGCGCGCGTTTGATCGCCGCGTCCGGCGTTCGAGGCGCGCAAACGGGCGATGCGCGTTTCCCAGTCGCGCGATAGAAGTTCGGGATCGCGCCACGGCGCCCCCTCCTCTTCGCCGCGCAGACAGCGATGCGCGCGGCGCAGTCGTCCGGCATCGAATCGCTTGAGTTGGCCGTCATCGCCGCTCCATTCGAGGCGCAGCGCCCCATCGCCGAGCAGGTCGTGCAACTCGTCCACTCCCCGAACGGCGCGTGGCACGAGCAGGCGAGTCAATCGCTCGAACAAAGGGCCGCGCGCCGCGCCACTGTCAGGCCAATCGAGCGGCACGCCCGCGGCCCCAAACGCCGCGCGAAGCGGGCGTTCCTGAACCGACGGGTCGGGCACGAGCAGACAAAAGTCGCGCGCCGAAGCGCCGTTTTCCACTTCGCGCCGGATGTGAGCGGCGATGCGCCCCGCCTCATCTCCAGTGGTGTGGGCCTGAGTCAGCCAGACATCGGGCGGCAAAGACGGCGCGGGGCGCCCTATCGCGGGGCGCCCTATCGCCGGATCGAGCAACTGCCGGGCGACAACCGCTCGCGGCGAGTCGCCCTGTTCTTCGACGAACTGCGCGCCGTGCCGCGTCCAGAACGCGCGAGTGCGGCGCGCGATTTCTTCCTCGTGCCCGCCCGGAATCGCCATTGTGCCAACCACGCGATCGGCGCGAGAAAACAGCGCCGCCAGTCCCACTTCAAGGGCAGGCGAAACTTCGCCCCCGTCATCGAGAACCAGAGTGCGCGGCCACGAAAATGCGCGGTTGGCACCCGCACCCAGCGGAAAAAGCGCGGGCGCGGCTTCGAAATCAAACGCGTCCAGGCGTTCCAGTTCCTCATCATAAGCGATTCGCCAGCTTTCCAACTCGCGTCCCAGTGGATCATCGCCTACTGGCAAAGCCGACAGATTTTGGCGCCGGAGCAAGGCGATCAGAGCGGCCATTTCGCGCAGAGCATCGGTGTCGTCGGCGTCGAAATCGAGGTGTTCGAGCCGGTTTTCAAAAGTGCGCAGCGTTTTGGCAAGCGTCCACAAGCGGTTGAGTCCGCCCCAAAACTTCTGGCGCGCATTCGCCGAGTGAGCGCGCGCAAAATACCGGTCAGGAGTCACCAGACGCGGCAAAATCAGGGCGTTTCGTCCATTCTTTTGGGCACGCGCCAAGTCGCGCCACGCACCGGCTCCGGCGTGGCGACCCAAAATTAGAGGTGGGTCGAGCGGGCTTGAACCTTTCTGTTCGCTGACAAACGTCCAAGCCGCCAGTCGCGCTTGAGCCAAGGTGGGCGCGCAAAACACAAGGGGAAAAGGCACAGCGCAAGTGTAGAATGCATCGGGCACGGCTCTATTCTCAATCTCCCTCCTGATTTTTGGTCATGAAAAAGCGCAAAAACCACAAAGCAAATTTGGAAGTAGAAAAACGGGCAAGAGGAAAGAGTTAGCTTTTTGCTCTTCTGCCGGCTTCATGGTTCTTGTGCCTCCTCGCGGCCAGAAACCAGGAGGGCGATTGGGGATTAGCTTTTTCCCAATCGCGGGCGAATCCATTCTTGGACGCGACGAATCCGCGCAAAAAAGCGCCTGGCGAACTTGAACTGCTCCAGATTTCGTTCGCTACTGACCTCGTCATTCCCGTTTTTCAAGGAGATGTTCGGGGTGTGGGGAGCGTGTTTCGCACCTGCCCCGGCGCGTTGGGATAAACCTATGGATCGCCCTTTTTGTGCGTTTTCAAGAGTTCCCTTATGTCCGTTGAAATTCAAATTCCATCCGTTGGCGAGTCGGTGTCCGAAGTCGAGTTAGGCGAGTGGCTCAAAAAAGAAGGCGACTCGGTCGCTCAAGACGAAATTCTCGTCATGCTCGAAAGCGACAAAGCCACCGTTGAACTGCCCGCGCCCGCGTCGGGCGTGCTGGGTCGCATCCTCAAACAAACCGGCGATTCCGCTCTTGTCGGTGAAACAATCGCCGTTATCGAACGGGCCGGAGCCTCGAACGGAGGGGCCGCGCCATCGGGAAGTCAAAGCACGCCCACAGGTTCGGCTTCAGAATCAGAAAGCGGGGTCTCATTGCAAATTTCGGAAACCGGCGATTCGCCCGTGAAAACCACGCCCGATCCCGGCGCCAACGGCTATGCTGTGGGCACCGAGCCGCCGCGTTTGCGCGAAGGTTTGACTCCCGATGCGCCGCCTCAGTCTCCAAGCGAAAACCAGGCGACGCAGCGCTTCGTGATGCCTTCGGCTGAACGCGTCGCCGCGCTGAGCGGTCTCGATTTAGGCGCCATCGAAGGCACCGGCCCCGGCGGGCGCGTCCTCAAAGAAGACGCCCTACGCGCCGCCGATGCCAAATCGCAGTCGCCCGCCGCGCCTGCGCAACCCGTTGTAACGCCAACTGCGCCCGCTCAACCCGCTACCAAAACGCCCGCGCCGCCCGCCGCTAAAATGCCCGCGCCGCCCGCCGTTCAAGCGCCCGCGACGGGTGGGAGTGGCGCACTGGAAGAAGTGCAGCGCATGACGCCGCTTCGTCGCCGCATCGCCAAAGTGCTGGTCGAAGCGCAGCAAAACGCGGCGCTTTTAACCACCTTCAACGAGATCGACATGGGGCCGGTGATGGAACTGCGCAAAGCCAATCAAGACGCGTTTTCCAAAAAATACGGCATCAAGCTCGGCTTCATGTCGTTTTTCACCAAAGCGGCAATCGACGCCTTAAAGATGGTTCCCGCCGTCAATGCCGAAATTCGCGGCGACGACATCGTGTATAAAAACCACTACGACATCGGCGTCGCCATTGGCGGCGGCAAAGGTCTGGTCGTTCCGGTTTTGCGCAACGCCGACCGCATGAGCTTCGCCCAAATCGAAGGCGCCATCGCCGAAGTCGCGGGCCGCGTCAAAGACGGCAAAATCACGCCCGATGAACTGATTGGCGGCACCTTCACCATCACCAACGGCGGCGTTTACGGCTCGTTGCTTTCCACGCCCATCGTCAACCCGCCGCAATCGGGCATTTTGGGAATGCATACCATTCAAGAGCGCCCCATCGCTAAGAACGGCCAGGTGGTGATTGCGCCGATGATGTATATCGCCCTGACCTACGACCATCGCATTGTTGATGGAAGAGAAGCGGTGAGTTTCCTGAAGCGCATCAAAGAGTGCCTGGAAAACCCGACGCGGATGTTGCTCGAAGTGTAAAAACAAGCGCCCGGAACCTGAGGTTCTGGGCGTTTTGCTTTCTCGTTCTTATTTCCCTTCGAGGTGCCCTTCGATTGTCCACACGCCGTAGGCATCGCCGATTTTGGTCGAAGTCAGGGCGACCAAAGTCCGCTCATCCTTGACGAACAGCGCGCCCCATAACTGCGAACCTGTTTTGAAACCCTCGAAGGGACGCGAATTTCCCGCGAATTTGTGCGCCGTTTGGTCGCCCAGACACACCACCATTTGCGAGTGTTCCAACTCGCCGTCGTCGGCCTGCTGAAAAGACAGCGCGGTTTCGCCCGACTTCAAAACGCGCAGATAGGGTGCGCCCGCGTAAACGCGCGGCTCCAGAGGGGTTTGAAGCGCGCTCCAACGGTTCGGGCTGTCGGCGGAAACAACGCCCACCCAATTGTCCACGCGCGAAGTGCCGATGATCGCAGGCTTGAAGGTGCCACGCGCGCCGTTGTCTTCAATGGCGAACGCGAGGTTGCCATCCCGAAGCTGAGCCGGAACGGGCATCCCGTCGCGGTGCCCGGCTCGAAAAGACGCGGGACGCGGCGCCGTCCAGGTTTGCCCGCCATCCAGGGAGCGCATGAGGGAGATTTGCTGTTCGTCCGAGCGCGTGTAAGGGCCTTCGTCGGCAAAAAAGAGCTGCACTTCGCCCGAAGGCAGTTGCAAAGCCGCTGGCTCCCAGCACCCGTCGCTGAAGCGCGTTCCGGCCTTGTAAACCAGTTCAACGGGCGACCAACTCACGCCGCCATCTTTGGAGCGCGACACGCCGATTGAAAAATGTAGCGGCGGGTCGAGCGGTTCTTTGAACGGGCGCAAGTTGCAAAAAAACAAGATGTCGCCGTTTTGCAGTTGCAAAAGTTCGGCGTTGGCGAAGTTGGCGCCCGTTTGTTTGGGGGCGACCAGAACACCCTCGCTCCACGTCGCGCCATTGTCGCGGCTTCGCTTGGCCTTTTCGCCATCGCCGTCGCCATAGCCGCACGCGAGATCGCCGCCGCGTAAGCGAATCATGCGTGGATAGTTGCCGTCACGCGCGAGCAAATGCAGCGAAGTTTTGTCCCATACAACGCCCGCTTGCGCTTGCATCTTCGCGCGGGGCGCGACCGAACGGGGCGCGGCCGAGGCGGGTGGGGCCAGATCAGGGGTTTCGGGGCGGGCTGCATTAACTGTGAACAGAATCGTCGGAACAAGCAAAGCCGCGCAAGCGAGCAAAATTGTTGAAGATCGCATCGGAATTGAAACACCTTTCAGATGACCTGTTCGCGCGGAAGTCGCGCCGGAAAATGGCGTGGTGCCTGAAAAGTTCCGACTGTTGGAGGTTTCTTCGTTTGAACGGCACAACTGCAAAGAGTGTTATGTTTCAGAAGAAAGTCGTTTTTCTCTTTTTATGAATCCCGCTTTTCGCTTTGCGCTTCGCTCCACGGCTTTTGTAGCCTTGGCTTTGTCCGCTTCGTCTTGTCATCTCGCGCAGGCGCGCCCGCAGTGGACGCCCGCCCAGGCCACCGCGTGGAACCAGGCCAACGGCAACACCTGGCTGCGCGGCTCGAACTTTTTGCCTTCCAGCGCCATCAATCAAATCGAGATGTGGCAACCCTCGACGTTTGACGAACCCACAATCGACCGCGAACTGGGTTACGCGCAGGGCTTGGGCTTCAACTCGATGCGCGTGTTCTTGCACGATTTGCCCTATCAACAAGACCCCGCAGGCTTTTTGCGGCGCGTTGATCGCTTTTTGACCATCGCCGACCGGCACCACATCAAGCCGCTGTTCGTGTTCTTCGATTCGTGCTGGTATCCGTTGCCGTATCTCGGCGCGCAGATGGCGCCGCGTCCTTTTACACACAACTCTGGCTGGGTGCAAAGTCCAGGCGTGGCGGCGCTGCAAACGCCTGCCGAATACCCGCGCCTCCACGCTTATGTGACCGGTGTGGTGAAACGCTTTGCCAACGACCCACGCATCGCGGGCTGGGACGTGTGGAACGAGCCGGACAACTTCGACGGCGGCGCTTCGGCCCGGCCCAATTTGGAGCCGAAAAACAAAGTCGAACTCGTCAACAACTTGTTGCCCCAAGTCTTCGCTTGGGCGCGCGAGGCCGACCCGACGCAGCCTCTCACTTCGGGCGTGTGGAAAGGCGACGATTGGAGCCAAGATGCGGGCATGGAAACCACCTCGCGCCTGCAACTCCAAAACTCTGAGGTGATCTCGTTCCACAACTACGGCGACGCCGCCTCGCTTGGCAAAGCCATCGGGAGCCTGCGCCGCTTCAACCGCCCGATTTTTTGCACCGAATACATGGCGCGTCCCAACAAAAGCAACTTCAACCCCAACCTGGGCTTGATGAAAGCCCAAAACGTGGCGGCCTACAACTGGGGCTTTGTGTCGGGCAAATCGCAAACGATCTACCCGTGGGACTCGTGGACGAAAACCTATACCAGTGAGCCGCCGGTGTGGTTTCACGACATCCTGCGCATGGATGGCTCGCCCTATCGCCCCGAAGAAGTCGCTTATATTCGGGGTGTCACGGGCGCGGGCAAGTGAACTCAAGCCAGTCGTTGGTAGAGAATTGGGTAACATCTTCTCGTTCTTTGGAACACGAGGTGCGATTATGAAAACACACGACGCATTCGACAACCTTTCCTGCTTTTGAGCGGACAAGCAAACGGCGCAAAGGTTTCCCGTCAGAAACCCAGGTCAAACGCGGCCAGCAAGTGGTGCGCGGCGACAAAGAGTTGACCGAAAAACTGGGACGGCGCGACCTGTGTCCCTGCCAAAGCGGGCGCAGGTTCAAAAACTGTTGCCTGTCGAGCGGGCGCTACGATGGCTCATCGCGCGCTTACTACTTTTAGGGAATGAATTTGGAAACGGCTCGCTGCAATTTGCAACGGGCCATTTGACTTTGGGTCATTCGATGGCTTCTTCTGCCGCTTCGATAGTTGCGTTCGCCGAGGGCGCGCTTTGCAAGCGAAACGCTTCGCGCGCCGAAACGAAATCCACTAAACGCAACCAGTTAATTTCGCCGTTCGAGACGAAGTTCAAAGCCACATCGAGCGTCAGTTCGTTCACTTTGGCGTTGTAGGCGCGGCGAAACGCTTCGTCTTTGGGTTTGGCCTGGGCATCAATGGGCGCGATGATGTCGCGGAAAAGTTGCTCATCGCCCGACAGCCATTGCCAGAACGTCTGGCCCGCGTATTTGAAGTAGGTTTTATCGGCATCACCCGCGTCGGTCTTGAGCGGCGAGTTGTCGCGCCCGTAGATGCAACCGTTGACTGCAACGATTTCGGACTTCGCTCCCTCACTTCGTAGTGCCAAACGCGCGGCTTTGAAGTTGTTTTTCATCGCCGCGATTTGGTCTGAGTTGCCCCAGTTCGTGCCCGACTTGATGCCGACGAGGAAGTATTTGTCTTCGCGCTCGAACTCTAAATCCAGGCTTTTGCGCCTCGACTTGAAACCGCCGTAAAGCGTTTGAGCCACATGAATGGCAAAACCTTCGAGCAAATTGCCGAACACGGTTTCCTCTTGCGATGAGAGAAAAGCGTCCACAATTCCCTTGGCCAGGTCGCCCGCCAATTCGATGTTTTTCGCTTTGAACAAATACGGATTCTTGCGCTTGAGAACGGCTTCCAACTTGAGCGCCCGCAACCCTTCGAGCCGCTTGAGGTAAAACGGCGCCATCACTTCGCGCGCCAGAAAATCGGCGAATCCCTCAGCGTGCGACTTCACAACAACTCCATTTGAAGCGGCGGCGCGCTGTCCAGATTCGCTTGCGCCAGCGCCACATATTCCGGCTTGAGTTCGATGCCACAATAATCCCGCCCCAGTTCGCGCGCTGCCAAAAGAGTCGTGCCGCTTCCAGCGAAGGGATCGAGAACTAAATCGCCCACGTTGGAGAACAGCTTGATGAACCACGCTGGGAGTTCGCGCGGAAAAGCGGCAGCGTGCGATTTGTTGCTGCACTGCGTCGCCAAATGCAACACGTTGGTGGGATACGCCATGTCCCGCCCGACCCAGTTCGACACGTTTTTGCCGAAGCCGCTTCCCACGCGCGAAGCATCGCGGGTCTGGTCGGTTTGGCTCAGGTTCTTTAAGCGCGATTTGGCCCAGTCGCCCGTTGGCACCATCACGGCTTCCTGGTTCATCACGAACGACTTCGACTTGGAGAAATGCAGGCACCTCTCCCACGAATCGCGGAAGCGGTTGGGCCATTTGCCGGGCGCGCAGTTGCGCTTGTGCCAGATGTATTCGTCCGTCCATTTCCAGCCCTGTTTCTTGAGCGCCAGAATCAGTTCCAAGACATAGGTGTGCCGCTCGCCGTCCACGACCTTTTCTTTGATGTTGAGCACAAATGAACCGTCGCTTTTGATAACGCGCAACAGTTCGTGGCCAATCGGCGCGAACCATTCGACGTAATTATCGGGATGAACGCCGCCGTAAACGCTTTTGCGCGAATCTGCGTAAGGCGGGGAAGTCACAACTAAAGCCACCGATTCGTCGGGGAAATGGGGCAGCAGTTCGCGGCAATCGCCTGCCAACAGGCGGTTCTGAAATTCGAGCACTCGGAGAAATTTACCACTAAGAACTGCTTCCCCTCGAGAAACGGCGCCTGTTTAGACTGCGCGCGTCCATCCATTCTCCATGAAACACGATCTGTTAATCATTGGCGCCGGGCCGGGCGGCTATATCGCCGCGATTCGGGCCGCGCAGTTGGGACTCAACGTGGCGTGCGTTGAAAAAGAGCCGCGTCTCGGGGGCACCTGTTTGCGCGTCGGGTGTATTCCCTCGAAAGCCCTGTTGGAATCGAGCGAAAAGTTTTTGGAAGCGCAAAAAGTGCTTGCTTCTCACGGCGTCAAAGTGTCGGGCGTCGAACTCGATTTGCCGACCATGCAAAGTCGCAAAGACGGCGTGGTCAAGTCGCTCACCGATGGCGTGGCGTTTCTGTTTAAGAAAAATAAAATCACGCGCTACGAAGGCTCAGCCCAATTCGTTGACGCACGGCACGTTCAGGTCGGCGAGCAAACAATTGAAGCGGACAAAATCATCATCGCCACAGGCAGCAAAGCGGCCACGCTCAAGGGCATCGAGTTCGATTACGACCGCGTGGGCACCTCGACCGAGGCGCTGAGTTATCCCGAAGTGCCCGAACATCTGGTGATTATCGGCGCGGGTTATATCGGTTTGGAAATCGGTTCGGTTTGGAATCGGTTGGGCGCCCGCGTGACGGTGCTCGAATTTTTGCCGATCATTTTGCCCGGCATGGACGGCGAAATCCGCGACGAGGCGTTCAAGATGCTCAAAAAGCAGGGCTTGGAATTCCGTCTGGGCACCCGCGTCACGGGCGCGCGCGCGACGGAAAAGGGCGCCATCGTTGAAATCGAGGGCGGCGAGCCAATCGAATGCGACCGCGTTTTGGTCGCGGCGGGCCGAATTCCCAACACCGACGGCTTGAACCTCGAGGCGGCGGGACTTGCAACCGACGCCAAAGGGCGCATCGAAGTGGACGCGCATTTCAAAACGCTCGTCGCGGGCATTTATGCCATCGGCGATGTCATTGCTGGCCCGATGCTGGCGCACAAAGCCGAAGAAGAAGGCGTCGCTTGCGTCGAAGGCATAGTGACGGGCTACTCGCACGTCAACTACGACGCCATTCCCGCAGTGGCCTACACCGACCCCGAAATCGCGGGTGTTGGCAAAACCGAAGAGCAACTCAAAGAAGCGGGCGTTAGTTACAAGAAGGGCACGTTCCCCTTTATGGCCAACGGGCGCGCCAAAGCCATCGCACAAACCGAAGGCAAAGTCAAAATCCTCGCCGACGCGCAAACCGACCGCATTTTGGGCGTTCACATCATCGGCCCGCGCGCCGGAGATTTGATCGCCGAAGCCGTCGCCGCCATCGAATTTGGCGCCTCATCCGAAGATTTGCGCCGCACGTCTCACGCGCATCCAACGCTCAGCGAATGCTTGAAAGAAGCGGCTTATGCCGTGAACGGCGCGGCGCTGAGTTTGTGAATCTGTTGCTGGTTATTATGTAGGGGCTAAGCTTGTCTTCGCCCTGTATGAATTCCCAATTCGTTTGGCTTAACGCGACAAACGGGCGGTTCATACAGGGCGAAGACAAGCTTAGCCCCTACATTTTGTTTGTAGAGATGCCATGAACGCCGACGAACTGCCCGACTTCCCGCTCGCGCCGTGGGAACTGCCACCCGATTCAACCGAGCCACTCGTCGCCCCGGCGACGATGCGCGTCAGGTGCAGCTTGTGGGGACGAATGGCGAACTGGCTTGTGCGTGTTGTTCCCACTGATAACGCAATGGGCGAACTGTTTGTTCGTGAGGAAGCGGATTCCCAGCCGGGAAGTTGGTGGATGGGGCGCTTCCGCTTATCGAGCGAACGCGTTCAGGAAGTCAATACGCGACTTCACGTTTTTCGCAAGTTGCGCAGTGCTCACCAAATCCGCGTTCATCACCAAGACTCGACTGGGGTTGTGGACGTTGGAGAAAATTTCGGAAGTGTCGAAGTTTTCGGTTGGCCATCTCCATTTTTAACAGCACGGTTTGAGGCGTCGTGGTCGTTCGACCTCAGGTATGTTCGCTCCTCACAGGTTCACGCCGAACTGCTTCGGTTGTGGCACGAAGAAGATTCCCCTCTCCAATTTGCTTGGCGATGGCATTCTTTGTCGCAGGATGAACAACTCTCTCTGCTTGTGCTGTGGAAACGAGGGGACGCAAATCAACTTCGTCACGCCATGCGCTTGGCGCTTAAAGCGTTGGGAACACAACTTTCAATATCCGATTTGGAGTGGACGTATTCTGCGTCAGCTCAGATGTGGACGGTTCGCCAGTGCAATCAAGCTCATGGCAATAAAATTATCGAAAGCGGTGTCTTGATGGCCTGGGAATACGCCTTCATTCAAATGTTCGGGCCGAGTTGGAACGATGAACTGCGCGAAAAACATGGGTGCGCTTACTATGGCCCCAACGAATTAGGAGCTTTTGTGGAAACCTCCTCAGCCCACGAACAACTCGAAGCCGCGTGCGAACTCGCCGTCTGGCTCGATGAACGCGAAGCTCTAAACGAACTTTCGGCGCCGCTGCTCGCTCAGTTGCGCGCGACGCTTTGTTAAGCCAACGGCCAAAGGGTTGCCTCTTTATCAGCCAATGAAAAGGCCGTCTTTGCAGAACAGGGCGCGTCGCAGCGTGTTGTTCAACGCCCTCGTGACGGCAACGGCTTTTGTCGCGCTGGTGCTTGGTGTTTATTTTGTGGCGCAAACCGTTGTAATGCGCGGGTTTGGCTCGGTGGAAAGCGAACAGGGGCACGAAAACGGGTTGCGACTTCGCTTTGCCATTCGCGCGCGCGTGCTGCAACTGGAAGACGTCGGCCTCAGTTGGGCTGACTGGACGGAAGCTTTCCACTACGTCCAGGAGAAGTCGCCCGCCAAGCGCGCGTCTTTCGAGCGCGCTGAGTTGTCCGATGCCGGTTTAGCCATCGTCGATTGCGACATTTTGTCTTACATTTCGACCGATGGTCACGTGGTGTTCGCGCGCTTAATCGACCGAAAGCGGGCGCGCACCCATCCTACTGCTCCCGCTTTTATCGAAGCCGTGAAAGACAGCGGTTTGCTCGACCATCTGTCACAGCGCCCGACGCAAAGCGCCATTATCCGCCTGAACGGACAGCCGCTTGTGGTGGCTTTGCAGCGCGTTCACCAGTCGGGCCACCCCAAAAACTGGAGCGGCGTCGTGCTTCTAGGACGCTGGATGAACGCGAATGTGAAAGGCACTCTGCGCGAACAGTTACGTTTGCCCATCGAGATGGGCGCGCCGACGCCCGCGCAGGCTCGCGCAATCGCGCCTTTGGCTTCCCTTGCGCTTGGGGCTGACCAAGACCAAGCCGGACGATTCAAAGTGGACGGCCAATCTCCGGTTCGCTTGTCCGAAAGCGCGGGAATGTTGCGCGTGGAAACGATATTTCTCGATCCACGTGGGCGACCGGTTTTGTGGGCGAGCGCGCTGATGCCCCACACCGTGCAAGAGCAGGGGCAAGCTTCGGTGAACTCGTTTCTGCTGGCGCTTATGGGACTGGGAAGCGTGTCTTTGGTGGTCGCTCTGGGTTTGCAAAGTGCTCTGGCCCGCGCCGATGGCGCCCGTCAGCGAGAAAGCGACACCTTCGATTTGATGACGCGCCATCTGCCCGATCATCTGGTTATCCGCGACCTGAGCAACGGTCTGACCCGCGCTTATGGCGGCGCCAACACCCAAATGTCTGGTGGCGGCGGGAAAAATGGTGACGACCAGAGCGATTGGCTCGACTTGTGTTTAGATGCCAAAACGCGCGCGCGGCGCCAGACGATCCTGGCGCAAACCATCGCGTCGGGCCAGGCGCGCGAAGTCGAATGGGAAGAAAGCGGGCGCGTGTGGCTCGAAATGCTCTCTCCGGTGCGCGGCAACGGGCACGAGCAACCCGTGTCGCACTTGATCAGCGCCTCGATTGACATTTCCGACCGCAAAGCTGCCGAACGCGAAAAAGACGTGCTGCTCAAAGAAATCCATCACCGCGTCAAAAACAACTTGCAAATCGTGGTGTCTCTGCTCAACTTGCAAAGCGACGCCGTGCAAGACCCGCAGGCGCGCGCCCAGTTCGAGGACGCCCGCGCCCGCGTGCGTTCGATGGCCCTCATCCACGAACAGCTTTACCGCCAGGACGACTTGTCTCACGTCGATTTCGGCGCTTATTTGCAGTCGCTACTGTCCAACATCCTACGCTCCTATTCCAAGTCACCCGTGGAACTGCAAAGTGACTTGCACAGCGTGTGGCTCGACATCGACATCGCTGTTCCGTGTGGCCTCATCGTGACGGAACTGGTTTCCAACGCCTTCAAGCACGCTTTTAAAACAGGCGAGGGAACAGGAATTTTGCGCGTTCAACTTCGACCTTTGGATGGTGAACGCGTGCAACTGTGCATCGAAGACAGCGGGCCAGGGTTGCCGCCGGAGTTTTGCCTCGAAGAAAGCGAAAGTCTGGGCCTTCAAATCGTGGATTCGCTCGTCACGCAAATCGACGCTTGCATCCAGGTTTCGGCGGGCCAGGAAGGGCGCGGCACACGCTGGACATTGGATTTTGCGCCCGTCGAATCGTCCGGCAAACGTTTGGTTGCCAGGCATTGAAGCGATTCGTTAACAGTTGATCCCACTGAAGCGTTTTCCCGTCCGCACATGGTAAGCCATGTCTGCTCGACCAGTTCGCGCAGTGCAGGTGGACATGGGCAGTGCAGGTGGACATGGCAAGCCATGCCCCTACGACAGTTGCGGAAGTCGTTCATCAATGCGCCCCCGAAATTCTTTTTCTAAAAACTGAACCCCCGTGCCCACTTGAAGAACTAAACCTCTCGACACGCGATGAAAAGTGAAGAGGCGCGCCTTTTACGGCGATTACAAAACGGCGAAGCGGAGGCTTTTGCCGCTTTGCTCGACCGCGACGGCGCCCGTGTGCGCGCGCTTGCGCTCCGCATGGGCGTGTCGCCGGGTGATGCCGATGATGTCACGCAGGAAATCTGGCTCGCCGTATTCAAAAGTGTGGGTTCCTTTCGCGGCGAGGCCGGGCTTTCGACGTGGGTGTATCGCGTGGCCATTAATTGCTGCCTCAAGTGGCGCCAAAAAGAGCGCGGTCGGCCCGACCAAAACGAGAGTGACGAACTCGAACTGCTGCCCTCGACCGATGAACGCAGCCTTGCGCCGCGCGAGTTGGAACGGCGCGAACTAGGGCAACACGTGCGCGCGGCCATCGAAGGCCTGTCCGATGCCCATCGCGCCGTGGTCGTATTGCACGAGATGCACGGCCTTTCTTATGCGCAGTGCGCGCAGGTCTTGCAAGTGCCCGTTGGAACCGTGAAGTCACGCCTGTTCAACGCGTTCGGGCGCTTGCGAACGCATCTTGGCCCCTACGTTTTGGAAGAAGACGAGGCCGGCGAGCCATCGGCACCGCGACCTTCTGCACCGCGACCCAAAACCTCTCAACACCCGCTTGAAGCACAACCGAAAGCGCTCCCTACCCAAACGCAGCCCTGCGCGGGAGAATCGCCGTGAACACCTCGCTTTGCGCCCTCGTGCGCCCCGACCTCAAAGCCTTTGCCGACGGCGAACTTTCGCTTTTGGCCCGCTGGCGCATCGCGCGCCACTTGAAAACCTGCCCCGATTGCCAAAAGGAACTGATTCAAATGCAAACCCTGTCCGAAGAACTCAAGCCGAATGAAACCGAACCGGCCCTTGAACCCGAGCTGCGCGCCAAAATCCTGGCTGGTGCGCCCGTTTCCAACCCGGCGCAAAACGCCGATGTTCTGCGCCGCCGCCGCCGCGTGGCGCGCAAGAAAACCGTTCTGGCGTTGGGCGCCGCGTCACTCGCGGGCGGACTTTTGTGGGTCGGCGCGCAAAATGGAACTGGCTTGAGTCCCACTTCGCCATCCGAATCGGCGGGCATTGCTTCCGACTCGGCTCCGTCGGGCGCGCCTTCAGGAGACCACTCTTCGGGTGTCGCCGTTGGCAACGGAAGCCCCTCTTCTTCGGCGTCCAGCACGTCATCCCCATCGAGTGCGGCGCCCTCGGATGCCGTTTCAATGGCAGAGCAGAAAGCACCCGCTCCAGCGAGTGCTGCTGGTGCCGCGTCCACTTTGCGACAAGCGCAGGTTCAAAAGTCTGATTCGCGCTTCGCCGATGGCCGCACCCAGTTCCAGTTCGCTGATGGCCACGTTCTGGCGCGCAGGGGATCTGCATCGGCTAACGAGCGATTCGCCGCGCGTCCCGCGTTGCCGGATGCTGTTGCCGCACCGGATGCTGTTGCCGCAAGCGCCGCTCCGGTTGTTGGTGAGTCGTCCAACGGCGAGAACCCGTTTTCGGTTGTTCCCCCGACGCGCGCCATTCACCGCGAAGGCTCGGTCGCCGTGACTGTGGCTGACGCCGAACAAAGCAGTGATGACGCGCAAACGCTTGTCAAAAAAGCGGGCGGCTTTGTGGCGAACACGGCTTTGGAAACCGGAACGAACGGGCGGCGAACTTCAACGCTTGATTGCCGCGTGCCCGTCGACAAATTTGAAGCGGTCGTTTCCAAAATCGCACTTTTGGGAACTGTGACAACCAAATCGCTCAGCGGTCAAGACATCACCGCTCAGGTCGCGCAATCGGGCGCGCGCCGTCAAGCGTTGCAACAAGAACTGTCCATCGCCCAAGCGCGACTGGCGGAAAAGGAAAAAAACGCCAAAAAGCGCGAGGCGGGCCAGGTCTTTGAACTGCGATCCGACGTGCGACAAGTGCGACTTCAAGCGGCGCAGGCGCGCGCGCAACTCGAAACACTGCAAAAATACGGCAACACCTCGTCGCTGTTCGTCTCGCTTCAAGATCGCGCGCCAGTCAAAGCCACAAGTGCCGGTTGGACGGATTCGCTGGGGCCAAGCGGCAACGGCGCGTGGAACTCGTTTTTGCGCAACGCCCGCGTGCCCTTTCAATTGCTGCTCCTCGTCTTGGCTTACCTCCCGATCTGGCTGCCCGCGCTTTTGCTGTGGCGCAAATTCGGGCGCAAGTGGCTCGCCGAGTAAGAGGCCCAAACTGGCACCTTTCCAATCACATGAACATCCGCTTCTGTAAATCTTCTCTGTTGCTCCTCGCTTGCGCATTCGGGCTGGCCCCGGTTGGCGCGCAGACCTCGCCTCCCAAACCCACTTTGGCCTTGAGCGGCGGGCAACCGGGGCAAGTTGTTGCCGGAGTGCGACTCTCGCTTTCTCTGGCGCCGTCCGAGCAAAAGAACGTCCCAGCGTTTCTGGTGACGTTTAGCAACGAAGGGCCAACCGACGTTGTGTTGTCTCTGGGCTATGTGCTGGGCAATGGCCGCGTGCAATTGCCAGACGCGATGCGTCTGCTCGTTTCCGATGCTAAGGGCCAAACGCGGGAATTGGCGTTTTCCGACCGACATCATGCGGGAATCAGAGGCCGCGTGGATGAATATCGCGTGCCGCTTCGGGCCGGTTCGTCGTTTTCGCTGCGCCTGGGTTTAGACAAGTTCGTTTCGACGCGCCCGTTTGAGTTCGGCGAGCAGTTGGCGCCTGGCCGCTATGGAGCCATCGCCGTGTTCGAGGGCGTGAGCGACAAAACGCGGAATTGGGGGCGAAAAGGCCTCAGCTTGAAGAACTATTGGCGAGGCGAGGTCAAGTCCAACGCGCTGCCCTTCACGCGCTGACCTATTCGACAACGCGCCGCGCGCGCGAGACGCCTTCTTCCATCGAGATGTCGAAGCGCGCCGGGAAACCTTGCGCGAAATCTTCTTGATGCGACACCAAGATGATGCGGCCCAGTTCGCGTCCCAAAACGCGCAGTTCGTCTTTCATCTCGTCGCGGCCCACGCGGTCGAGTGAGCCGAAGCCTTCGTCTATTAAAATCGCTTCGACGCGCGCCCCGGAATGCGCATCGCCCGCGCCACGAGCGGCGGTGCGCCCGATGCCAAGCGCCAGGGCAACGGCGACTCGAAAGCGTTGCGATCCGCTCAAAAACGCTGGAGAAACCGGGCGAGAAAGCGCACCTCCGCTCAGGTGATGGCACTCGACATCGAGCACTTTGGGCACCTTGGAACTTCCCTCTTCGCCTTCGACGAGCAGTTCGAGGCGCAGCGTTCCTCCCGAAATCGCTTCCAACACCGAGTTCGCTTCGCGCACGATGCCGCGTTCGGCTTCTCGCAAGAGATGGCGTTGCAACTGGCGCGGGCCAAGCAAGCGCGCCAGTTCGCTCCAACGGTTGTGCTCCTGTTCTCGCGTTTGCATTTCGCTTTGCGCGCGTGCCCGCTCCGCGAGTTCGCCTTGCGCCTGCGCGACTTCGAGTTCCGATCCTTTGGTTTCCAGCCGAACGAGTTCGAGTTCATCGCGCGTGCCAGACAACTCGCTCATCAGTTCGCTTGCAGGTCGTCGCGCCGCTTCGGGCAAGTCGCCAATGGCGCGCGTCAAAAACGCGGCTTCGTTTTGCAATCGTTCCAACTCGGCGCGCGCCTGTGCCAGTTCGCCCTGCCGCTCGCCGATTTTGCGCCCCTGCAAAGATCGCAATTCCTCTTTCCAATTTGTCGCCACAACTTGGAGCACATCGAGAATCCGGGTCATCCCGTCGTTTTGCAAAGCCCGCTCACCCGCTAACACCCTTTCCTCAAGCGTTTCGTTCCACTCAATTGCGAAGGTCAAAGCGTCCCGTTCGATTGTGGGAATCAAAAGGTTCTGCTCGGTTGGCGGAACTCCATCGTTTTGCTCGATTGGTGGAATATCGTCCCATTCGGTGGCGGGAAATAGAGCGTTTTGCTTGGCTCCAGCTGCGTCCGCGCCAGTTGCCAGGGCGGAGTCGCCCTCGATTGCCGCTTGAACCGGAGGCCAACACGTTTCAAGTTGGCGCCTCAAGGCGCGCTCTTCGCCTTCGAGCGGCCCGATGCGACCGGTCAACTCCTCGCGCCGGAGGCGCGCGGCGAGGGAGCGTTCGGAGCATTGTTGGGCGAGGTTTTCTTGGGATTTTGCGTTTGCGCGCCCCTGTTCTTGCTCGCGCCGCGCCGCCTTTCGTTCGTCGTCCAACGCGTTCCAGCGCGCGCGCCATTGTCGCGTGGTCTCGTCGTTCCACTTGGCATCGAGGGGAGCCAGATCGCGTTTCAACCGCTCGCATTCGCGCCCCAAAGATTCACGTTCGCGTTCGCGCGTTTGCGCCTGCGTCAACGCCCATTCGCGTTTGGGCAAGCGCGCGGCTTCCGCTTGCCATCTCGCCAGTTCGTCGGCGCCGGGACGCGCCGAGGCGAGCGCAAAATCCAAGGAATCTTCTGCCCACACGTTTTGGCGCGCGCCGTTTAGTTCATCCAGCGCGGCCCGCGCTTGGGAAAGAGCATCGTCGCGTTTTTGAAGATGAAGCGCGCGTTCGAGGCGCGAGTGCGACATTTCCGCGTCGTTTTGTGCGAGTTCTGCCCCAATTTCATCGAGTCGGTGTCGCGCGTTATCACGCGCGGTTCGCGCGGCGTTCAATTCGTTTTGCGCGCGCTCGTGTTCAGTTGAAGCCAAGGCCAACTCGCGTTCCAAACGCTCCGCTTCAGCGCGCGCGTGTTCGGGCGAAAGCTCCTGACCGCAAAAGTGGCAGCGCGCTTCGCCTTCGACGCGCGCGAAATCCCGCCGCGCGTTTTGCGCCGCATCGAGTTGCGTTTTGGTTCTCGTTTGAAGTGCCTGCACGCCTTCCCACGCGAGTTGTTGCGTGTGCACAGCGCGCGTCGCGGTGTCGTGTTCGGCGCGGCTTCCCGCCAATTGCGCGTTCAACTCAAGTGCGCGCAGTGTCGCGGTTTGCCAACGCGTGCTTTCCTCGCGCGCCGTTTCGCGCGCGGCGATAAAGCGACGCCATGACGGAAGATGACGCGCCGTTTCGCGCGCCTCGTCTCGCTCGCTCATCAGGGTTTGAACTTCGCCTGCGGGCGCCTTGACCAAAGCCAGTTTTGTCGCCGCCACGCCCAGTTCGTCGCGCAGTTTTTGGCGGCGCTCCAGCTCCGCTTCACCTGGCGAAAGTAGCGCGCGCTCCAATTCCAATACGGCGAGGGAATCGCCCGCCCTTTGCACCGCGTTTTGAGCCTCCTTTCCCCCTGCCAATGCGAGGACGTGAGCCGATTCCGCGTCCTCGAAAGCGTGTTTGGCTTTTTCCTGCTCCAAACCTAAATCGGCCAGTTCACCCTCGATTTGCGCTTGGCTCTGCGCGAGTCGAAGCAAATCTTCCACGGTTGGAAGATGGCGTTCGAGATGACTCAGGCGCGCGAAATCACGCTCGATATCGGCTTCGTCGCCCAGCAAGGCGCGTTTTTGATCGGCGTTTTGCGCCAGCCTTTGAAGCGCGGCTTGCCACGAGTCGAAGCGTGTGGCGTCTCCTTTGAGGGCGTCCAACTCGCGTTCGCGTGCGCCCAGTTCGTCCCGCCTGCGTGCAAATGCCAGCGACAACTCGCGTTTGGCCTCGAGTTCTTGGACGTCGACGTGTGGCGCATTTTCCCAGCGGCGGCGCGCCTCTTGAAGCGCGGCGCGCGCGAGGGAGCGGCGTTCTTCGGCGCGTTCGTGCCAGCCTTCATAAACGCGCAAATCGACCAGTTGCGACAGCAAGTCGTAGCGCGCCTGCGGGTCGGGATTCAAGATCGCGTCGGCGTGACCTTGCGAGAGATAAACCGCCGCGCAAAACGCCTCGTCGCTCAGGCCGATGTGAGCGGCAACCCAACGCTCGTAGTCGGTTTTCATCGCCGTTTCGGGAACGTCTCGCCACTCGTCGCCCACTTTTTGCCGCACCTGCCACGTCGGGCGCGCGCCACCTCGACCCAGCGTGCGCACCAAACGGAACACCTTTTCGCCCAATTGCAAATCAGCCTCGACGCGCAAACGCGCGCTTTGGTGATGCACGAGCATTTCGGCGTTTTGTTTTCCGGCGCGGTGCGCGCCGTAGATGACAAAGCGCAGCGCATCGAACACGCTGGATTTGCCCGCTCCGTTGGGGCCGCACATCATCCACAACCGCGCGCCAGAAAAATCGAATTCCGTGCGGTCGCGGTATGACAAAAACCCTTCAAGACTTAATCGCAGTGGCAGCATAGTTAGGATGTGATGATTGAGGAGTGAACTGTAGGGACAGGGCCTGCCATGTCCGCCATCGTGAATTGCGGTGGGGCAGACGGACAGGGCCTGCCATGTTCCTACAAACAGCCACCTCGGAATTTCAAACAAGCGTTTCCGTCATCAGTTCTTCGGCCAGCGCCCCAATCGCCTCGCCGTCGCCGTGCAGTTGCAAGCGACGACTCAAAAACTCGCGCACATTGGCGCGCGCATCGCCCGACAAAGCCAAAACCGGTGCCGCTTCTTCTTCCGAGGAGGAGCCAAGGACAATCGGGCCATCCGAAATCTGTGCGCCGACTTCTTCAACCGCAAAGCCGTAAACGCCGGGCAAAGCGCGTTCGATTCCCGATTTCAAGGCCGCAAAGGAATGGCTTTGCGGGTTGAACCTCAGCGTGTAATGCACTAGGTCGTCGCGGTGCTCTTCAGTTAAACGGGCGATCAAGGTTTCGGGCGCTTCAACCGTGGCGTCGATTTCGATTTGCGCGATGCGCGGCCCGCCCAGAGGAAGCAACCTCAACTCGCCGCGCACTCCGCTTTGGTCGAGTTCAAACAGAACGCACGATTTGTGGTCGAACCGCTCGGCGGCATCAAGGGCGATGGGACTGCCCGCATAACGGAGATGCTCCATTCCCGCGACTGCCGCGCCCGGTTTGTGGATGTGACCATAAGCGCCATACGCCCACTCGCGCGGTATGAGCGACGGGTCGAAGACGACATCTTCGCTTTCTGTGACTCCAAACAGCGAGTGACTTTGCGCGCCACGCACATGAACGTGCGACACCAGAACCGTTGGGAATTGCGGGGAAACACTTTCGGCTCGTATCCGTTCGAGACGGCGCGCGAACTCGCTTTGCAAGGCCAGGTTGCGTTCTTCAAACGACGAATAAATCGCGTTTTCACCTTCGGTTCCATAGCGGCGCGGCGTGGGAAAGGGCAGCAACACGAACTGAACCCGCCCCGCCAAGTCGTCGGGCAAAGCCACAAATCCCGGATCGGCGCCCAGAATAAAGCGCCCGTGCGAGCCGCCTGCGCCAAGCGACAGCGAATGGCGCAGCGTTTCAAAGCGCGTTTCCGAATCGTGGTTGCCCGCGACGGCCACGATGGTGCCGCCGCGCGCAACGAACGGCCCGAACACGCGGCGCAAATCGGTCAAGGCGTGCATCATCCCTTCGTCGCGCGAGCGTTCGGAAAACAAATCGCCCGCCACGATCATCACATCGACCCGGTGTTCATCTAGGTAGCCCGCGATGCGTTCCAGAGACGCCACGATATGCGGCGTCAAATCGCGCCGTCCCAGATGCGAGTTCATGTGCCAGTCGGCGGTGTGCAAAATCTTCATCGAGCGAGTGCCTTCAGTGTAGCGAGAGAAAACGCGGAGTTGAGTCGAAGGCGATGTCGGCGCAACTTGTTTTTTTTTCACGTTTCTTAAGGGTGATGAAGATTTCAAAAAGCTGTGTTGTGGGCGGTGCGCTGGTTTTGTTGGGCCTGTGCTCGGATAGTGCGGTCTGGGCGCAAACCGGTGGCCCGGCGGCGGCGACTGGTGGGCAAATGGCCCCAGCAGGCACAACCGAGAAGAGGACGTATCAGTTGCGCCTTCGCAACATTAAGCCGAGCCTGATGGCGTTCTGGCTCGACCCGCAAGGTCATCAAGTGCCGGTTGAAGTTGGAGCACCGCCCCGCTTGAAAGGCCCGGCGGATGCGCTCTCGAAGAGCGGTGTTTTTCGCTTGCCTGCGGGCGTTGATAGCATCGTCGCCGTTGATCCGCAGGACGCGCTGCTTGTGTTTGGCACCGCTGAAGGCGTGGCGCAACTGCGAGAGACCGTCGAGTTTTTGGACAGGCCGCTTCGTCAAGTCGAAATCGAAGCGCAGTTCGTTTCGATCAAAGCGGAAGATGTCGCCGCTTTTGGAATTGACTTCGCCACAGCGCGCGGGGATTTCAACACGAACGCGGCTGGAATGCAGCCGGGAACCGCAAGCAAACCGGGAGTTCAACTCGGTCTTGTGCGCGGCAATTTTCAGGCGACTCTGACTGCGTTGCAAGCGGCGGGTCGAGTCAAAGTTATCTCTGCCCCGCGCGTCACGGCCATCAACAACTTGACGGCACAAATTTCTCAAACGACTTCTGTGCCCGTCTTTCTCGGCACCAAAGACGAACGCGGCCAGTTCGTCCCACTTTTTGGTGGAACCGACCCAAACCAAAACGGGACACCGCTGCGTGTTAACACCGGCTATCAACTGTCGGCGACACCCACGATCAACAATGATGACACGGTGACGGTTCGGTTGAATGTCGGGCGAAAATTGCAACTCGAAACAGAAGCGGGCGCGCCGGTTGAGTTGCAAGCACCAGTCGATGCGGAGGTCATCGCCAACGTGCGCGATGGCGAAACCATCGCTCTGGGCGGGTTCGACCCGGCTTTTTCACCCAAAGGCCAGAGGATTCCGATTCTTGGCGACATTCCTTTGATGAGCAGCCCCGGCAAAGTCCCCGCTTTGGGCCAGATTCCAACAATTGGCAACCTGTTCCGCAGCAAGACGGCGGCTCCCGACCAATTGATCGTGTTCGTCACCGCGCGCATCGTGCGACGCGGGAGCGAGCAACCCAAGCCCAACTGAAGCTCTTCGGCAAAACGAAACCCCGCGACTTGCAAGTCGCGGGGTTTCGTGCGTTTTGGACGAATCAAGAAGGCAAAGCGTGTCCAAAGGTTGCGAGGAGCGGGGCTAACGCCCACTTCCAATCTCTGGGCTGTTGTCGATTGGAAGAGGGCGTTAGCCCCGCTCCCCGCAACCTGGGAAACACGTCTTAAAAATCCAGTCGTTTCCAAATCGGCGAAGGAACGACGCGCAGAATCGCCATGATGAGGCGCCAAGGCGCGGGCGTCCACACGACATCGGCGCGGCGGCGAAGGCCGCGATAGATGTCGCTTGCGACTCGTTCGGGTGGCGCGAGCAAGGGCAATTTGTCTTTGCCCCATGTCATGCCCGTGTCAACCGGGCCGGGCTGAACTGTTGTCACCGAAACGCCAGAAGGAAAAAGGCGCGAACGCAAACCTTCGCAATAGGCGGTGAGGCCGCTTTTGGCCGAGCCGTAAAGGTAATTAGAGCGGCGCGCGCGTTCGCCCGCCACGCTCGACACGACGCCGATGAAGCCGCGCCCGCGCGCCTCGAACGAATCGGCGACCAAATTGAGGAGGGACACGTTCGCGTTGTAGTTGGTTTCAAGGAGAACGCGGCATTTGGCCCAATTGCGCGAGGCTTCACCTTCATCGGTCAACACGCCAAAGCAGCAGACCACGCCATCGACTTCGCCGCACCCGCGCCAAAAATCGGGATGCGAGTCGTAGTTCAGGGCATCGAAACGCACGACGCGCGTTTGGCCGCTTCCGCGAATGTTCAAGTCGGCGCTCAGAATCGCCAGTTCTTCTTCGTCGCGCGCGGCCAAAACCAACTCGAAACCGTGCCGCGCGAATTCACGGCACAGCGCTTTGGCAATGCCGCCCGTTGCGCCCACCACCAACACGCGGCAACCGGGGCCAAAATTTTTGCCTTCTATCACGCGATACCTCCGGTGATGTTCAAGCGCCGCGACAGCGACGATTGAAAGCGATTGGATGGATCGAGATTCTCTTTAACAACTTGGAATTGGGGCAGGCGCGGATACATTTGGCGAAAAGTGGAAGTGTCGAGCGTGGAATCTTTGGCGAGATAGCAGCGCCCGCCGTGTTCGAGAGTGATTTTGTCAAGCTCGCGGCAAAACTCGATGATGCCTTCCGAGGCTGGCAAATCGAGGGCGAGCGAATGACCGGCCAGTGGAAACGAAAGCGGAGACGCATTTTGCGGCCCATAAATTTTGAGCACCGCCAGAAAGGCCGGACGGCCCGAACGGGAAATGGCCTCGAGTAACTTGGTCAAACCCTCGCGCGATGAGGCGAAGGGCAAGATGCAGTGATACTGCGCAAAACCGCGCGCGCCGTAGATTTTGTTCCAGCCGCCCAGAGAATCGAGGGGCCAGAAGAACGGCTCGAACCCGTCGACGCTGTGTCCACTGCCATGCCGCGCGTAATACAGCGCGTTGAACGCTTTGACCGACAGCGGGTTGAGCGCGAAATCGGGCAAATCGCGCGGCACCGATTTTTGTTTCGGTTTTTGATAACCGAGCGGATCGCCTTCGATTCCCGCGCTGCGGGCGTCGGCAAGGGAAGCGTGTTCGCCGCGAATGATCACGCCCCGGCCCAGGTTGTCGCCCGACGCGAGGCAGTCGATCCACGCGGCGGAATACGTCGCTTCGTCGTTTTCGCCGAACCCGGCGAGGGTTTGGTTGAGGTTGTCGGTGCGCGTCGAAGTCGAGCGGATGTAGGCCGTTTCCAAAGGCTGCAACTGTAAGTGCGCGCTCAAGATGATGCCGGTTAAACCCATGCCGCCAACTGTTGCCCAGAACGCATCGGCGTTTTGGGCGGGCGAGCAAAAAAGAGTTTCGCCCGATGCCAACAGCAACTCGAACTCGCGCACGAAACCCGAAAAACAGCCCGCTCGGTGGTGGTTTTTGCCGTGAACATCGCAGGCGATGGCGCCGCCCAAAGTCACGAATTTGGTGCCCGGCACAACCGGCAAAAACCAGCCGCGCGGCACAAAGGTTTCGACGATTTGCGCGAGGGACACGCCGCCCTGGGCGTGCAAAACGCCGGAGTGGGAATCGAAACTCAAAAAGCGATCCAGCCCTGGCGTCAAAACGACGCCTTGCCCTGCGTTAAGCGCGGCATCGCCGTAAGAGCGGCCAAGTCCGCGCGCCAAAATCGAGGCGACTTCGCCGTCTTGCGCGAGGCGCCCCAGGTCGCGGCTTTTGTCGGGGCGCGCAACCAGGCACGACTGAACCGGGAAGCGTCCCCAGCCAGAAAGTTCGCGCGAGAGAAATTGGGACATCGCTGCAAGTGTAAAGCGCTCCCGGCGGGTGCTTTGGAAGTTTGAACCGGATGAAAGCAACTTTGCAGTTCGGCAAGTGGTTCATCTTCAGGGGGCGTTTGCCAACAGTGGCATCCCCGGCGCGAGAAGATTAAGGTTTCTTTATGGCTTCTTCTTTCGTTGTGGCGCTCGATGTCGGCACTTCTTCGGCGCGGGCTTTGGCTTTCGACGCTTCCGGCGCGCAGACCGGCCCGCTTGCCCAGATTTCTTACGCGCAAACGACCACGCCCGATGGCGGCGTCGAATGCGATGCGCTTGCGCTTCTGGGGCTGGTCGAACGGTGTCTGGATGAGTTGTTGCAAAGCGTCGAAGGCGAGGTCGTTGGCGTCGGCACGAGTTGTTTCATGCACTCGCTGCTCGCTGTTGACCAGAGCGGCGCGCCTCGAAGCGGGGTGTTTTCGTGGGCCGATAATCGCTCGCGGGCGCACGTGGCGGTTTTGCGCGAACTACTCGACGAAGACGCGGCCCGCGCCCGCACCGGTTGTCCGTTTCACACATCCTACTGGCCCGCCAAATTGCTGTGGTTGCGCGACACCCATCCCGAACTGTTCGCCTCGCCGCTTCGGTGGATGAGTTTCGGCGAGTTTCTGGCGAGTCGCTGGTGCAAGCAAACGCGCGTTTCCTTTTCGATGGCGTCGGGCACGGGCCTCTTCAATGGCGACCAATGCGAGTGGGACGAGGAAATGCTGTCTCACTTGCCCCTTGAACGGGGACAATTATCGGTGCTCTGCGACGCCGATGAACCGCTCGAACCCACAGCGGCGTTTCTCGCCCGCTTTCCGCGATTAGCCAAGGCGAAGATGTTTCCGGCTCTGGGAGACGGCGCCTGTTCCAATATCGGCGGCGGCGGCGCCGATGCTTCGACGTTTGCCCTCAACGCGGGAACGAGCGGCGCTTTGCGCGTGGTTTTGCCCGGTTTTACGGGCGCACCGCCGCGCGGGTTGTGGCGCTATCGTGTGGATCGCAAGCGCGCTCTGGTGGGCGGCGCCATTTCCAATTGCGGCAACGCCCTCGCGTGGGGGCGCGCCACTTTCAATTTGCCGCTCGACTGGGAAACCCAAGTCGCGGGCATGGCGCCGGATTCTCATGGCCTTTCGGTGCTGCCGTTTCTGGCGGGCGAGCGCGCGCCGCTGTGGAATCCAAACGTTCATTTTGCGCTCGCGGGCGCGGGCCTTCACACCTCGCCCGTTCAAATCATGCGCGCCGTGATGGAAGCGGCGGCTCTTCGTTATCGCGTTCTCGACGAGTTGCTGCGCCCACTCGCGCCGGGCGCGCAAATCGTGTTTTCGGGCGGCGCGCTCGAACACGTTCCGGCCTGGCAAACCATCGTGTGCGACGCGATTGGCCAGGGTCTGTGCGCCTCGAAAGAAGCTGAAGCCTCGGCGCGCGGCGCGGCGTTGTTAGCCCTCGAAGCGTTGGGGATGGTGCCCGATGTCACCTCGGTTGCCTTTGAGCGCGGCGAAGTAATACAGCCCAACCCCGCGAACACCCCGCTTTACCGGCGTGCACTGGAACGTCAGAACAATCTGGAAGCGAAGTTGTATGAACCTTCTTGAATGTTCTATTGACGTCACTGGTTCATTGATTGATCAAACACCGAGGGACATGAGATTCACAAAGGAAAAAGCTACGGATGAACACGGAAACACGGATGATTTTGAGATTGATTTTGTTCGTGTTTTTGGTGTTCATCCTCTAAGAAATCCCTCTGTGTCTGTTATGTTCTTCTGTGCCTTTTGTGTTTAATCAATCAATGACTTAAAAGGAAAATGTTCCAGTGGCCCGGCGCCGCTTCCCAATCCCGGCGCGGCTTGGATGGCCGCGTGCACGTAGTCGCGCGCCCGTTCAACGCTCAGAGAAAGCGAATGGCCCAGCACCAGATTGGCTGCAATGGCCGCCGAAAGCGTGCAACCTGTGCCGTGCGTGTGACGCGTCGCCAAACGCGGCGAAGTCCAGGTGCGCACGCAGTCGGGCAGTCGCAGATGATCGCGCAGGATTTCGCCCGTTCCATGCCCGCCTTTGAGCAGCATCGGGAACGGAAATGAGCGAGTCAAAAACTCCGCGATGTGGTTCTCGTCGCTCAAAAAGCCTGGTTCCAATCCCAACAGCAATTCGGCTTCGGGCAAGTTGGGCGTCACGAGAGTTGCTAACGGAAACAACTGTTCTTTGAGCGCCTCGATTGCGTCGGAGCGCAGCAACGCATCTCCTCCCTTGGCGACCATCACCGGATCAACGACCAGCGGCACGTTTCGTTCGCGCAGTTCGTCGGCGACGGCGCCCACTATCGCGGCGCTTCCCAAGGCGCCGGTCTTAACGCACGCGACGGGAAAATCGTCGAACACGGCGCGGATTTGGGCGCGCACCAGATCCGGTTCGAGGATTTGGAGCCGACTCACGCCGCGCGTGTTTTGCGCCGTCACCAGCGTGATGGCGCTTGTGCCGTAAACGCCGTGAGCCGCGAAGGTTTTCAGATCGGCCTGAATGCCCGCGCCGCCGCCCGAGTCCGAACCGGCAATTGTCAAACAGACCATCATGCGTTCACCTCGATTGCTAATGTCCCTTGTTGAACGTGTTGACCAGAGCGCAGGCGAGGGCGCCCAACCGCAACTTGCGCCCCGTCGGGAGCAACTGCGACTTGCTTTGTGTCTTCGACAACCGCATGTGTTGCATTTGGAGCAACTTGCGCCGTATCTTTTGTAACAACGACTTGTGTTGCGCTGGGAGCAGCCACTGGCGCCTCTCCTGAAGTCACAGCTTGTGTTGCGCTTGGGACGACGATCAGCGCCGCCGCTTCGGGAACCATGACCTGCGCCGCGCCGCGAGCAACTGCAACTTGTGCGGCGTCTTCGGCGGATTGTCCGTATTTGCCCAGCAGTTCGCGCACGAGTTGCGACACGCGCCGGGCTGTCAGGGGCGCGAGTAGCACGCCGTGCCGCGAATGGCCCGTTGCCACAACGACATTTGCCAGTTCGGGATGAAGTCCGATGATCGGCAAACCATCGGGCGTCGTCGGGCGAAATCCGACCAAGTGCTTCACAATCGGCGCGTTCGCTGTTTCTTCGCCCATCAATCGCCGCGCTTTGTCGCGCAGTATTTCAACGGAAGCGGCGTCGGGACTGGTTTCCTCGGTGCTTGCATCGCGGCTGGTGGCGCCGACGTAAAGACCATCGAGTCGCCCCAAAGCGTATTGGCTTGAACCGTTTTGCGATGGGCCATAAAGCGCGGGCGAATCACGCGGCGCATCGAGCAAAAGCGCCTGACCTTGAACCGCACAGATGGGCAAACCAAAGGCGCCGCTCCACGCGCCGCAACACAAAACAGCGACATGTGCGTCAACAAAAACGCCGGAATCGAGATGCAAACCAAGGCCTTTTTCCAGCGGCTCGATTCGTTCGACTCGCGCGTGCAAAACCCGCAAACCCGACAGCGCGGCGCCACGCACGCTCGGCGGATGGACGCGGCCTTCATTCGCGTGGAAACGCGCCGCGCTCAAGTGCGAATGCGAAAAATCGCGCGCTTCGCCATCGGTATCAGCGTTCAAGGTGCGCGCTTGTTCCTCATCGAAGGCGACGCGAAAAACGCCCTCCTGAAAGCCGATGTGTTGACCGGAGACTTCTTCCAAGCGGCGCGCGAAATCGGGCCACAACCCCAAACTTTCGCTCGCGTCGCCTTCGAGTGGCGTGCCGCGCAAGCGTTCGCCGCTCGGCGTGAGAAGTCCTGCTCCGGCGCGCCACGCGGCGCCGGGCAAGTCGGCGTCGAGAACCAGCACCTCGTGCCCCGCTTGAGCGAGTTCAAAGGCCACGCACGCGCCGATCAGTCCGCCGCCGACAACGGCAATCATTTTTTGGCCTCGCTCCTGGCCATTTCCTGTTCGGGGTGTTCCGGGTCGGGCAACCGCACGACGCCTTGAACCGGACTGCTGGGGCTGGCCGTCGCGCGCGTCGCCATGCGTCCGGCCAAGAACGCCAATCGGCCCGCGCGAACTGCCAATCCGAATCCTTGCGCCATACGCACCGGATCGCTCGCTTCGGCCACAGCCGTGTTCACCAAAACCGCGTCGGCGCCCATTTCGAGCGCCTGTGCCGCGTCGCTGGGCACGCCCAGTCCGGCGTCCACAACGATGGGAACGCTCGCGCCGTCGATGACGGTTTCGATCAGCGCGCGCGCCAAAAGCCCGCGACCCGAACCGATGGGCGAGGCGAGGGGCATCACCGTCGCGCATCCGGCGGCTTCGAGTTGCCGCGCGAGCACCGCGTCGGGCTGAACATAAGGCAACACGATGAAGCCTTCATCCACGAGCAACTTCGCGGCGCGCAGCGTTTCGAGGCTGTCGGGAAGCAGATAGCGCGCATCGGGGATGACTTCGAGCTTGACCCAGTTCACACCAGTTAAGGCCCGCGCCAAGCGCGCAACGCGCAGAGCTTCGGCGCAGTTGCGACAGCCCGCCGTGTTGGGCAACAGTTGCAACCGGTCGAGGTCGAGGGCATCGAGCAAGCCTTCGTGACCGGGAGCACCAAGTTCGACGCGGCGAATGGCGACGGTGATAATTTGCGCGCCGCTGGCGTCGATGGCTTCGCGCATCACGCCGAAATCGCTGAACTTGCCCGTGCCCAGCATCAAACGCGACTCGAATTCCCGCCCGCCAATGGACAAAGAATCGGTCGCAGATAGATAATCAGTGGTAGTCATTGTGATTCAGCCTCCCGCCGAAATGCGCACGATGTCGATTGTGTCGCCCGGTTGGAGTTCCACATCCGGCGCGCGCGTTCCTGCGTAAATGTCGTCGTTGACCGCGACGGCGATGCCTTCCCGTTTCACGTCCAACTGGTCGAGCAAAACGTGAAGCGTGAGACCCGGCGTCCAGTCGAAGGGGGTTCCGTTGACTTGCATGAAGGTTTTTCCTGTTGCTGTAGGGACATGGCCTGCCATGTCCGCTTGGCCGTTTCCGATCTGTAAAATGGGCATGGCCTACCATGTCCCTACGAGTGACAAATGGCGTTATTGTGACGAGGTGCGTTCATCCAGAAACGCGCGCAACTTCGACGCGGCTCTCGCCGGATCGCTGGCATCCAAAATCGCGCGCACTACAACGACCCGCCGCGCCCCCGCGTCCAACACGTCTTCGATGTTCGTCAAATCAATACCGCCAATGGCGAACCAAGCGCCTAAAACCTTTTGCGCCGCCCAGCGAAGGTAATCGAGACCAACTCCCGTTCGACCCGGTTTGGTCGGCGTTGCGTAAACCGGCCCCGCCGCGATGTAGGTCGGCTTTTCGGCCAGAGCCGCGAGCGCCTGTTGCGGCGCGTGCGTGCTCCGTCCGATCTGCAACCCAGGCGCAATTTGCCGCGCCCACGCGACGGGCAAGTCTTGTTGACCCAGATGAACGCCGTTGGCTCCGCTGGCCAAAGCCAAGTCCACGCGGTCGTTGATCCAAAAAGGCACGCCGCGCGAACTCGTTTCTTCGCGCAAACGATGGGCGAGAGCCAAAGTTGAAATCGCTTCCCACTCCTTGCAGCGCAGTTGCAACACGTCGGCGCCGCCATCAAGCGCGGCGCAAACGCGCGCCACAAAATCGTCTTCGCTCTGGTTCGGGCGCGGTGTAGCGACCAGATACAAACGGCCAAGGGTGGTTGTCATTGGGGATGAGGCGAACGAATCAAGGCGGTTCGGTTGCCAATCGTGAACTCGCGGCGTGAGCGAGTGCATTTGTCCAACGCGCGAAGCGCATCCTCTTCGATAAAGGTGCGCTTTCGGCGTTCTGGACGATGCACTCGCTCACGCCGCGAGTTCACGATTGGCAACCGAACCGCCTTAAAAGCTGAACCCGGATTTATGCGCTCGAAACTCGTTTATGCCACCGTTTCAGCGACTTCGGCTTCGCTTTTTTCTTCGGGCGCCGACAGGTAAATCAAGCCGCCGCCAGCGCGGAATTCCTGCGCTTTGTCTTCCAATCCTTGCAGCAGTTCGCCTTTCAAGTCCTGCGAGATGCGCATCGAGCAGAATTTCGGGCCGCACATTGAGCAAAAATGCGCGGTTTTGGCGGCTTCGGCGGGCAAAGACTCGTCGTGCATCGAGCGCGCGCGGTCGGGATCGAGCGACAGGTTGAACTGGTCGTTCCAACGGAACTCGAAGCGCGCTTTGGAAAGCGCGTTGTCGCGGGCTTGCGCGCCCGGAAAACCTTTGGCCAAATCCGCCGCGTGCGAGGCGATTTTGTAGGTGATGACGCCTTCGCGCACATCGTCTTTGTTGGGAAGTCCCAGATGTTCTTTGGGCGTGACGTAACACAACATCGCCGTGCCATACCAACCGATCATCGCAGCTCCTATCGCCGAAGTGATGTGGTCATATCCCGGCGCGATGTCAGTCGTGAGCGGGCCGAGCGTGTAAAACGGCGCTTCGTCGCACGCTTCGAGTTGGCGCGTCATGTTTTCGCGGATCATGTGCATCGGCACGTGGCCCGGCCCTTCGATCATGGTTTGAACGCCGCGCGCGAGCGCTATTTTCGTGAGTTCGCCCAACGTGTCGAGTTCGGCGAATTGCGCGGCATCGTTAGCATCTTCAATCGAGCCGGGACGCAGGCCATCGCCCAGGCTAAAGGTGATGTCATAGGCGACCATGATGTCGCAGATGTCCTCGAAGTGGGTGTAGAGAAAATTCTCTTTGTGGTGTGACAAGCACCATTTCGCCAGAATCGAACCGCCGCGCGACACGATGCCCGTGCGACGGCGCGCCGTGAGCGGCAAGTGCGCCAAGCGAACGCCCGCGTGAACCGTGAAATAATCGACGCCCTGTTCGGCCTGTTCGATCAAGGTGTCGCGGTAAACCTCCCACGTCAAATCTTCGGCGACGCCGTTGACTTTTTCTAGAGCCTGATAAATCGGAACCGTCCCGATGGGAACCGGGCTGTTGCGCACGATCCATTCGCGCGTTTGGTGGATGTCTTTGCCCGTGGACAAATCCATCACCGTGTCGGCGCCCCAACGCGTGGCCCACACCAGCTTTTCGACTTCTTCGCCAATCGAAGACGTGACAGCGCTGTTGCCGATGTTGGCGTTGACTTTGACCAAAAAATTGCGCCCGATGATCATCGGTTCCAGTTCGGGATGACACACGTTGGCGCAAATCACGGCGCGCCCGCGCGCCACTTCATCGCGCACGAATTCCGGCGTGATTTCATTGGGAATCGCGGCGCCGAAACTTTCGCCCGCGTGTTGCTGGCGCTCACCGAACTCGTTCAACTGGCGCATATTTTCGCGGATGGCGATGTATTCCATTTCCGGCGTGATGATGCCTTTGCGCGCTTGTTGCAACTGCGTGGGCTGCGAACCCGCGCGGCCCCGGAGCCAGGGGCGGGAAGAGGGAAGTCCCACTTTCAAGTCGATGTGCGGCAGATCGTCGGTGTAGGGGCCAGAGCAATCGTAAACGTAGATGTCGGGATTGGGCGTCAAGCGCGTGTGACCGCCGACTTGTTCCGTCGTTGGGCTTTGTGAGATGGCGCGCACGGGAACGCGGATTTGTGGGTTGGTCTCTGAGGCGAGATACACCTTGCGGCTTCCGGTCAGCGGGCCGGTCGTGATTTCGGGAATGGCGATTTCGGGTGCGGTCATTTGTGTTCCTCTTTTGCTAAACGAGCACCTGTGAACCAGGAAAGAGAAACGGAGACCGCCAAAGGCTGTTCCCATCACGCTCCCTCCGCCGGTTCGAGCCGGATCAGGTTCAACGGGTTGGGCCTTGCCCTCTCAGCCGAGTCCTGCTCGGCACCCCTGGTGATGAGAAGCAGTGTGCGGCAAGAACTCTGTCGCGTCAACGGCTGATCGAATATGGAGCTTTTTGGCGTCTCTTTAAGTCTCGAACGCACTTTAGCGCGATTGGACTTGCGTCAGGGTGCCCACATCAACGGGTTTTCCGTCCTGGGCTTCGATGGTTTTGGACGAAGGATTGGGCGCTTCTTCCGCCGACAACCAGAACGGCGCGACTTGAACGAAGTGGCGCCCTGGCGACACGAAGCGCAGTTGAAAACGGCCCGCCGCATCGGTTTCGGTGGTCGGGTCGTAATAGCGATTCGCGCGCTTGTCGGCTTGCACGGCGCGCACTTCGGCGTGCGCGACCACGTGCCCGTTTTTGTCCACAACCGAACCCCTCACTACAACGGGGCGCGTGAGTTTCAAATCGAGTCCACGAATTTGCTGGCCGCTCGCGGTTTTGAAGGGCGCAGTTGAACCGTTGGCCCAGCGGCGCCACTCGTCGTAATCGCCGTCGTGGGCCACCAGATTCCACTCGCGGTCGTGACCCGCAGGAAACAAACCGTTATAAGCACCTCTATCGTCGGTTCGCACACTGAAGCGTGTGTCGCCCGTGAGCGAATTGCCGGTTCCCGTCAAAGCGGGCGCAACCGTTGCGCCCGCGACGGGATGGCCGTCGGGATCCAAAACGCGGCCTTGAATGCGAACGCCGCGCTCAGCCACGATGGTCACGGGCGCCATATCCTGGGCGAGTTGAAAATGGAGTTCGTCGAAGTTGCGCGGCCAGCCGCCCCGATTCTCTTCTATGGTTTTGCGCTCGTAGGCATTGAGGGCTTGTTCGCTCCACCAACGCGCGATTTCGGGCGCCTCGACGCTCCAACCGAAGGGGCCGGGAAACATATTGGCGATGCGAATTTGTCCGTTCGCGTCGCTTTGCGCGTTGAAACCCGCCTCGGAAATCAAACGCAACCCTTTCAGCGGTTCCCCACTTTCGCTGTCCACGACGCGGGCGCGAAACAACACGCCGGGGCGAAGCGCGATGTTTTGCAACAGCGCTTTGTCCTGTGCGAGCGCCACTTGCGGCAAACGCTCCACGCCCGCCGCACCGCGCACGAACAATTCGTAGGAGTCGCCTGGCAAAAACAGTTTGTAGCGGCCCAAAGCGTCGCTTCTCGTCAGATAAGGCCGCTCGGTAATGACCACGCCATCACCTTCAAATGGCCCCGCGACAGCGCGCACCTGAGCGCCCGCGACCGCATGGCCTGCGCCATCGCGCACCGTGCCAAACACGAACGTGCTTTTGGTTAGCACCACCGGAGCCGTCAATTTCCCCAGCGGTTGCGCCACGATATAACGCGGCGTGTAACCCGGTGCGCTGAAAGTGACCTCGATTTTCTCGGTCGGGTCGAGGGCGTAGCGCTTGTCTTTGAGCGCCGAGTTGTCGAGCCGAAACCCGCCCGTCGCGTCCGTTTTCGTTTCGTTGCCGGGATACCAGTGAAAAGCATCCACCGTTGCGCCTTGAATCGGTTTTCCGCTTTCGTCCATGATGCGCCCGCTCAAAAAATCGGCGCGCGGTTGCGCCGCGACTCCCAAAACTTGATAGGCCAGCCCACTGTGACGCGGTGCATAATCGGCGGCCACAGCGCACGGCGAGAACGGCGCCAACACAACGGACGCGCTCGTTACGGCCAAAACAGAGCGGGAAACGAAAAAGGTTTTCATCGGCTTGATTTGAAAAATCCAACCTTATCAAAATTAGAGCGCCCCTGCCAAAACCTTTTGGTCGGCACCCGATTTAACGTGAATGGGACAATCGGCCATGAATACAAACCTTACACCGCACAGGTGCGGTCATGAATTTTGTTCCTCTTCGCAAACACCTGAAAAAGTGGAAAGAGCAACGGAAGCCACGAGGTTTTCCCATCACGCTCCCTCCGCCGGTTCGAGTCGGATCAGGTTCAACGGGTTGGGCCTTGCCCTCTCAGCCGAGTCCTGCTCGGCACCCTTGGTGATGAGAAGCAGTGTGACCCGCCCAACCGATTTGCGTCAGACGAAGAAACACTTGTGGCAAGATGAGAAAGTGGTGCTCTTCTAACCCGGATGATCGCCTTGTATTCGACGTGGAACGCAACAAAGATTTTCATAACCTGGGTGCTCGCCTGACCCGTAGGAACATGGCAGACCATGTCCGCTGAGCCAATCGACACACGCGGATATGGCAGGCCATGTCCCTACGGGTTTCGGCTTTGTGAATTCGCTTTCAAAACCACGATAAAAATTAAAGTTGTCCCGGTGCGCTCTTGCCTTATCGTGATCGTGGCTAACCCATAAAGCATGCTGCGCCCCCATAACTGCTTTCCAACTCGAATCCAAAATCACTGGCAACTTCAACGCAAAAGCGAAACTCAAACAACGGCGCTTTAAGATGGGCGCGCGAGTTAGTTTCATTGCACTTCGACGGTTTTTTTCATCATGTTTTCTCTTCACCGGCCAGCGCACAGCGCGCTTGGATTTTCACTTTTACTCGGAAGCGCGCTGTTTCTCAACGGTTGCGGCGGCGGCGGTTCATCGGGGCCATCGGTTCCAACAGCCACGCCCACGCCTGTTCCTGCTTCCAATGTGCTACTTGATGACGAGTTCAACGCAGGCGCGCTCGACACCAAGCGCTGGTCGGTGGTCAGTTCAGATTCGACCACCATCTACAACATCCAGCGCACCCAACTCGGCAACAAACCCGATTTCGCGCAAGACGCCGACGGCACGCGCTTTATGCGCATCAAGCTCGACACCTATTTGCCCGTTCACACGGTCAAAGGTTCGGACACGCTCTCGTTTTTGGGAACGGAACTCAACAGCAAACTGCGCTTTGCGCGCGGCAACGGCGTGTCGTTTGAATCGCGGATGCGCTTGAGCAACGCGAACACCCTCGGCTTGGTCGACGCCTTTTTTGCCTATGGCGAAAAGGGCACCTTCGATGGAACGCCGCCACTGAGCCTCGACGAAATCGATCACGAGATGCTGACCAACACGCTGTTCACCAAGCCGCCTACGTCGTGGACGAACATTTACAACGATTTCGTTTTGCCCCAGGCGGGCAATACAACCGGCGATTCCTACTTCGACCCGATCAAAACCGAAGGCACGTTCAAACCGCTCGTGCCAGGTTTCGATCCCACAGGTTGGAATACCTATCGCATCGACTGGAAGGCAGGAAGCGTTCGCTGGTTCATCAACGACACGATGACGCGCGAAGACACAAGCGTGCGCGTGCCCGACGATGCGCTCGGCGTGCGCTTCAACATCTGGGCGCCTTCTGGCCCGCCCTACGGCTGGACTCCGGCGTGGAGCGACTCGCTCAAGAGCGCCGCCAGTGCCGCCGAAAATCAAACTTTTGCTTTCGATGTCGATTGGGTGCACGTGCGAACTCTCGATGGCAAAGCGCCAGCGACTTCGGCTCTGGTTGCTCCCGCTCCTACGACTGCGACTCGTCGCGGCGGCGCGGCCATGGGCGGATTCCGTTCGAACTAAAGCGAGCAAGCAGAAGGAACGAGCAGAAGGTGCGCGGGCCAGTGCCTTTAGCTTGTTGTAGCTACTTAAGCAGCAACGAGTAGGGACATGGCCTGTCATGTCTGTGCGACACAGAGCGGTTCCGGTTGAGGTGTTCCATCTGCCTGTTGCTGTTCCAGCGGGACTGCCGTCCACTTCCAATCGAGTTGAGGCACCAGGATTGGAAGTGGACGGCAGTCCCGCTGGAACAG
>JAABUM010001073.1_pt1 | contig 42947 bp, 25 predicted proteins | sample 5559161 | NCBI WGS metagenome assembly JAABUM01 (sample SAMN10711868, study PRJNA513369) | rock metagenome | isolation source: Antarctica rocks | place: Antarctica: Victoria Land, Siegfried Peak nord
ATAATTTCTTATAGCTTATAATTCTTAATACCTTTTAGCTTTTAAATTTTATAATAGTTAGAATAGTTCTAGGAATATTTCTTCTAGGACTACCCTAAGTCTTAGTAAAAAGCTTACTATATAATTTATATAGTTCCTAGGTTATATAGAACCTAGGCTTATAACCTATTAAATAGTATAATAATAAATAAGTTATCTATATATAATTTAGGTGTAGTGTAATAGTATTATAATAGCTAAATAGATAGATATAACTATATAGAATAGAATAACTATTACAAGAAATCTCTACTAGTCTACTAAGACCCCCTAACTAGTCCTAATTAGTAATTACTAAGGTTAACTCGGCCTAAATTCTAATATATAGTAGTCTAGTTTAACTAAGCCTCTAGTAATAGGGATAGTAATAGGGATAAAGTACGGCCCTTAGAAGTAAACTATATAAGAAATTATTACTAGCGGCTAATCTTTATAAGCTAAGTAGGGTTCCTACTTATATTTACTAATACTTAATAATTATAACTAGTCTCAAGTAGCTTCTAACTTAGATAGGGACTTTACCTCTTAATAAGTATTAAGAATATATATTTAAGATAAAGGGGGGATTTATAAAGGGAAATATAATTAGTTTTAATTTAATACTTAGCCTATTATAATTAGCCTTATAAGGTAGTAATAAGAGAAGCTAGACTGTAAATTATAGTATAACTAATATATAGAGCGTTTAGGCTTATTTTATACTAACTAGGATTAGTAATTACTACTATTTAGAGGTAGTAATTAGAGTAGTAACTATATATAAATTTACCTCTAATAGTAGGTATAAAGCTAATTATAACTTCTAATTATTATAATAAGGTTCTAAGACCTAGATAAACCTCTTATATAGATATAGTAAGTAGTAAAGACTTTATAGTAGTACTATAGTAAATAGAGAATATTTTACCTAAGACGTAGCATCCACTCTATATACCCCTCTAAGGAGACTAGGACCTAGAGTATTAAATATAAATAGCAAGGTCTTAGACCCCTATATACTTAGCATACTAACTGTTAATATTTAAGGCTAGTAGCACGTATATTAGGGGATATTCTACACGAGTACAACCTTTATAATCGGCCCTATAAATCCTAATATTACAATTAGTAAAACCCCTATTAGTAACCGTTATACCTATTACCTCTTATATTATTATTATTAAAATAGAAACTCTACTATATTTCTTATTATAAGAGTAGAATATCTAGCTACTACCCCTTATCTTTATTATAGTATCTACTATTAATATTATATAAAGCCTACTATTTAAGTACTTAAAAGGTTATTATATTATAACTATTATCTTTAAGTTTCTTTAAGGCTTACTCTATACTCTATTAGTAGAGCGGCCTAGTTATTTACTTAAGTATACTAACTTATATAGTATTAATATATTACTAGTATTTTATATCCTAGTCTTATACTACCTCTTTAATTATATAAAACCTTAACTTAATATTATTAAGTACCTTTTATACCTCTAGTATATACCTACTAGGCCTATTAATCTAGTTATAGATCTTATTAATAATAAATATCTAAGTAGTACCCTTATATATCTTAAAGTTATAATCTTTAAATATAAACTATTATATTACTTAATAGTAATTTATAAAGTAGTTCTATATTATTTACTATTACTAGAGGTAGGAGTAGGGGAGTTAGTAGGAGTAATAAAATTTATATTTATATATAAGGTTATTATTAAACTTATATTAAGGAATTTCACCTATTAATTAATAGTATTAATATAGAATAAATATTATAATATCTAGATATACTATTATTTATAACTACTAAGCTCTTATTTATTTACTTAATAAATATTTTCTATACTAGTCCTAGAAATTTAATAAAGGCTAGTATCTTAGTAGCTTTAAGTATTTAAGTAGTTTAAAACTCTAGAGTAGACTACTTAGTATATAGCTCCTATTAGTTACCTATCTTTAAAATATACTTTAATATCCTTATAAGGCTTTATATAAATATTATTACCTTACTCTTAATATAAATTTTTAGAGACTTATATTAAGACTTAACTATATTTATTATTATATATTAGAGGAGAAGATATAAATACTATTAAATACAATATATTTATTAATAATATATTAACTACTATTTTTATTTAATATAGTCCTACTTTTCTTATAATAGTATAGCCCTAATTATAGCCTAAATCTCCTACTTATATCTTATTAAGGAATAGTAGAAATATAAAGTTTTATAAAGGTACTTAAAAGACTACTTATAATTATCTACTTTAAGAGCTCTTCTTTAAAAATCTCTTATTATACTTCTAGTATTATTAGTAATTAACCTTAGTCTTACCTTTATATAAACCCTAGAAGGCTTTATATATACCTTATTATTTTATAGTAGAGTTATTTATTATTATATAATAAAGATTTTAACTACCTCTTCCTTTATACGATTATTTTACTTTTTATAAAAAAGCTTTTATAATATTACTATCTTTATACTCTAAGAGTATATAGGTATAAGGGATCTAGTAGTAATATTTATCTTATATTATAAGGATAACAAGCTTCTATTTTAGTATATTTATAAAATAAGTTAAATTTATAAGTATAAAATAGCCCTTATATATTAGTATTTTTAAATAGCTTAGTATATAAAGTTAGTTAGATTTATATCCTTTTAAGTAAAGATTTATATAGCTTTATAAAAATAATACTTAATTAAGTATAATTTTTATAAAGTTATAACTTATTATTATAATAATTAATATTTTTAAAAAATAAATATTATATACTTTACTTTATAAAATATATTATATATATTATCTCTTTATTTAATAACCTAGTAGTAGTAATCTTTTAATACTTTATCTCTTTATTACCTTTAAATAACTCTATATAAGCCTTCTATTATAACTTCTATACCTCCTTAGACTCCTTTACCCTAATATCTAGATTTCTAGCTATCTACTTATAACTAGTATTATAAATATATTTAAGAGTTAAATAATAACTATTAATATCTATTAAAGTAATAAGGTTTAATATATACTTAATACTATTTAGGTTATAATTAATATTAGCTTTATAATAGCCTTTTACTACCTTAATTATAATTATAATATATACCTTACTATTAATTTTAATCTTATTAATATAATTAGAGTTATAATAGTAGGAGGTAGCTGGCGACGAGATCCACCTATACGTGGTACCGGCTACGAACCTTCTAGTATCTCGGTACTAAGAGAGCTAAGAGATCTTACGGTATTTTAGAAGTACCGTCTAGGGTTACCTAGTTATTACGGAATTAATACGTAGGTAAAGTATAGTAATAATAAGAATAGGAACGCTAACGCGATAGAAAAATAGAGAAGATAGAAGGAGAACTCTTAAAAGATTATAGTAAAAGATATAACGCGATAGAATATATAGATATAAATAAAAAATATATACTATATAAATACCCTTCTACCTCTCCCTAATATAGCCTCCGCTTCCCTACGCGTATTATAAACGCGATATACTAGAAATACTACTGATATAAAACCTTTATAATATTATAGGATATATATAATACTTCTATACCTATACCCGCTACAGGGTCTCTTACGAGGCCACGTCCTTATACTCCAGCCGATTCCGCTCCGCGCGGTCTAGGTAGCCTAAGTCTACCTACCTTAAGGTAGTTATAATATATATAGATAATAGTAGTATAATAAAAAGATAGTAATATTATAAAGCTAGCCCTTCCTTCCTCTTAATAATTAAGCGTAAGCTAGATAGTATACTAGGTATATACTACTACTATTACTACCGTACGGCGGCGAGGATACTCTAGTCCCCTTCCTAGGTAGCCCTTATAGTACGGTTATAGGTAGTAAGTACCTAACCTGAAATAGGACGTAGGTATTAGACTCCTTACTTAATAGCCTATAAGCGTAATAGGGCTACCGGTCTAGTTAGCTAATAGTACCTATTATCTTTTATACGTATATACCTTAATAGTAGCGGCCGATATAACCGCGGTAAATATACCGGGTATCCGCTACCTTACTACTATACGGCGGGGGGATGCTTAGTTATACCTAGGTAGTCCCTATAGTATAATAGTAGGTAGTAGAGGCCTAACCCGTATAAAGATACGTGGATATTAGCCTTCCCACCTAATAGTCTATAAGTACGCTAGGGCCGCTAGCCTCCTTACCTAGTAGTACCTAGTACCGATAGACTAGTAGGTAAGTACTAGTTCTATTACCTCCCTTTACGTATATACCCTCCCCGTTATAGACGTTATAACCGGGATTATAAGGAATTATCTATTATAAGGATTTATCCGTTATATTAAACGGATTAGATTAAGAATAGCCGGTAGAGATAGAAAAGAGAAAGGGGCTAGGCCCTAGACAAGGAAAAGGAGTTTTACCTATAAACGAAACTTTAGTGTAATAGGTAGTAAACCCGACCCCTCTACTACCTCCCTAGTAGTAGGCCTACTAGGGGGGGGAGGGAAGGAGCTATAAATAGTTAAGAGAACTGTAATTATCAGGTGGAGTTTTTATCCTTATAGTAGGGTTTCTCCCCGAATAATATATACGTAATACGTACCCTTAAATAGCCTACCCTTATTAGCTTTTTAGCTAGTATAGGAGTATAATTAATTAATTAAATTAATTAATAGTAGGAGGTATATAATTTACCCTTATCTTAATATAAATTAATATTAACTTATATTAAGATCTCTAGATTTAAGATATTAAAAGTCTTTAATAGTCTTAATTTTATATTATAAGCCTTATACTTATAAAGTTTCTTATTATAAATATTATAGCCTTTATTAATAGAATTACTATTATATAAGTAATATTAATAGTAGGAGACCTATATAAAAGGCTTCTTTTTAGTTAGTTTAATTACTCCTCTTACCTTCTTATAATACTAGAAATTATCTACATATAATTAATATAGCTCTAACTCCTTAAGTATTTATACTAACTCTTTTTCTAAAATAAATAGGGCCTAACGCGTCGCTTAGATATCTACTAAAAGATAAAGAAGGGTAGATAAAGGCTTAGAATACTTAGGGGGTATATTCTATATAAAGGAGTCTAGGGTAGAGGCCTTTTATTTAAGGGGAGAGGTAGGAGGTAGAGGGGAGTTAGATTATATAGGCTAATTCTACTTATCTTAGCTACTAGGTACTAATAATAGTATACCCTTAATAATAGGTAGACTTAGCTAATTATTATCTTATATTAAGTCTACCTACTTTATTAGTTATTAATAATATAAGTTAATTAAGTTAAAAAGGAGTCTTTTATATCCTTTATAATCTAATAATATATAGGCTATTCAACCTATATTTAAGAGAGATAATAGTAAGGTAGGAATAATATCTCTATATATATATATATTATAACTATATAAAAGGTAGTAGAGAATAATAATAATAATAAGGTAATATTCTTAAGTAATAATAATAATAGGAAAGGATAATAGTAAGGTATATAAAATATTATATAAAGTTAAGTAGGTATATATTTATTTATTATAAGGCTTACTAATAAATATAGCTTAGGTTAGGCTTAGTTCCGCGTACGGCCCTACGTAATAAATTTTAGGAACGGCGCAGGTATAGAAACTCCTATAGTATCGACTCTGAAGTCGTTACTAGGATCTAGCTCTAGGAGCCTAGCCTTAGCTGTAGATATAGTACTAGGCTATAAGTTTTAGTACCCCACGTAATTCTATACTAAAAACTATTAAAAGTCGTATTATATTTAATAAATAAAGAACTTTAAATAAATAAATTTTCTATCTCTTTACTTAATTATAAAATTCTATTAATATTATTATAAAAATTTATAAAGTACTAGTAAATTAGAGATTCTACTACTTTTACTTTCCTTCTTATCTATTAATTAAAAACTTTATATTATTTCTAGAAATTTTTATAAGATATAAATTAACTTATTCTAAGCTAGATTTAAAAAATTTAGAAGTTCCCAATTAAGGGGAAAAAAGATATAGCTTAGTGAGAAGTACGACTTTAATTTTAAAAAGTACGGATGGTACGAAGACTTATGATCGGGACTATAAAAGACCTTCTTAACGCCGCTAGCTCTTCTCCTACTTAAAATTTCATATTCTCCTCCCTCCTCTTCTGTATCCTTTATCTCGAACTCGGCCTGTATACAAGTACGCTATCTTAACTCTGCTGAGCGTCGCTCGCTCGCGACCGTGGTCAGTATATCTTTATATCCTGTCACCCTTATTCGACTTGACCTGCACTAAGATTACATTAAAGGGCCAACGATCGGTCGCCGGGCGCCAGCCCGAATCCCTATCTCGCCTTAGAGTATAGGTTCGTCACGTTTACAGGCTTTCTTCCTCGTCGCCCTTGAGTCGCGTAGCCTTCCACGGTTTTATCTACTCTCCTCAGTAATCTCGAGTCTCTCGCAGTTTGACTCCCAACGTTGCATCTACCAGCCTATATACACAAGCTAGACGTTATAGCTGTTGCGGATGCGAGCGAAGTGCCTTCGGCTCAAGGTTGCACGTACGCGATTTCAACCACAAGAACAAGACGCTCCATGAAATATGGAGAAGAGGAATAGCAATTTTGTAATATAATGAATGATGGGGTCTTCATTTCTTGAATTTTAATTCAATATCTTATTTGGAAATTCAGAGGCTGGCGTTCCCAAGCCCTTCGAGGCCGATACCCGAGTTCCTTTACCTTCTCATCCTCAACAATTTAGCAAGCCTGGATCCGTAAGCATCTAAAGTGAAGTCTACTCCAAGTTATTAGCTCCGCCTTCCTTTTGATTGGTGCTAGATTATCTCTCGCCAGCTAGGTAGCTCGTGTAGTATGCATAGCACTGTCAAATACATTCAAATCGCTTGTCTAGTATAATTCCATTTGGTCATTAGTCATTTAGGTAAACGCTAGATTCGAGACACTATCACAAAGTACGTTATTAAATGCAAACAAGTCTATGGATGGATTGTATTCTATCCTGATGAAAATAATGATATACACAGTCAGTAAATATGGCTTTCATATCTGAGCCGATAAGGATTGGAACATTGAATAACAAGAGTGACATACCCTATCGACCGATATGCAGCGAAATGCGATGGACCTTATGCAAAACGCCACTATGCTTTTACCAAAATGCTCAACAGTACAATGCTATGATGCCAGGCAACCATCCACCCACTAATGCTGGGAAAACCGAGACACAACTCAATCGTCTACCTTAGCTCGCGAGCATGTCTTAAGCGGCAGCCGAAGCACTCGCAGCAGCAGCCGAGAGATGAGGCAGTGCCGCCGAAGCGGACGCAACAAGAGCCGACAACGACGATCCGCTGCCGTCATTGACGACATGTTTCCCACTCAGCGACGAGCTCAACGACGACCCACTGCTCGTCGTTTTCCCATCCGCCACCGCCTGCACAGCTTTCAACTGCGGCCCAGCGATTTTGCCAACCGCAACCGTTTGATCGTCACTAATACCACCCGACGGAACATGCTGACACGCCAGCTCGCCCGGCCCATCGCCAGGAGGTGGTCCCCCAGCCGAGTGAACAGCTCGCTCGACACACCCGCCTTTGAAGAAACTCAAGCCGAAATATGCGGTTTGCGTTCTTAGTTGACCTTGGAATTCGCTCTGGTCATTGTCGTGGAACTCGCCGCCGGACACGATCCCGCAACCGTCTTCCTGGTCCCAGAGCTTGGACCCGCCTTCGCCGGCCCACCCGTTGATGCCGTAGATCTCGAAACTGGAGTCGCCGAATCCGTCCTCGTCGAGGATCCAGCAGCCGGCGCTAGGGACGGCGGCTGCTGAGGAGTAGGCGGAGGCGGAGGATGCGGAAGATGCAGATACGGATTCGACTGATGCGACGGATGCGGAGGAAATCGAGTAGGCGGAGGCGATGGACGCGACAGTTGAGATGACTTTGGTAGCGCCCGCGCAGGTGGGGATGGTGTTGACGGCGTAGTTGAAGTATGTGGAGGTCGCGCAGGAGACTACCTCGCCGCCTGACTCGGTTGTCGTGAAGCCCGGGACTGAGGTCGTTGGGAAGGGTTTGGGTGATGTGGTGTAGCCGCATTGGTTGTAGCTGGTTTGACCGGATGTGGAGGCCATGGTTGGGTAGAAACCGGGGAGTCCGTCGCATTGGCATTGTGGGGGGGCAGGGCCGGCGTCTGGATCTGCGAAGGGATAGCACTCAAAGGTTGTTGTAGCGCTGGGTGCCGTGCTCGATCCAGTTGCGCTTCCGATTGACGTTGGGCCTGGGCCTGAATTGCTTGCAGTTGGCGTTGCTCCAGCGGAGGCAGAGGCAGTGATAGCTGCACTGGTACCTGATGTCGCTGATCCGGTCACGGAGACAGAAGGATTAGCCGAAGGATTCCGTGTGCAGGCTGGGCCATCACGTTTTTGAATGTTCATAGCATTATTCGGCCAGGAACCGGGTTCTGGAAATGTCAATGCGTCAATGTGGTATTTGTTATTGAAGTTAGACACAAATGATGACCAGTTCTTGACAACCCCTTTCGACTTGTCAGGGGCAGCTTCAACGTCAGTCGAAATGGCGGCACTGATAGCAGATGCGGTTTTCGTGATCAGAGCATTCTGACTGGCGACCTTGTTGGTGATGTATGCTTTGTAAGCATTCGCCCATGTCGCCTGGATTGGCTTGCTATTCCCGTCTTCTATCGGGTTACTGCAGCCTTCTTGCGCAGTGATCTAGGCATCGATACCCAGAAAGGCTGAATAGATCCGAGCATTGGTATCCGAGAAGAGACCAGAGACTTTCCCATCATTGGCAATGTCCATGACGACGGCCAAGTTCGTGAGTGCCTGCACGGCTGCGTTGCCATTTGGAAATTTCAGATCGGCACCTTGGAGGCCAGGATTCCAGAAGGAACCTTTGAGCCGGTTCAAGGCCGAGTCCATCCCGAGGAAATCGGGATTGGTCAATGAAGGTAATTGACCGAAAACCCTGTAAACCGTCAAGAATTAGCATTGATGATCGAATAATCAACCACGCTAGTTGCCGAAATCACCAAGTGGTTCAAATGCCCACCAGTGGCAGATGAGGGTAGAAGGAACGGCTTACGTGTTCAGTCTGCTACCAGGCGCATTAGCAGTATCAGGCTGGTCGAATAGGTTGGAAATGACTTTGCAGCTTCCGCCGTCTGCGGCGTTTTGGGATTCGAAGAATTCATCCAGGATACTAACTTCATCTGCAAAATCGGTATTAGGACGATTGTTCTCACTACCGGCGAATGCGAAAGGGTTGAGTACTTACAAACATGATCAATGTTCACAGATTTTCCCTTACCACCAAGGGACCAGGGTTGCTTAGCTTTCCCAATATCGTCTGTGCTGAGATAAGCCCAACCAGGGGCACCACACTTAGGAGATTGAGTAGGAACAGCCCAGTACGTGGCAGTGTGGTAGAATGCAGCCAGCTCTTGCGCTGGATTTCCCTCATTGTTAGCAACAACACCAGGTCCAGGATAAGGTGGTTTCATCGTGAACTTAGCGACGGGACATTTGCCTGAAGCAACTGCTGCGGTAGCGACAGACGCGTAATTGTTGCCTCGTTTATTATGTACAAATCGTCCTGCCAAGGCCTGCCTCTTCATCAGACCGGAGTCGTCATCAAGGGGATTAGGTGTAGCTTCAGGTGCATAATCATAGGTAATGCAAGAGTCGCACGCTGAACAGCTTGATGAGGAGGAAGATGAACTTGAAGCCGACGATGACGATCCAGTCGTAGTGGCCGAAACGCTTGAAGGCGTGCTGGCAGACGTCTGGGTTTTGGTTGCTTCTGTACTTGATTGGTCCTTGTCTGTTTGGCTCTCGTTGTTCTCAGAGTTATCTGGGTTTTCGGGGTCTGTGCCCTCAGGTAGATTGGCAGGATCTATGTTCGATAATCCTGGCGGCTCAATGTTGAACCCTGGAGGACAGAAAGATATCCCAAAGAAAGAAGGGCAACCACTGCCACCTGATGGAGGACGGATGGGGCTTCCAAAACCAGGAGGGCCAATTATAGCACCTGCAGTTGGAAGATCAGGCGGGTGAATAAGTGCTGTCCCTCCTTTACCGATGATTACCGAACCGAACACGGACGTGATTGAACCTTTAGAGTCGTATTCTGGGAACGTAATCGCAACGACTGTGGGTGTCTGGAGATTTGTATACTGAGAAATCACTACCGCATCGTAAGTAGCTGTTGTAGAAGCGTCGCTCAATGTTATTGAAGCCACAGGTCCAAATCCGGGGCCAAGTCCAGCAGCAGCTGAGCTCGAGGACGCCACAGAGCCGGTGCCACTGCTTCCTGTATTCACGACCGATGAAGACGGTACGCTACCACTAGCGCTAGACGCACCACTGGATATTGGTGCCGACCCGGAATTTGACTGTGACGGGCCTGTGCCAAGGGGAGGCGACACGGTTCCTGAGCTACCTGTTCCTAAGGGAGGTGTCACACTTTGCGAGCTGGCAGTTCCCATGAGAGACGAGAGAATGCTGGAACTTCCAGTCCCAAAAGGTGGGGTTACTGTCTGCGAATTACCTGTTCCCGAGGGAGGCGTTACGGTCTGTGAGCTGCCTGTCCCTGAGGGGGGCGTCACACTTCGCGAGCTACCAGTTCCCACAGGATGCGAGACAATTATGGAGCTCCCAGTCCCAATCGGAGGCGTTACTGTTTTTGAACTCCCAGTCCCCAAGGGCGGAGAAACAGTCTGCGGACTGCCAGTGCCTAGAGGAGGCGAGACTATATTTGAGCTGGGTGCACTCGAAGACGGTAAGATGACTGTCAAACTACCTGTACCTAGCGGAGGAGAAACAGTGTTCGAATTGCCTGTCCCCGATGGAGGGGCCGCTGCATTTGAGCTGCTGGTTCCTGGTTGAGAGGTCACAGTGGCAGAATTGCCCGTCCCCAAGGGTGGTGAGACAGAACTCGAAAGTCCCGGAGCAGATGAGCTATCCGAGGTTGCTACGGCGGAGAGACTGGTACTGGAAACCGGAGCTGAAGTTGACCCAGTGATGATTGTGGATCCATTAACGAAAAGGTCATGTTGGAGGTCAACCGAGACTGGCAGCCCATCGATGGAAACTGCCTGAGAGCCAGGAAGGATGGTTTGTGTGGTATGAAAAACAATATTTGTGGGATCAACAGCGAATAGTTCAGTAGAAATAGTGATGGTGTCTAAAGATTGGACTGGAGTCTGGGCGTTGCTCTGGCTGAGCCAGAGCACGCATACTAAAAAAGAATGCTGAAAACGATGCATAGCTGCAACCCAAAGAAAGGAACGTACTAAGAAGACAGGTACTTAGGGAAACACTTGAAGTTCAGTTCACAGCAGGACTGGATATAATATACAAGACGTAAGATGACCGACATGAGGCTTTGACAATGTTGTGCCGGACTAAGGGTTGGGTGGGAATTGGCCCTGGGGGTCACATATTAGACAAAATGAAGCATACACCAAGAAAATTTAGCATCCTGCGACGCTGCCAATATTTGGAATTGAGGCTTAGCGCATGAAGATTCGAGAGGAGTGAATATCATTGGCTGGCAGCTGGTTTTGGATTGCCGCTGACGATAATGAAAACTTCCAGGGATCAATCTAGTGATATCGTCATCTCCAAACGGCCCCCAATACCACACTGACCCAACCTGAGAAAGGCAAGCCTTGCGGTAAGGGAGATGACCGTGGGTTGCCGTAAATTGGTACTACCTACAAACTATCAAAATGCAGCCAGACTCATTCTGCACTTCAGATTTGGAATCAATATCACCACGAAAGTATCATTGCTGTTCTCCAAGCAATGGAAGTTGGGGATATCAAGGTTGGGAGACCGGAGCTGACTCGGCAAGCTCGGCACCGGCAGGGCGGCGTAGATCTTCCGCTAATAATAGTCTGTTACATGTAATTTTAGCCTCAGTACTACTACTATTCCCACTTGCAATTTCGGTACTTGGTTTGAGCTTGATTGCTGATTGCTAATGGCTAACGTGAAACATAGTGCGAGATGAACCCCAATTTCCGGCAACTAACAAGCAGTAATACTAGTGCCGGCCTCGAGTCTCCTAAGGTATTTCAGGCACGGTGCCACCCAACTGCAGCAAGCAAGCCGTGATAGCCTGGCCCCGCTTCAGCCATTGCCTGTGCCACCTCGTAAATTCTACGTGACCGAGATTATCATCTGTTCTCTGCTTCGGGCTCATATCGTCGATAGGTTTGATACATTTGACGGTATTCCAGCTACCCTCTCCAACTTTCTGCTCCACGCCCAGCCATCTTTCACTACGAACTTGCCTGGGATGAGGAGCTCGTTGTTCTTTCTACAAAATTGCAAGCATCACATATGTTCTTTACATCCCAGCGTACTGTTGGTGGGACGCAGATGTAACATATCTTCAGATGTGTAGAGAGTAGTTACTGTTGGGGTTGCATGTAAAGTGGGAAGGAGCTCACCTTGATCCTAGCTGCGCTCCATAACGTATAATAGTTGCAAGAGCACTCAAGTAGAGGGAAAGACTGTCATGCTTACGAATAATATTCACCATCAGGATTTGTTGACCTGAGGCTCCCGCACATAGTACACTCCTTCTGATTGGTGTTTCAACCACCACGCTTCAGAATTTCTACCTTCTCTATCTTTTGTGGACCTCCATTACTGCTGGGAATGGGTCGATCAGTCATCTATTGTACAATCTGCGGATGTCCATTCGAGGATCCCTACTATTCAGATGGTATGGCAGGAGATTTCGACGTTGATATTCTCCCTCCTGAGCAGACCAAGGTATGGGGCGATCCACCTTCTTTCGGCCTCATTTCTAATACCTACAGTGGCTGAGTAATTTCAGAGTGATTGGAAAAACTTGTTTCAAGTCAAGACCTCCAAGCCAGTATTTGACCTAATACGACTCTTGTTTCCCTGAGTGCATACTAATACTTGGCTGCTAGAAGCGGTGAACACCACGATTCAAGCTTAGATTTCGAAACTTCTGGACCCGCGAGTAATGCGGAGTTCCGTTCAGTTTCTATTAAAGGCCAGAGTTCAGGAGCGTCCGAGTGGTCATGCTTCGACGGCAGAAAGTGGAAAGTCTTCGAGAAGAATGACAATGGCGTGGTTCTCTATCCTATTCACGATGCATGCTTATGGATAATGGATCGAGTCGCTGCTCGGCGCTCACAAAATAAGCACGATACTGATGGCACTCTACCAAAGTGCGCAACATTAGAAGCTCATTACGAAGCACTATTGCGCCTCCATGACCGCAATACTGAGTATCCATATGGTACTGATATCGAAGACGAGGTGGCGAAGATTACTGCCTATCCCAGCGAATATGGCTCGTATAAGCTCGAATGGGAGCATCAGTACTATGGCGCTAGCAGCTTCGCAGACGGATCGTGGTGGGCTTTTGAATCTGGATGGGAGGTAGCTTCTTGTCGGGATCACGCTGTAATGACAAGTTTTGCTGATATTAGACGATCTTGCAGTGGATATGCGCGGAGCCAAGTACGATTGATGGACTCACTAAGTATATTCTTGGTCAACTGCACTCTAATTCAGAATGTAATAACCCATCACCTCCCTGGCAGCTTTCTCCTCAACGATCGTCCAATCAGAATCTGCATGCTCTTGAGCTACTACCAATCGAGATCATTTCTAGGATAAGCTCGTCATTGCCTTCCTCAGCAGCTCTTGCCCTTCGTCGAAGCAGCAAGACATTAGCTTTCAAGCTGCCCATCGATCAAGGCTTTTGCCGCGATCGCCTCATTTCGGGCGACCTGATCGACTACCTCTGGGACTTGGACCGAACTGAGTGCTATCAAAAAGACAAAGAAGGCTGCTGGGACTGGAAGGCATTGGCACAGAAATTGAAACAAGCGGAAATCCTGAGATCCGCTCTTGGAGTAAGCCTAAGTGGTACTGATAACGTTGGGCCTATGACTGTCTTCGAGCAGTCGAGCCTGGGAGAGACCGACTTCAAAGATGCACCTGGAGGGTTGCAGAATCGATGTCGGATCGTTCAAATCGTGAAGGACATTGAAAAGATGGACAGGATCGAAGCTGAGGAGCCTGTAGTCGATGGAGAAAAGCAACGGCATCTTGGATTACTCTGGGCTTAGCTATCCTATTTCATGGCAGGGTACCGAACTCGAAAAGGAATCCGCAAGCTTTTGGTAAGCCCCTGAATTCAGGATTCAACTTGGCAGGAAATGGGATCTCGTGCTCTAGGAGGATATGCTGCACACGACCTGCAGGAATTTAACGACTACATTCAGCTATTCTGGAGATCGAAGCCGAGTCTAGCCTCCCAGGAATGGCAAAAAGCAAAATCAAGCCTTCCGCAGCATGTGCGAAACATTTGTCATTCGACGGGTGGCTGTCAAATTCATATGCGCCTTAGCTGTCCATGCTCAATGCGAATTTTGGGAGGCATACGTGGTGTACTGATTACTGAGCTAAATGTCCCTACTGAAGCATTGGGAACGGATTGGTGAGATTCACAGTCTACATGTGGGCTAAGGCAATCTGACAGCGTGTAGGGAAAGCACGAAAGAACTTTGGAAACGTGCATCATCCGGACCGGTTCAGCTATTCACGAAATTCTCTATTGGTACTATACCACAGAAGAAATGAGCTTACTGGAGAGGGAGAGAGACGACGTGCAGGGGAGCTATCTTTGCTGGCATGTGGTCATGTAAAGTACTTTTACATAAGCGTCCAGGAGCCTTCTCGCAGTTCGTTTTAGACTATGTCTCCGTGACTGGGTATGCAGACCTGATTGATAGAAGTCGGATGACATATCTTCCAAGTGCAAATTGCGTCGATGTGTGACAAATCTTCTCATAATGGATTGCATTGATGTGTGAGTTGTACGGTGGATCAAGGTTCTGCGAGTAGGATATTCATTGAAGAGTAACTATCTACGAGCAAGGCTAGAAGACCCCCAAGCGGTTTACTAATCCACCCTAGTTTATATTATACGGCAAAATCCTCCTCGCTAATTACGCTATAGGTCTACTAATATCGAGTGCCGCTTAGCTTTAGCCTGGTAGAAGAAAGGATATAGTAGTATAAATATAGCGGTAATACGTCTTTATAGAGCGATCTGGAGAAGTATTTTTAGACCCTAAGATTACTTAAGCGCCATCAGGCTTTAGTATATCAGTCGATCCAACGGAAGATTAATGCGAATCATATCTTATAGTGTTCCTGAAACGGCCAAATATTAACCCTCTACCCGGAACTCTATAGGTTCATCGATGATCTTAGCACAGGTTTCGCAGACAAAAGTTCCGGCGAAGTATTCCTCCCTCTCCCTCTCTCTATGGACGGCGTAAATCTAGCGTAGGTCGCCTATAAAATAACGTGGATACCCGTGGAATTGAACGCCTTGTAGGCTAACGAGAATATAAAAAAAATCACGTAGGTAGACCCTAGAGACTTCATAAAGAGGAAGCAAATCTACCCAGCAACAGGCTCGAAGCTTTTCAGACGGGACGATTCTGGCCAAGACTACCATAATTACGAGGCAGGCAAATCACTAAATATAGTTCCTCCACCAATAGGCAATAACGATAACGACAATACCGCTTCTCCTACGGCCACAGCTGTAAGCCAACCGCAATCCCTAGCTAATCTAGAGTGCGACCATACCAATACTTACAGTCTCGCCGATACCTAGAGTCTAGCAAATCAGCTTACGACGGCGGGTACCGACCAATGCTATACCAGTCGGGGTAGAGATTACGCAGTAGTCAAGGTCGCTAATAGCGTTACGGCTAATTTCTATAGACCCACTAGACATTCCCAGCAGTGCACTGATTACGTAAAACCCGGAGTCACGATAAATAACTTAAACATTATTTGTCAGAGAAACCATCAAATTGGTGGTAAAGTGGCTATCCCATACTTAGACGGCGTGACGTTAGAGTTACAGGCGAAACCAAGCACTTAGAATGGGTAGGACTAAGTGTGTCTGAAAGGTTTGTTCGGTGTGTCTGAGAGGGTTGTTGGATAACCAAGTTGCCAATCTGGTCTATTGCGGTTGCCATTTTCTGCTTTTTGAGAATGGCGAGAAGTTAGTGTAGTGTTCAACGTGGAGCTAAATTGTTCTGATAAATACAATGGGAAAGGGCGTTAATGAGACCTCTAAGCTTATCATACCTCTCCTCTACGCGTAGTTCGCATATTGACGGGTGGACACTTCCTATTATGTGAACATATCTTGTCAGAACGTAGGAGCTCAGGATTTTCTAGAGTGGACCCTTTCAAGAATTTTTTGGGAGTCACGAACGAAGTGTACCGTGATTGGGGGCTTTCCCCTCGAAACTTTTCGAATAGTTCTATATATACTATATCTTGTCACTAGGACCTACTTAATCGAGTATGATCTCGCTACGAGGGAGCCGACGACCTCGAGCGCGGATCCTAACGGCTAACCTCCTTAGCGCGCTATGTTTGTTTATAATTTCAATTAGCTTCAAATAATATAAGTCTGCATGGCGCAGCGGCTTCGGGGCCTAGTGCTGCCTGTAGCCACCTTGTAACCGATTATCATACATCGGTTCGAGTCTGGGTGCGATCGGAAATAAAATCGGCCAGATAAAGCTCCCTAACGAGCCGATATTCCCTACAGCGTCGAGCTTAGGATTTTGCAATTTTAGATTCGGGTGTTGTATCTCTGCTTTCCCAATCGCACGTTTCGTTTCAATGTTTGCTTCTATATCAGTTTTAGGTATCGTCAAACAACCTACGAGTACTCCTTCGATGCTTACTTAGCACTCATACACTAATATACAATCCTATCATTATCGTAATCGCTCTTGTTTTTATCAGCTCGACCTTTATAGATTCTGTTAAACGCTAGGAGTATGATAGATGATAATGGCTGGAATTATATGTATGTGTAGTATGTAAGACTAAGATAACATGACAATAAGATGTTGTAGACGTGGCCATTTGCTTAGGGTCTTGGCAGAAGGGCTTATTTCCAACAGATTCTCTAAATCTAGCACGGTTAACAGCGGGAGTTAGAACCGCTAGTTATTAATCTACACGGCTTTTATAAGTATTAGATAGGTTTTATAGTCCTGATTTCAAGCGATTATTTAATATTATTTAATAGTTAATAGCTATATTAAGCTATAGTATTTACTAATTATATAGATTATTAAGTTAGTAATTTAATTATTAAATTACTAATTTAATATAAATAATAGCCTAATTAGGCTATTATTCTAATATCCTTTATAGTTAATCTATTACTTACCTATATTTATATCTATTCTATCCCTCTTATAACCTTCCTCTACTATTATTAATAGTTATTTTATACCTCTTAGGCGTACTCTAAAGTCTTCTAAGGATATCCTAAATACTAGTACCTTCGCTATTACTATTACTAGTACGCTAGATCCTCCTTTTATATCCTTATAACTAAAGATCTTAATATAACGCGATAAATATATAATTACTATATATCTATATAATTAATAGGAAGATATTATTACCGGCCTTTATATAAATATACCTCTTATACCCTAGGAACCTCTTAATAATAATAATATCCTTCTCTTATATTCCTTCTAACCTACCCCGCGGAAGTCCCCTCGTAAAGAGAAAGGTTATAGGAAAGCTAGGCTATATAATATAGAGCTATTATAGTATTTAAGGAGGTATAAGAGAAGAGGGATTAGGAGCTTAGATATCTTATAATTAGATAGTTATAATAAGAAGTATAAGAGAGGTAGGTAGAAGGGATAAACTATATATAAAGGAACGCTTCTTAGTATTAAGGAGATAATAATACTTATTAATTATATACTTATTAAAGCGGGTATATATAGACTTTCTAGTATAAATTTATAGTAGAAGGATATATAATAGGACTTTAAGATATATACCTACTATTCCTACTCTTAGAATGGTTATTAATAAAAGGTAGTAGTACTATTTAAATAGTATAAGTATAAGAAGGAATATAGTAGGAGATCTAGGTATATAATAACTAATAATAACCTTATATAAGTACTAAATTAGTAGTAAATAATAGCTAATAAAGTTTAGGCTAGAAAATATAAAAAGAAGTAAGATATAAAAGATAAGAAGGAGAAAAAATAAGATTATAATACTAAATAAGATATACTCTTTACTTATTAGGGTAAAAAGGCTATAAGAGAAATAGAGAATACTAGTTCTAATGAAATTCCTTCCTATAAAGAAAATAATAAATAAGACTCCTCCTTAAAAGGCTTACCTATTATAAGGGTGCTACGTAATAACGTGGCTATCGAGTACTATAAATAGTACGTGTACGTATATATATAGAACTCTCTACTCTTATTAATAGTAAGACTAATTACTACCCTTCTCTTTAAGGGGAATTCCCTCCTTTATATATTATAGATAAAGGGGTAGTATAGTACTACTATATACTATAGACGCTACGTTAATAGTAGTACTATATTCCTAACTAGTCCTTATAATTATCTCTCTATCTAGGCTCTTAGGCTCTAAGAGTATAAGAGGTTATAATCTATAAAAGATACTCTTATAGTAATAGAATATACCTTTAATAAGAGTATAATAATATAATTAATTATAAGGCCCTTTAAGCTAAGTCTTAAGGAATTTATAATTTTATTAAATTATAATAATCGCGGACGCTACTCTTATATATAATCTTTATATTATAATATATTCTTATTATACTTCCTATTATCCTTTATTAATTTATTATAAAAGTATTTAGAAGTCTTAGTATTTTAAAGTAAATAGGAAGTTATTACTATTAAGGATTTACTAAGTACTTAAAGCGTACCTTCTTTATATAACTTTAATATTATTCTTCTAATTATAATATCTTTATTTTTTTATTAATTATACTAAGTCCCTTCTAATTTTTATTTTTATTATTACCCCCTTTATACCTTATTATACCTCCTTATAATCCTATTAGTTACTTTATAAGTAATCCTTAATAATAAACTTACCCTTACTACTAATTAAAAGAAGGCTACTACTACCCCCTCTACTTATAGTAGTACTTAACCTCCTTTATTAAGTTACTTATAGCCTATCTTTATATTATCTTATATAATATACCTCTAGTATACTATATTTTAAAGTAAAGAGTTATAAGTCTAATATTTTTAGTTAAGGCTTTACTTACCCCTTTAATAGTATACTTTATATACGCGCCTCCCCTAGCTCTACTAGATATAATTATTATAAAGATCTTAATATTAAATATTAATAAGAAATCTCTACCTCTACTTACCGCGCTTATACGCGCCTTCTTTAGTCTTTAAACGCTATAGCTACTTTAAACGCCGGCTCTAACCTCCCTTAGCTTACTAGGTTCTAGTGAACTTTTAATAGACTTATTTAATAGTACTATTACTACCTCCACTATACCTCTTCCGCCCCCTCTACTACTACTACTCCTACTAGGGTAGACCCCGCTATTACTAGCTAGATTATAAATACCCTTAAGGGTATTCTTAATATCCTCTACTAGCGTATATATATTACTCTATCTCCCCTTCTAAAGCCTTATTAAAGCCTTACTAATATAGTATAAAAGCGCCTCCCTCCTATTATAAAAGAAGAAGAAGAGGATAAAGAGGATAACCCTATTATTAGTAGTAGTAATAGAACTACGCCTAATACTACTACTAGTATAATATAACGGCCTTCTCTTATAACGCCCTTAGTAGTCTAGTTATATTAGGTATCTTTTCTTTTTTATTAATAATAATAGAAATTATTTCCCCTCTTATATAATATAAACTTTATACCTTAGGGTAATTCTACTTAAATCTTTCTAATATATTTAGAGTATTAACTAAGTCCCGCTTATATAGCTATTAATTATAATTATAAGACTAACCCTTCTACTTTACTAAATATTAAGGTTTATTATAGGAGATTTTATAATTAAGAATAGCTTTAATTTCCTATTTATCTTCCTTATCTATAAGCTCTACTTATATAACTTCTATAATACTTTTACTATTACCCTAATATAGCTTTATAAGTAAGACGTAAAAGATATTATATATATAAAAGGTATTAGGTAGTTATAACCTATATACCTAACTATTAATATAATTAAGGACCTTAAAAGGCCCTAGATAATACTATAATAGTTTTTTAATTACTTATATTAATCTAATATACTTCATATTTAATAAGATATAATTACTTATATTATATTATCTTTACTTTTACTATTTATTTATATACTCCGCTTATATAACTTATATTTAATATAGGTACTACTTTAAACCTTCCCTTTATTTTTAAAGTAATTTAACCCTTTCTTATATTAATAGGACTTCTCCTAATAATAGCTTTAAAAGCTTTATATCTAGCTTAGGTAAGTAGTTATAAAGCGCTTTATATAGAGGTAACCTAGTATTAGTATACTTAGTATAATTATATATAAACTCTATTAGATAAAGTAACTCTACCTAGTTATCTTATCTCTAGGTAGAATAGTAGCGTAGATACTACTTAAGTATACTATTCTATCTCTCTATTTAACTATCTATTTAGGGATAGAAAGTAGTACTTAGCTTTCTTTTTATATTAGTATAATAATATATAACTACTTAGAAGCTACTTATAAATACTATCCCTTAATTATTAATAATACCTTCTAACTAACTAAACTTTAAAAGGATTTTATAGTATAATAGGTTAGTAATACTAATAGTATTAACTATCTTAGTAGTAGGTAAATACTTTACTACCTTAGTATAATAGTTTATAACTACTAGGATTATATTATAAATACTACCCTTTTATTTACTTAGAGGGAGATCCGTAATAAAATTTATTATAATTTCTTAAAAAGGTCTTATAAGTATTAGTAATAGTAATAGTATACTATAAATAGTATACTTATATAGCTTTATTAATTAATATATTAAGTATTCTTATATATAATTATAAATATCTTATCCTATTAATTTCTAATAGAACTTCTACTTAATAAGCTCCTACGTATACTTCTATAAGTAGTAGCTAGTATAAGGGTTATTATAATAAAGCTTTAAGATTTCTTATCTAATTACTTTATTACTAGGTATAAAAACTACGCCGCCCTTATAAAGGACCCCTATCTTATCTATTAATAGAGATATATTAGCGGCCTTTTTACGGCCCTAGGACTTCAATAATTATTTCTTATTATAAATATCCTTATCTCCCTCTTAGAGATATTAGAGTATCTCTAATATTAAGTTATTATACTTATTTTATACGCGCTCTATTATTAACGCGGCTATTATAAGCCTTCTAGGTATTATTTAATTAATATTAAACTATCTTATAATAGGGTTTAGGCTATTACCTATACTATTCTATATCCCTAAGAGCGCGTTACTCTCCCCCGTTTTTAAGGTATAAGGCTTTTTAAGCCCTATCTCTAACCTTTTACACTATTTATAATTATAGGCCTTACTATCTTATAAACCTTTATAAACGCTATATATATAATACTTATTAAAAGGAATATACTTAATATTCTTTAACTTATTTTATAATATTAATAGATAAGTATCTTCTTTATTTATTACTAGTATATAATCTAGCTACCTTAATAGGGCGTTAGCTAGGTTCTTAGTATTTATATAATAGTATATCTTAAAATTATATATTATAAGCTTTATTACCTAATATACTTATCTTCTTATTAATAATAATATTATCTAGAAATACCTTAAGTTATTATAATTAGTAATTATTATAATTAGGTATAAACTACCTTCTAAGAAGTACTATTATACCTAGAATACCTTAACTATTATAAGTAATTCTTAATTATAGGTCTTATATCTAGTCTCTACTAAATATAATTTTTAGGAGTAGAAGGTAATAAAATACTACTCTACCTCCGCCCCTTTAATATTAATCTAGAACTTTTATAATAAGATAGTTATAATAGCTAGAATTAAAGTATTAGTCTCTAGTTAAATTTCCCCTATTAAATTAAAATATATAAGTAGTAATACCTCTTAAAAGAGTTACTTTAACTATTTAAATACTACTCTTATTATATTATTTAATATTAACTTTCCGCCCCTAATACCTAGATAATTATTCTTTAAATAGTCTATTAGCGCCGCGGTAATAGAGGAATAATACTTTATAAAATAATAGTAGAAATTTATAAATCCTAGAAAGATTTAAATATCTTTAATACTTCCTAGTTTAAGCTAATCTACTATAATATCTACTCTACGCGGGTTTATATATACGCCGTTATAACCTATAATAAAGTTAAGGAACTCTACCTCTACTATTATAAATTTATATTTCTTTAAATTAATATAAAGCTTAAATTCGCGAAGGTATTATAATATAACCTTTATAACTCTAATATAAGACTTTTTATCCTAGGAGTAGATAAGAATATTATCTAGATAAATAATATATATAATATTAAGTAGTCCCGCTAGGGCCTTATTAATATATACTTAAAATAAGGTAGATATATTAATAAGTTTAAAGGGTATAACTATATATTTAAAATAGTTATATTTTATATAAAATATAGTCTTCTATTTATTACCCTTTCTTATTTATAAGTAATAATATATATCCTTAAGATCTAACTTAATTAAGTACTTAGTACTAACTAATCTTATTAATATTTTATTAATTAATAGAAGTAGATAGTAGTTCTTAATTATAATTTTATTAAGCGCCTTATAATTAATATATAAATATAATATTCTATCCTTTTTAAGTATAAAAAGAATTAGTATACCTATTAGACTTATAAAATAATAAATTTACCCCTTTTCTAAAGTCTACTTAAAGTACTCCCTTAGTATATATAATTCTTTCTTTAATAAATTATAAAGTAGATTAAAAGGAGGTTCTTTATTCTCTTTTATATTAATCGCGTAATTATAACGCGTATAATCTAGTAGTACCCTAGTATTCTTAGTTAAGAAGACGTCTTAGAATTCCTAAAATTCTAAAGGGAGCTTAACTTTAAGTAGTAGGCTTTTACTATCTACTCCTAAGTATATTATAATAAATATAATATTATTAAGCTACTCCTCTAAGGCTTTAATAATACTAAAGTACTCTTTAATATTACTTTTCTTAACAGGGAATTACTAGTTCTATATAAGCTAATCTACTTAGGGATTTTATTCTTCTAATTATAGGTATTTAAGGTAGAAGTTATAGTTAAGGTTTACTATTATATAAAAAGCGCCCTTATAATATTATATAATATTATTAAAATTAATAAGTTTAATTTCTCTTATATAGGAACCTAGTAATAATATTAAGTTCCTGACTTTATTATATAGGGTATTATTAAAGCTTAAGTTTATTTCTTAATTCTACTCCTTTATTAAGTATATATTAATATAATTAATATCTACTCTAAAGTTAATTAATATAATAAATTCTTTTTATAAGCTCTTAAGCTCTACTTATATTATAATAATAAGTCGTTATATCTACTTCTTCCCTTATATTATAGTAGTAGATATAATTATAATACTTAGGGGTTTTTTAAATTTAAGCCTTTTTTTAACTAGTTTATTATTAGATATTTTATTAGTTATAAGCCTATTAATTATAATACTTATAATTATTAACTTTATACTCTAATAATCTTTAATTCTATATCCCTTTTTTTAATAATTATAATACTTGATAGTAGAAAGGTTAGGCTTAGGCCTTTAAGGAAGGTATAGTAACGCTCTAATAGCGCCCCGCCCTTCTTACTTTATATATAAGCTATTATCTCTTCGCCCTTAGAAATTTCCTCTTCCTCTTTAAGGATATTAACCCCTAGTAGGAGTATTATCCCTTTAATCTTTATATATAAGTAGTATTATATAAGGCTCTAATTAGGTTACTAATATAATAAGGGTATCTTTTATTTCTAGGATATTAAGTTATATTATAAGTTAATTATAAAGATCTTTATATAACTTATTTAGAAGGTTATTATAAAGTATATACTCTATTAATAGCTTAAGTTATCTTTTTAACTTAATAAGGTAATTTATAAAGTCTATAATCTTTTAGTATTCCTTTTACTTAGCTTCTAAGTAGCGCTTACTAGTTATTAGATATTAATTTTAAGGATCTTCTATTTAATCTATTAAGAAACTATTAAAATATTCCTAGGATTATTTATCCTTTAATATATCCTTTATATACTTATATTATATAGCTTTAAGGTCTAGGGCTATATACTATAACGCGTATTAGATTTTTATAAAGTTATTAAAAAAATAGGCTATACTTATTTTAATTATATTAATTATATTATTAAACTATTCTTAATATTCTTATACTAACTTCCCGTTATATATATATAGGTCCTACGGCCTAAGAATATAAGTTTTATATTAAGGACGCTTTAATTCTAATTCTTTTATTAATAATAGGTAATATTAATAACCCGCTTAAATGGTATTATTAGTATATATTTCCTACTCTAACTCTTATAAATATTATTATAGATCTTATATCTACTACTTCTTAGAGACTTCTTTTTTAAGTTCTTATATCCTTTATAATAGTACTTCTTAGGTTTTAGGTAGCGGTAACTAGGTTTATACGCCTAGTTACCGCCCTTAAATAGTTATTTAAGATCGCGATATATCTATTATTAATTTATTAACTAATTCTTAAGACTTACTTTCTTTATAAGCTTAGTCCCTTATATTTAGGCGGGTTATCTACGCTAGTTAATTAACCCTTTTACCTTATACTTATAATAACCCTTCTCTACTTATCTTACTAATAGTCGGGCTACTACCCTTAAATAGGGTAGAGTAATTAGAATATAAGGGTACTACGTAATAATATAGCTATTAAGTATTATAAACAGTACGTATATATATATATATATAGAACTCTCTACTCTTATTAATAGTAAGACTAATCGCTACCCTTCCCTTTAGGGGGAATTCCCTCCTCTATATACTATAGATAAAGGGGTAGCGTAGTACTACTATATACTATAAACGCCATGTCGATAGTAGTATCGTATTCCTAACTAGTTCTTATACCTATCTTACTCTTATTTATAGTAATATTACTATTACCCTCTAGTATAAGTATTATATTAAAAGGTTCCCCCCGCTAGTAGTAAAGCTTAAGTCCTTAATACTAGAGTAATACTAGCTACTAAAGTAGTATTAGTATTAGGAGTAATCTTAAGGATAAAGCTAACTCTATTAATAGTATTATCTATTAGCTATAATAACTATAATAGTAGAATAAGAAAAAGAATAAGGGGATAAGGTTATAAAAGGATAGGTAAAGACTTAAATAAATATAAAGGTCTTATCTAACTTAAGATATAACTACTATTTTAGTTAATTTTATAAAGTAAAGTTTAAAATTCTTTAAATCCCGTAGTATAATAACTCTAGTAATAATACCTATAAGTATTAATAGGCTTATATTATTAAGTAGTACTTAGGCCCCTCTACTTACTAATATTAATATATCTATAATAACTAGTACTTAGGGCCTAGCCTTAATTAAGAAGCTAGAACTTATTTATAAGTAGTAACTTAATATTAACGCGGAACTTAAATATTTAATTAAAGGAATATAATAGACTTATAATATATTAAATATACTTTATAAGGAGTTATAAGCCTTTATAACTCTATTATAAAAGTAAATAAGGGCTTAAAAGGACCTTATTTAAATACTCTATATAAATTAAGTCTTATATTAATAGTACCTAAGTAAAGAGATAGAATAAATATAAAAAATACTAGAAAATATTACTAGTAAGATTAGTCTTACTATCCCTATAAATAATAATATACTAAGCCCTCCCTAGATATCTAATAAAAAGGTTATAGGTATAGTATAGTTATATATTAATAGGCTTAATAGTATTAAGGATATAAATTACGTAAGTAATAATAGAGACTCTAAAAGTAATAATAATAATAATAAGTAAAGGAGAAATACTATAAAGGATTTTTATATAAAAGTTAATAAGGAGCTTAATAAAGATAGGGTTAATAATACGTAGTAGGAATATTATAAGACTAGTAGATATAATACTTAGGTATATTTTATAACTCTAATATAAAAAATAATATAGAATAATAGAATAACTATTAGTATAAACCCCTAATATTTAAGCGACTTAGGATTAGGATATTTTAGAATAAGAAGTAGAAAAATTAAATAGAATATAGAAGCGGAAACTTTAGGCGAGAATAAAGAAATAAGGCCTTATAAGATACTTACTATTTTATAATAATTATATAAATAGGTTATATTACTTAATAAGGGCGAGTTTCTTATATTTATTATATATATTATAGATTTAAGCTAATTTATAACTTATCTTTATAAGCTTCTTTATAATTTAAATTTAATAATAAGCTCTTAATTAATAATATAGTCTATAAATTAATAGTATTATAGTATTAGAGTTAGGTAATTATATATAGATTATATACTTATAATCCCTTTAGTTATATTATAAGGCTTAACATAAAGAAATATATCTAAGTAATTATTAGGCGGAGTTAATTACTAATAAATATTAGTAGATTATTAAAGGCCTTATCCTAAATTAACTAAATACTATATTTTAGCTTTATAAATAGGTAAAATAGTTTATTAATAGTACTACTACCTAATAGATATTATTAATAGGTATTAGCCCTAATTTTATTTTATACTTAAAGGTATTTATTACTTAAAGTATCTATATTATCCTAAAACTATACTTAATAGTAATCTATATATTAGCTATTCTTCTATTAAACTTTCTCTTTTATATATTTAAATAGCTTATATATAATAATATAATAAATTCTATATACTTATAAGCTTTATTACTAAATAGATCTAAAACTTACTACCCTTAGAATACTTAATATAACTAGTCTTATATATTAGAAGTTTATAATATTATTAAGTTATTTACCTTTCCCTTAAATAGGTTATATAGTATACTAATTAGATTATCTAGGTATATTACCCCTAATTATATTATACTATATACCTTTTTATATATAAAGTAGAAGAACCTCTAGTCTTCTTTTAATTAATAAAAGTACTAAAATATTCTATTAATAAACCCTTAAATTATAGACCTCTTATATATTTTACTTATATATTTAATTACCTTTATATACCTCTAGATCCTATTATATTTAAAAATAGGATACTAGTATAAGATAAAATTATAGTAATTATATAAGTACTTAAGGATATTATTAATTATAATAGAAATAAAGGAGGGAGACTAGCTAAATATTATTAATAACTTATATAAAGGACGTAGGTATAAAAATTTATTAGAATAAGATATAAAGTAAGCTTTAAGCTAGGCTAATAATTATATTACTAATTAATACTTTTAAGGTTAAAATAAGTAAGTAATTAATATATCTTATTTTTAATAAATTTAAATATCCGCCTTATTTACTTAAGTAGGAAATTATTAAGACTCTACTCTTTACTCTAATACTTAATTAGTAGGATATAGGTATAACGCGGGACTTAGCTAATATAATATAAACTAAGGATAAAGAGGGCTAGAGTAGCTATATATATAAGTTCTTTATTAAAATTAATATTTTATTATTAATAATATAGATAAATAGATAATTATTAAAAGGGATTTTACGGGTAAATCCTAGATATATAAGGCTAAGTAGCGACGGCTTATATTTAGGTAAATTTAGATTAGGGTTAGCGTACGGCTAGACCCGTATAAATTATTAAATAAACGTTGAATAATCTTACTATAAAACCTGTCTATTAAATGGGGTATATATTGATTGATTGATTGATTTATACGCCTGTTCTAGCATCTAATTGTGCTAATGAGGGAGGTCTATGACGATATTCTTGACAATAGCATATGGATTTAATCGCCGAAGCGTACCACATGCCACCGCAGAAGAAACCGTGGAAGGAGGGCAACCTGCCTCCCCGGATGAAAACTCCCGCTTATCCATACCATTTTTGCTTTCATATTCTTCACCTGGCCCTCCTCGAGTGCTCAGGTTGCTCGATACCACCAGGATCTCTTATCCATAACGTTACTCTTCAACCAATGTTTGTATGCCGGTGACTGTTATTCGATACGGTTGATTGACATCTCTCTTGAACCTATTATCCTCCACGTCTTTTATGTGTGTGCCTCTACTGGCTGTCAATGACGATGTGTGCTGCACATGTATCCCCCGTGTCCCCTTTTCTTTCTCTTGTGAGTGGCTGGAGCCAATGGCCGAAGCCTTCTGTAACGTTGTGATTTAACAGTGAATCAATGCTGATTTGGTGGGACCGGTTGGACGATTAAGTTTCTTGTCGGAGGGTAGATAGTCGACTGGACCTAAATGTAGGTTGGCGGCATAGAACGGCATGAGGACACGGCTGCCGCCTGGGTGTTGGATTTTTACGGGTAGACCGGCGGGGCCAGGGTGTTGGCGATGCTCCTCACTAGCGGGGCGTTGTGCCAACTGTCACTCGATGCCGCAGTTATGTCGATGTAGGTTGTGGGTAGATGTCGTGTTTGCCTGTTATAGGCTGTAGGCTGTGTTTATTATGAGAGCGCGTTTGGACCTGGATCAACGCCACACATTCGATCCTGTGTGTGCGTTACGAACACATCCGTAATGGGGCTTTATCGCCGTCGCTCGTGAGGCCTGTATTAGTGAGAGGTAGAGACATTGGTGGGTGAGTATCTGGGTGGGAAGTCCATATACTCGGGTTGGAGTGCGTAGGTGGCCACAACTGCGCACTCCCTGCGCGGAGCTGGGGGCACGACTTCCAGCTCCGCTCAATTCAATACGGTGTTATTGCCATGTCTTCTGACTCTTCCCCTAATAACTCCTCCACGTCGCGATGGTGTTGTGGTTCCGGGGGCTGACCAGCGGGCGCGTGAAAACTCTGCACAGGACAGGCTGCGCAGTCGCTCCACGACCACGAAGCACCCCGACTCCATTCCAGTTGCGTTAGTTTGAGATCGATTGGCTCTCCCATATCGAGATGGAAGGTTCGTAGCCAGTACCACGTACAGGTTGATCTCGTTGCTGGCCATGGGGTATACATCTTCCTTGATGAAAGCGCCATTTCATGCCGTCCATTCATCCGTCAAAAATCACCATTTCTGAAACTTCGCAGGAAAATCCGGCACGCCATTTCACTCGTCATATCGCACCCATCTATCCAACCGGATGGTTTTTCCTCCGACAGAACCGATAGATCGATCGGCTCTGAGTCTCTATGCGAAGCGGCAGGCGCGGCGGCATCGCTCTGTCGCCGAGATTCTCTGCTGCGTGACGCTTTGCGTTCCTGGTAGGTTTCCCACGCTTTGCGAACCTCCGCTCCGTCGTACAGTGGCAACAGTCTGTCTCTGACAACGTCTTCAAAGTTGCTTGAGTTTTGGTCAGGAGGTATCTCCCCCGGCATATCCACGCGCAAGTTCAGCAGACACAGGACCAGCCAGATAGGCTCGCCCCTCTTCGGCGGGTGACTGAGGGATACCTTTTGATGGTAGGCATGGAAACAGAGATCAGGCCGTGCGGTATGTGCAAGATTCGCGTCTCTGTCAAGCAGACAATTCAACATTGCGCTGTTTCCCGTAAGTGCAGCAAGGCAGAGCGGGGTACCGACCACCGGATGGACATAGTTGATGTGCTCCGGCTTCCCAAATAAGGAAAATATTTTATGAGTGATAAGCTCGGATACGTGCGATTGGTGTGCATGGAAAGAGAGGGAATGCAGAACATTTAACCCTGTATTATGTTCGGCCAGGACATCTAGCTCTTGCGATGGCAGTTTTAGACGTGTCATAAGAGTAGTAAGTGTTGTTGAAGCGTCCGCACGCCCAGAGGGAGCATTGATATTGTCGGTGAGATACTGCGGTTGCGGACTATCATTGCCCGACGCACGATCAAACAAATACTCGATTGACCTCAGTGAGCGCTAGCTCTGGGCCGCAATTAAGGTACTTAATATAGTGACTCGTGGCTTAGCACACTTGGGCCTGTATAAAGCATTAATGTTTGCGCCCTTAGATAGAAGCAGATCAGCAAGATTAAAGTAATGGTTCTCCACAGCCAAGACAAAGGCAGATGCCGACTCGTTATGGGCCGTCTCTAGTGGCACACCTGCTCGAATAAGATATTCGGCTATCCAGGCGCCCGACCTTGAGGTTCGAGGTCGGCTCGCCAACATTTGGAGTAGAGTTCTCCCAGCTCCAACACCAGGGCTATGAACATCAGCACCATAGCTTATAAGAAGCTGGAATATTCTTTCATGATTCATTAACACCGCATAATATAGAGGCTTATATTCAATAGTTCCGTTGGTATCATGACCCAACGCAAGTAGTGCTTCTACGATGGTTTCGTTACCGAGTATGATCTCAGCACATAGTTGGCGTGGACCATTTGACCCTGCAGCACCTAGCTTTTGCGGATGAAGCGAGACCCGTCGTTCTTGCAATGTTGTCATAGTCTGGATTAGAGCGCTTCTGTATTCTGTAAAGCGGCCCGCATCTGATTAGCCTACTTTGCAATGAAAGGCTATTAAATGGAACTATTTCAGTCCCATGGGCGGCCGCAAGCATTCCGATTTCATCAAAGATATGCTGCTGAAATCCTAATTTCTCATCAAGGTGCAGCAGTAACACTTCCAATATATCTGGCAGTGTGAGAATCGCAGCAAGCTCAGCTGCTCACCGACCAATTGATGACCTTTTCAGATTTTTCTCTAGTAAAGGGTCTGCGCCTAGCATCAACAGTATCCTGACAGCCAGAAGGCTCTTCATGAGGACTGCGCGACCCAGAGGCGTCACAGACACTTGGAATAGTTGCTCCCAATCTGCATTCATTGACCGACGACCAATGCCAGAGGGCTGTTCCAAATCGGCGCCGGCCGCTACCAACATTCTAGCAAGTGGCTTAATTTCACCGTCTGCAAAAGCCCCTAGCCAATGCAGTGGCGCTTCTTCCCCTATATCTGACGCGACTGCTCTAGCTCCTGCTTCAATCAAGAAGGCAGCGCAGTCGAATTGTCCACTACGGCAGGCACAGACAAGTGGAGTCTCGTACTGAAGTTGGCTCTCTAGGTTGATGTTGCATACGTAAGTTTTGATCATGTGCTTCAGCGCGTTCAACTTTCCCATGGTTGCTGCATAGTGCAGGAGCCCATGGCCAACTCGAGTCACATAAATGCTGTCGAAGGCTGTGGCTTCAGGGCTCTGAGCCTCATCCGCCTGATTCTTTCGAAGACAACTCTCATAGTTGGACCTAAGCTCCATCCGAATTTGGTCATCCAGTGTTTGGATGTTGTCGAGGTCAAATGCGCGGCGAAGGTTCCTCGGGAGTTAATGCGGCATTCCAGTGCCTCCAGCAATGGTATGAAAGAAATCCTTGGCTTGTTGCATTTCCTTATTCCATATCGCGCGGTCATTAGATTGCACCAGCTTTTGTGAAATGTATTTTGCGTCCTCAAAGCAATGTCTGTGCCCGCGAAGGGCGCTCAACTTGAGAAGCTCAAGAAGCTTCTCTTACGAAAACGGTGCTGGAAAGCCAAGCGCTTCACCTACACGCCACACCTAAGCCCGAGCATAGTAGTTGACATCTGCGTCATCATTATCCTCGGAGTAAACTAAGAGCTATTCGCATGCTATCTTCGTATTAAATCGAACTCCAAATTCAACGAGGTAGCATTGGAAAAGGTAGTATGCTGCTTTAAAGGGCTGAATCGTCACACTAGTATTACAGCTCTTCGACCGAGCTGCGACCTCCAGTTTCTTACCGATTTAAACTTGTTGCGGCCATTCAAGTAGCTTTTTCAGCTTCCAAGGTTCAAACAAGAATTCGGCTCGCTCGGGTTATGGAAGGTCAGGTCGTAGCCCAGGCAAATTCTATTGAGCATCGTAGTCATCACCAAGTTTACCCAGCTGAAACCCGAGCGAGTCGGCAGATATTCCGTGCCTTCCGGGAGCGCGTCCCTGCTCATTTTGGAGGTCTTTCAGGTTAGCTGATTCAATCCGAACCATGAAATCACCGATAGCTCCAAGATCCATGCCTCTCAGGGCTGCTTGTGCCTTTGGCAGTTCCCGAAGCTTTGCATCAGGTGTCACACATGCTATAAGGGTAAAGACTACCATTACGAAACCCTTATGGACTTGTGATCCAGTGCCAAACTGCCTTCTAACATTATCAACAGCTTCCACAAGTAATCCGTCATTTAATTTCAGTTGTTTCATTAGAATTTGGACTTTTGCTGGCAGCAGGTCTGAAAATCCAAGCTCAGCTAGCAAACCTTTGCCATCAATGAATGTTCTCCATACCAACAGTCCGAAGGAGTAGACGTCTGTCTTCTTCAACGAGCTCGGAGACAGTGTACTGGAGATCTCCGGGGCCTCGTAAGGGAATGTTTTCATCCTTAGTTGATGAGATCCCTGTTCTGTGATATCCATGTCCGCCGCGCCGAAATCAGCCAGCTTTGCCGTGTACGGCTGATCTGGAGGCTCGTTATACCTGTTATCAAAGACAAGGATATTCTCATGTTTCACGTCACCATGAATAATTCCGCACACATGAAGAATGGCCAGGCCTCGAGCAACGTCATGACATAGCTTTTGCTTAACAGCGAATCTTAAGGGAGGAACAGATGCCTGTAGAGCAGCCAACGAGCCATGGCTAGCATGTTCGAGAACCAAGATAGGATACACAGCATTAGAATCAACTGACGGGCCCCATCCAAACCCAAGAAGACGCACTATGTTCGGATGATAGCGAAGGTAGCTATGCATAAGGGTCCGAATCTCTAGCAGAATCTCAGTCCAGTCATTGGCCGTGTTCCTAGTATGGTCAGTAAGGAGCTTTCGAAAAGTTTGAACCTATGGTTGCAATCCAACCTAAATGGAGACAGACATTTGATATTCCTTCGGCCTAACAGTCTTCAGAGCAACCCACTTTCCCCACCGCCTAGTTTGGTCCATCTGTTGTCCCGGCTTGCAGCTCTATTCCGCTTTCTCAACTCCAAACTGTGCTCCATTGCCTATCTTTTCTCTTCGGCCTGTAATTTCGATATTCTGATCAAAGAATACTGTGCCTGTATCGTCTCGGAGCTGGTTCTCAAGATACGCCACATGACATATGAATGAGGCAAGGCTGCCTTCGGCATTAGGTTTCAAGCCGAAATCATACGTGCTGCCAATACTCGCAGACGTGGCTGAGGAATCATCGTTGGACTGGTTTGACACCTCAGTGCTAGAACCAATGTTCAGGTCTGTTCTTGGCTGGGTCATTTCTATTTCACTGGGCGGTAGAGATAAAGGCGTAACCCTGCTTTTTGTTGCTGTCCTGGAAGTCTACAGCACCTTGCAGCTAAGACTAGAATGTGCAAATCTAAGCCTTACTTTGATAGCGAACAAGCGGTTCTCCACCTACATCTCAATAGATCAGGCCCTATTAATTCCAAGCTTGGAGCGACATAGAGCTATAGTTCGTAGATTCACAACCAGTACATAATGTCCCCTCGAAAAACCTGAACAACGCTATCGTTATCAGTGGACTATTTGACAGTAAATGTTTCGCCACCATGACTCTAGTGGAAAGCTGCCCTCAGAGCATCGTCAGCACTCAGCATTCAGCACTCAAACTTCCTCGGGTTTTAAGGCTGTCGTGGCTGCCAAGCTTCTATTTTTTTCTTAGATCAATTATCTTATCTTATCTTGAACAAGCTTACCTAACTTTCCTGTCGTCGTCCGAGAGAAACGAATGATATGGATCCCGGGAGTATCATCGCACTCGCAACAATTGCATATACTGGGGCTGTCAAAGCCTGGACAGTCCTTCATACTGCCCTCCATCTTTCAGAGGATGCCGAGGAGCTGATTCTGCGACTCAGCCTTGAGCGCTTCCGGCTCCAGACATGGGGCTCTAACATTGGACTGGAGAGCGGGACACTGCATCCCAGCCTCTTCCCCGTATTTGAGCTTATGCAGCAGGTTCTCAACCGCATTGAAAACACCTGTGAGAAATCCGATGCCCTGCAAGAGCGTTACGGTCTTTCCAACAATGCAGAAACCTTTTCGAAGTCTGAACGGGCGAAGGATCTCCTCAGGAATACAAAGCAGGCACTACACGGAAGCGGTGTCAACTTCAAAACGTCCGATAGCGTCGAGCAGGATGTTAATGTTGCCGAGCACGGTGTCCCGATGTGGAAGCGTTTCCGCTGGGGTCTCCGAGACAAAACGCGCTTCGCGAGTATCATTGATATCCTCGAATCTTATATTCGCAAGCTCAATGAACTTCTTACGGAGTCCCAGAAACGAGGCTCTTTCTCGGACGAGATGAGAGTCAATATCGTCGTGATTGGCAAGGCGCATGACGAAGAGTCGGTCGAGCTGCTGAGAAAGGCTGTGCAGGGTGGTTCCGCGGATCCAAAAGTCCGTAATTGGGTCGAACGAAAGGCCATATCAGACGACAGAACCGCATTGACCAGGAGGACAGGGGTTCAGGTGCTTCGACCACTCAGAGCCGAAGACTTTGATCTACCCGCGGAGCGGAAGCAGCTGCGCCGCGCGTTCGTTCAGGAACACGGAGGCGGGAGGGACTGCTTTCTCCTGGAGAGAAAGAGCTTCGTTCCCGGGATCGAAGCCAGCGATAGAAACCTCCTCGTGCGTCGCCTGCAGAAGCTCGTCTTGCTCCTCAGAAGCTCTGGCACCTCTGATTTGAGGACGTTGAAGTCGATAGGCTACCTTGACGACATCCCAAACAGCTGCTGGTGGATCGTCTACCGATTCCTTCAAGGTACGGGCAGCGGAGGGGGAGGAGGAGGGAAATTCCCGCTTAGCCTCTCCTCACAACCCGTCTCCCTTCTCGCTCTGCTCAAGCATCAATCCTCAAACGCCCGCCCCGCCTTGGAGCAGCGGCTAACGTTGGCCAGCCAGATGGCAGACACGTTGTCATCTCTGTACAAAAGTGGCTGGATGCACAAGGGCTTGAGGAGCGAAAACATCCTCTTCCCCTTTACGTGGGTGGCCGAAGAGCCAGGTCAGCTGAAAGCCTTCGACGACGTCTCTTCACCTCTTCTAGCTGGGTTTGAATACTCACGGCAAGAGACCGAGCAGCAGACGATCGATAAAGGTCAGGACCAGCCTCTTGACGTTGCCGTCTACCGCCACTCTTACTACCAAGGTGAGGCCGCATGTGGCTACAAGACGCGCTACGACATGTACTCCTTCGGCTTGGTGCTGCTGGAGATCGCGTACTGGCGCCCGCTGGTCTCCTTCCTCGACGCTCAGGACACACGACCCCAAAGCAGTAATGCCGGTGGTGGCGGGAGCCAGCGGATCAAGCTGTCGTCGAAGATGAAGCACTTCCACATCGATGAGGCGGAAGAGCTGCGTCAGCGCCTTGTCGTACTGATGGCGCAGGATCTGGCGTTTCGCGTCGGCACACTCTATCATCGCGCGGTCGCTTGGTGCCTGGGGTGCGCTGATTTGACGCCGACCGGCGACCATGACGATAATGATGGGAAGGAGGATGAGTGGCGCCCCGCACTCGAATTCTATGACCATGTCGTCGAGCCGCTAGCCCGGCTAGCCGAGACCATTCCAGACTCCGTTCTGTTGAACGATCTCAGGGGTCTGATGGATGATTTGGCTATGCTAAATATCTGAAAAGGTGAAAAGGTATCTAGGAACAAGACAATGAGACAACAAGACTTTGTAGACGTGGCCACTCGCTTATTGTCTTGGCAGAAGGGCTTATTTCCAACACGTTCTGACATGAGCCATGCAGACGGAAATATGACGCTGATGTTGTGGTGATTGGTCGGCCTCCTCCGATCAACGACTGCGAGTACGAGAGCTATCCTACATTTTCTCGCACTGAGCGCCTGTACAGAACAAACCTCCCCCTTTATACTCTGCACATCTCTGCAGTGTGAAGATGGTAGGACATACGCCATAAGAGAAACCCTTTCTGGACTCGTCAAGATCCCTGACCGTCTTATGTTACTCTTCTCCATCCGCAAATCCCAAGTGATGAAGGTACCCTAGCCCCCAAGGAGGGGATAGAAATTTTGTCTATTAATCTGATACTTGCCCTCCGCAACGAAAGCCAGTACGATCGAGCGCTCTGCCATAAGACTGGCTCCTAGGAAGAAAAGCGTAGCCCAAAGCGGCCTCCGTATAATTGATGAAATGGCCCACTTGTACCTTTCCTACTATGGGTTTCGGTATGTATAGCCCATTTGTCCTTTCACCCCTCTTATCTCAATCGCAGATAAAACCCGCAACGATCCCGGGCTGAACCGACCATCACAAAATAGACGTAGCGGAGTACAGAACCAGGAGAGGCAAAGCAAAGCAGATCACGCTTGCAAAGTCTTCCGTTTGAGTAAATATACAACTAAAACTCTTGCCACAAAGCCCTTGTGGTAGCGCCAGTCACCTTACTCAACGAGATATTTCCAGGGCACTGCAGTCGGAGCAGCCACAACGAGAGACAGGAATACCACTCCTCAATTCAGTAAAATTAAATCGACGGGAGGGGCTTTATCATGGGTATTGAAAGATGAGAAACCGCGTCAATCCTTGACGACTTCATGCCAAACAACGACCTCTCCATCCCCCCCAACTGAGACTTTGTCGAAAGGTGGGAGATAATGTTACTGCGCTGCATTTTGAACCAATAGTCTCTTGGCTGAATAGTTCAGCTTAATTGTATTAGGTTTTATTCCTAATGGCGCTGGTACTTTGATCTAGCTGTCTTGTGTTCTTGTTTGCTAAGTGGTAGAGCATTTGGCACGCTCAAGGACGAACTTAGCAAAGAAGTATCAGCACCCAGCGCCTGTTGCTATACCGAGTTACTGGAGCCGTCGGCGCAAGATGTTAAATCATGCTCAGACCTCTCACACTGGGCTTGAAAGAAAGAAAGCAGGAGCCATGCATGCACTCGTGAAATCCCAACCAACCCATCCACCATCGCTACCGCCTTCGTTTCGGTATCCTCATTGGCCACAGCAGTTGCCTCATCTGCTCCGCCAGATACCGTACTCCCACGTCCGCCCTCCCATCCTTATCCCTCTTCCTCCTAGCCTAAACCACCATCATCCCCAATATCGCCAGATTGACCAAAGCATGCTGAACAGCCACCCACACGAGCCAAACCATCCACGCCCATATCCCGTTTCTCATTTTCCTTTCAGTGATGCGTTTCGCTTCGATCTGTTCACGTAGAGCGGCAACTTCGGTGGTGAGGGTTAGGAGGGCGCGGTCGATGCGTTTCCGCCATTTGTGGTTGCGGATGTCGAAATCCCGAGGGGGAGGAGGGACGCCTGCTACGGCGGCTTCGTCATCATAGGCGCCAAGTGGAGATTCTTGGAGGTCTTCGTCTTCGAGGTCGGCGTTTTCTTCGTCATCGTCGCTGACTGGTCTCAGGACCCTCAGTCCGTCACTGCCGCGGCGCTTATCATGACCAATGCTCGCATAGCTTGGATTGGTGAGTTGTCGGCCCTGACTCCTTCCCATATGTCCTGGTGATGAGTCTGTGGAAGATGCGGAGTTGGATTTTATCTGATCCCAGACGAATTCGAGCTCGGAGACGAGTTCACGCGCTTTGGGGGTGGTGGTGGCGTATGTGTGCATGGTGTCGATGAGGGTGGAGATGTAGCGTCTTTTGGCTTCTGTGCGGGAGAGGCCGTGGTGGGCGTGCCATGCGTCCCTATTGTGCGATGCATCAAAACTTGACCAGCGTTCCCATTCTCGTTATTCTGTCGCTGTAAGTTGGACTTTGTGCGCTCCCGGCTTGCCATTTATACCTTTCGTTCGCCGCTTCAGGATCGGTCCCTTCGGGTCGTCGTGACACACCTTCTACATTCCCTTCTGTGCTTTGTTTTTAGAGACCGTAAAGCTTGAGGCGATCTGAGGGAGGAGAGCGCGCGGAGCCGGTGCGGGGTATACGCTTGACGGTAGCGAGGGCATGGACGAAGACGCGATCTGTAATACAGATATACTGTCAGTCAGGTAGATTAAAGTAAGGCTAGGCTGTATCTGCCTACAGAATCGGACATAGTGCTGCTGCCCTAATACGCTGTATGATGATCGGGTGTAAAGCTTGGCTGACGTGACATCTTCAATCAAAACAGAAGAAACGAATACATCTTTTGGCTCTCGAGCTCAGCGGTTGTATAATATGTATGCTCTATGTCGCTGGCGGTGTTTGGCTATCTCCTTCCCTTGCATAAGGACCTGGTGGTTAATTCTAGATCTAGAATAGGTGTGATAGAGCTGGCCTTGATGACGATTTTTGAGCTCGGAAGAATCTAAGAATCTGTTTCGATTCGGACAGGCTGCCAATTACAATATATTGGCAACAACACATGACCGTCTTCTTTCGAAGAATTTGGAATACCTTACTGATGAAAAACTACTGTGGGAGCATGAAATGAGTGTACTGACTCGGACGGTGCGTGCTACATTTCCTCGTTTGTTTCATCTCGTTCCAAATGACCTGCCTGCGACCCTACATATGCAGCGCGAAAAGCATTTCCATATTTGAGGTTCTAGACCGCATGTATGATCAATATCTGGGCTGGAAGTCTACATAGACATGATTTGTAGCTCTCGCATGGCTTTTCTCTGGCGGCCACCGTCTTCCATTATCCCCGTCGTGATGTTGCAAAGAGCAAGGACATTGTCATTGGCTCCATTGCCATGCCTGTAAGCTTGGTCTACCGTCTATGTATAGAGGTGTCATAAATTTTGGCAATCATTTTCACCGAATTCGTTTGTTCAAATTACTGGCTTGAGGAGAAGCCCGTGCGTATTCAGCTAGCTACTCCTGGCCCATACGCGCATCGCTTGTCGCTTTTTCTCTCCCGAAGACCAGCGGAGCTTCGTCAAAGTGAGACACAGAGCTCGCTCATGGCAACCTTTTGCCGACGAAAGCTTAGTATATAGGCCAGGCGGCCCATGCTGCTTTTCACTGCATGCATCTCATTTGTGCCTCGGTCGAGGTTCAAATACCGTCCAGCTCAGGGAACCATGATATCTTGCATTCCGTTTGCATTCATACTTCTGCAGCTTATTTTGCCAGGTGCTACAGAACCACTAAATCCTCGCGGAAGTTTTGCTCTCAACGGCACAATGTCAGATCAAGCGACTGCTCCGTAAGTGGTCAGCTGCGCTGATGACCTGGCAAGCGCTTTTGTTGATGAGCTATCCAGGGGCGTGAAACCTTCTGAGTACAAGGTGGACGACACTCGAGTCACGCTAGAGATCACCCCTTCGTACACCAGGCCTGTGCTGCCAGATCGAGATACGCTGATGTGCATCATCGAGGGCTTGAGCAAGCTGGAAAACACTGAGCGAGGGGATCCGATCGAAGACCACAAAGTGGCATACAATTACACCTGTGTACAGATAGTACTTGAAGACAGGGGTACGCCCACAGGAAGGTTTCTCAACGACATCGCGGGCTGGACACTGCGAGGTATTGCGGAGTGGATGACGAAGAATGATTGCTTCCGGGAGATGTCTGTAGGGGTTTACTTCAACCACTACTTTTGCGGCGTGGCAAATGTAGGGAAGCTGGGTCCTGTGGCGGTGGCGTAACTTGCGGTATCGGAGCTGCAATACAATATGCTTCGATATATTTTCCGATTCAAGGATTTCAGGTCATCCAGAACCGATCGGCCTACGATCAATGATTGGTAGCCCCTGGGCCGTCGCTGTTGGATACCCTTCGCTCTCAAAATAATCCACGACGTGCCATTCCCTCTCGTAGTATGCCCATTGTATGGCATTGAGCTTGGTCGACAAGTCTGGTTTTAGGGGGTCCGCGCCATGTTTGTGGAGTAGTTTCACCACGTCCAAGTGACCACGGTAAGCTGCAATGTTGATAGGGGTAGCACCACCACGTCCTCCATGGACCTCAACGTCCACTCCTATGCTCAGGAGATACTTTACTACAGCGGTAAGACCATAAGATGCAGCGTAATACAAGGGGGGCGTGCTTGTGGCATTTTTAGAACGTGGAATCAACATTCGGACCCAGTTGATAAAATTGTGTCGGCCGTCATCGCCGCTAAGGAGAAAAGTACGTAAAGTACTCCACAGCGACTCGCGAAGGTCCGTGACTTCTTTCATATGCAAAGCCCAGTGAAACGTCGCGTAATCTAAAAAGGGATATTGCTCGCGAAGGATTGAGCTCGTCTCGTCCCTTGCTGTACGGAAAGCGTCAAATGAAAGATAGGTAAGACACAACAGAGCAATGGTGCGATGTGCCTCTTGAGTGTTGAATTTGAAATATGAAACGTCGTTGCCGGAAGCAGATGTCAGGTATACTTTCACCGAATGGTGTGCTAGTGTGACCTTGCCCGTCTTTTCGTTGTATCGAAGCAAACTGCCACAGATGTCAAGGATATCTTTTGGCTGGGTCAGACATTTGCTTCCGTCTAAGGTGGACATCCCTGGTGTGATTTGTAGCATTGTGCTAATCTCGATTAATGACAATGGGCCCAGGCTGAAGGTTAATATTTGCAGGATCTTCCTCGCCAAGGTTTTGTCTTCCTCTCCATCGATTCTTTCGAGTAAATTTTCATAGGTCTTGTCTAAAGTAGATGGAAGAGATGACAGCGCCTTTCTGACAGCTCCAGGCGTTCGAAGCCTTGAGAGCAAGTCTATTTGGCATTGCACCTATCGAAACCTTTTGATGTCAGCCATTGGCGTTCAAATTTCTCCTCTGGGGATTTGATTGTCTAGACTAGTTTGAGCATGCTTACATTCCTTGAGCTCCGTTTGTCAGTTTCACACCTATATCATCTTTCAACCCTTGCGGAAGCGCTTTGAGCCTTGGATGAGTTTCAAGAGCGGAAGATACGAACAAGCGGACATCGTATTGGATATTAGTTGGTGCAATGGTGACTTTGTATGTCTTTGGCATGCAAGCAATACTTCTTTCGATCCCTTTCTCATTGATGCTTGACATCAAGAGTCGGACTCCTGTTGCCGACGTCAAGATTCTCTTGAGGGCTTGAAGCAAACCGTAAGGATCGCTGTACTCATTGACGCCGTTAAGGGCAATGTAGAGATGTTTATGATATTGAGCCTGCCGTATGATAAGATCCACTAACGCATCGACATCTAGTCTTGGTGGTTTGGACGTAGGCCTCCCTGACCTTCCGGCACATTTCGCCCGTATATTTTCATATACAGGATCCGACTCTATACACGTTTGGGCTAAAATGGAGCCCAAGACATTTTGCGTGTGAAGCGACTCGTCATTGCTAAAAGAACAGTAGAAGTAGGCAAAGTCAGAAAGGCCTTCATGACTGATCAGGAGCTCATCGATAGCTGCTGTTCTAAAGAAAGCTCAGCGAAGGTATCTAGCAGTTCGGGCCATGCAATCACTTACATCAATGTTGTTTTCCCAGCGCCGGCTAAGGATCCAACGGACATCAGTAGCTTTCTAGCCAAGACGCTGCCTGGAGGGAAAAGACTTGTTCCACTCGCACTTGAGGTTAGGTGGACTTACTGATCCCGTTCAACCAGAAACAAGAGCTTTCGGCTGATGTCGACTGGGTCTGGAACACCTTACTCTGAGTGAACCAGGTACATGTGCCTGGCATCCTCGTCTTCTCGATGCTTCTTCGAATTGTACTAGGGTCTACTGGACAGAGCCACTCGACGAAAGCTTGGTGCTCGTTGCCTATATTGACGAAATTAATGATTGTAGAAGATGGATAGAGAAGGCTTACGAGAGTCGGTTGCTTGCTGCCTTAGTGACGCATCTTGTACTAGTGTTCGTAAAGCGGTGATCTCATTCGCTGTTTTTCGTGACTGATGAACTTCATCAGTGACCATTGAGAGCACGAAATACGTCTTCACTCTTTCCAAGCGATTAAGATGCTCCTGGACCTCGCTCTCTCGCAGTGGCCATTTTAGGAGATGTATTGCAGCATTGAAGCGGCCTTTTGGCTCTCCTAGTTTTTGCTGTAGTTCTCGTAAGAATTCGACTGTCTGTTTTAGTACTGAAGCGAAACTTTCTTCATGGGTGTCTCTAGTCGAAGTGTGTCTCTTGCCGTAGACGGTCTCCGACGGACCCTTCTCGATGTCTATGTATGTAGGAGGCTGGGAAGACTGTGCTTCTTGGAGTGCATGGTGCTCCCGTTGTAGTTTCACATGCTCTAGAGCGCCGATCAACCCGAATAGCTCGTTGGTCAAACTTTGTATCTCTCTTCTAGCTCCTTTGACCTGCATCCCATAGTTATATAACGTTGATGTTACCTGTAGGCAGATACCAAGCCCTGTAACCACCAGCCCGCTCACATCCATGAGGAACGGTTCGTAGGTTGAGATGCTTTTTGATTTCCGGCTACAGAATACTACCACATTCATCTCAGGTAATATCAAAGGAAATATGACGGGTTCTGACGGAATTGCACTAAATTATTGTGTTTGCAGACTACCATAGGAAGCCTTCTTCGGGCCTTTATTTTGGTTGCATGACCCCCCTACTTGTTGGAATTCAGGCCGGGTCAACCTCGGTAATTACTAATTAGGACTAGTCAGGGGGTCTTAGCAGACCAGTAGAGATTTCTCATAACAGTTATTCTATTCTATATAGCTATATCTATCTATTAGTTAATATAATACTATTATATTATACCTAAATTATATATAGATAACTTATTAATTATTATACTATTTAATAGGTTATAAGCCTAGGTTCTATATAACCTAGGAACTATAAAAATTATATAGTAAGCTTTTTACTAAGACTTAGGGTAGTCCTAGAAGAAATATTCCTAGAACTATTCTAACTATTATAAAATTTAAAAGCTAAAAGGTATTAAGAATTATAAGCTATAAGAAATTAT
>JAABUM010001074.1_pt1 | contig 42936 bp, 40 predicted proteins | sample 5559161 | NCBI WGS metagenome assembly JAABUM01 (sample SAMN10711868, study PRJNA513369) | rock metagenome | isolation source: Antarctica rocks | place: Antarctica: Victoria Land, Siegfried Peak nord
CACAGGTGGCTCAGGCGTTTGGCGCCCGCCCCCTCCGATGACCCGCCCTTCCGCTATAGAAAATCGCATTCCACAGCCTTATGAAGACAGGCTCTAAGAAACCTTTGGTTGACTCGCGCTACGGAACAAGATCAAGGCAGCGTTTCCTACCACTTGCAGCAACACGATATGTGTTTCTTCTTCGGCAACGCCCCAAGGTAGAGACGCACGAAAATCCAGCAAAATCGGATGCGTTCCTCCTGAGGGCGGCACTTCCCACGCTTCCAACTTAAATTCGCTCATTCCCTCAGTTTAAAAAGAGCCTGAAAATCGCCCTGTTATACTCGGCGCGCCTTTTTCAAGCCTCGTATTTGCACGGGCTGTCGAGGAGTTAACCTCTATATCATGCCAATCAAAGTCGGTATCAACGGGTTCGGGCGCATCGGGCGCATCACCTTTCGCGCGCTCACCGAACGCTACGGCGACCAAATCGAGGTCGTCGCCATCAACGATCTGTCGGATCCCAAAACCAACGCGCATCTGCTCAAGCACGATTCTAACTACGGCCTGTTTTCCAAATCGGTCGAAGTCACAGAAGACGGATTTATCGTCGAAGGCGAACGCGTCAAAGTCTTCGCCGAGCGCAACCCCGGCAACATTCCCTGGGGCGATCAAGGCGTCGATGTCGTGGTCGAATCGACCGGGTTTTTCACCGACGCGGTCAAAGCGCGCGCTCACATCGATCAAGGCGGCGCCAAACGCGTTGTGATTTCGGCGCCCGCCAAAAACGAGGACGCGACCTTTGTGATGGGCGTTAACAACGAACTGTATGACCCAGGCAAACACTTCGTCGTGTCGAATGCTTCGTGCACAACGAACTGCCTCGCGCCCATCGCCAAAGTTTTGCTCGACACCTTTGGCATCGAGTCGGGCTTGATGACGACGGTTCACGCTTATACCAACGACCAGCGCATCGCCGACCAAGTGCACGAAGACCTGCGCCGCGCGCGTTCGGCGCCGCAAAGCATCATTCCCACTTCGACAGGAGCGGCCAAAGCGATTTCGCTCGTCATTCCCGAACTCAAAGGCAAAATGCACGGCACGTCGATGCGCGTTCCCGTTCCTGTCGTGTCCATCGTTGACCTCACGGTGAACACCGAAAAATCCGTAACGGTCGACTCGATCAACGCCGCGTTTCAAGCCGCTTTGGATGGCGCGATGAAAGGCATTTTGCACGTTGAATATGAAGAACTCGTGTCAGTTGACTTCAAGGGCAACCCGTTTTCCTCGATTGTCGATGCCAAATCGACGCTCACGATGGGCGACAAATTCTTGAAAGTGTTCTCGTGGTATGACAACGAGTGGGGCTACTCAAACCGCGTCGCGGACTTGATCAACTTCATGGGCAGCAAGGGTTTGTAAAAACTTGTTGATTAACAAAAGCGCCGCTTCCAAATGGAGGCGGCGCTTTTGTTTGTGGCAACGTTGTCGTTATGTTTGTCGCCACCGCACGCAGTGGCGCTACAATTCGTCCACGGCATCGGCGACCGCTTCACTCAAACCGTGTCGCCACCGCACGCGGTGGCGCTACAATCGACCCCATTCGTAGCGCCACTGCGTGCGGTGGCGACAAACATAACGACATGGCGACATGATGTAGCGCACCGAATAGCGTTGCCACAAACTTCCACTTTGTGAAACATCCGCCACGAAAACGGATTCGGATGCCGCACTACGATTACAGTCAGGGCGGCACCTACTTTTGCACCATCTGCGTTCATCGCGCTCATCGGCACAAAAATCTGTTGGCGCGCGTCGAAGGCGACCGCGCGCGCTTGAACCGTTTTTGTGCCATCGTTGAAGAATGCTGGCTCGACACGCCCAATCACCGGCCAAACGTCGCAATAGACGAATAGATCGTGATGCCTAACCACGTTCATCTGCTGTTTCATCTCGACGCGCCGCTTCAAACCGAAGATTACATCGCGCGCTTTGGGCCGCAACCCAAAGGTTCCGTTGGCCTCCTCATCGGGGCGTTCAAAGGCGCCGTCAAACGCGACATCAGCCGTGCGCGGCGCGAAGAAACCGTCGTCTGGCAACCCCGTTTTCACGAACGGGTCATCCGAAACGACGACGAGTTAGCGCGTATCCGCCGCACCATCGAAAACAACCCGGCGAACTGGACAAATGATCGGTGCCACCCTGCCCACCCCCATTTTGAAGCCGTCTGGCAAGGGTTTGACCCCGACTCGGATTGGAACATCGCGTGACGCCATGTTGTTGCGTCGCCACGTGATGTCGCCATGTTTTGTCGCGTCGCCACACCATGTCGCCACCGCACGCGGTGGCGCTACGGGAACACTGCGAAATGCAACGCGTTCTTTATGCTCGAACTTCACGCGCGCGAACAGTATTTTTGGGATGACGAAACCGTCGCTCGTTTGGCTGAGGTCGCCGCGCGCTTTCAAAATCCGGCGTGTTTGTGCGCGCCGCTACTCGGAGCCGAACTCGAACGGCGTGCCCTCGCGTGTCGAACGCTCGATATAGACGAGCGGTTCGCGGGTTTGAAAGGTTTCACGCGTTTCGATGTCTATCGCCCGACGTGGCAAGGGCAGCGGTTTGGCGCGATCATTTGTGACCCGCCGTTTTGGATCGTGTCGCTGAGCCAGCTGTTCGCGGCGATTCGCCTGCTCGCGCAGCACGATTTCGAGCAACCTTTGGCGATCTGTTATCCGGCGCGGCGAAGTGCCAATCTGTGCGCGACTTTCGCACGATTTGGCTTGAGGGCGACGGGCTTTTTTCCGGGATACAAAACGGTAGACACCTCACAAGAGCGCGACCGCATCGAGTTTTTCGCCAACTTTTCGTTTTGAAGATTGGGAATTCTTTGAATTTTGGTTCTCGCGCGAACGCAACCGTTGAAACTGGAGGAGATGACTTCGTTTTTGGCGCGCGTGCCGTGGGCGCGATTCTGGGTGCTGGTCGGCGTCGTCGGGTTGGTCGAAGAAGGGTTGTCGTCGGTGTCGCGCGGAACTCATGGCAAAAGCGACCTCAGCGTGTTCTATCGCACCTGCGTGCTATTGCTCAACGGCGCCGATGCTTCGGTTTACGCTGGGCGCGACGCGGTTTCGGGCTGGTATCGCTGCATTCCGCCAGCGGGTTTGATGTGGTTCTGGCCGCTCGCTCGCTTGTCGCCACGCAGTGCCAGTTTCGGGTGGATGTTTTTCAATTTCGCCTTGGCTGGCGCGGGCGTGTGGGCGCTCGGCGGCATTTGGCGAGCGCTGTTTCCCGATGAACCGCACCGTCATCAACTGGTTTTGTGGACGAGTGCGATATTCTTGATCTTGGCCGCGCCGAGCGTGGAAGTCGGGCAATACAGCTTGATGTTTTGCGCGCTCTGGCTGCTGGCGACGCGCGCAGCTTTGTCCAAACGACTCGATCTCGCGGCGCTTTTGCTGGCGCTTCCCGCCGCGATCAAAATCTATCCGGCGCTACTTCTGCTTTTCGCGTTGGGGGCGCTTCCGTTCAAAAAGTGGCCGCGCTTCACCGCGATGTTCGCCCTGGGTTTCGCGTTCTGGACATTTGCGGCGCCAACGCTTGTTTTTGGCGCGCGCGTGCCTTCGCTGAACGCAGCGTTTTTTCGAGAAATCGTCTTCTCGCCAACGGGCCGTTTGTCGGAATCGCAAAGCACCTCAGCCGCTTCCAGTCACGGACTCGACACGGTGATGCTGCGCTTTTTATCGGCGGCTCCCGAACCCAAGGACGCGCCGCCGCACTTGGAACTTCCTGTGCCACTCGTTCTGGCGGCGACTAATGGCGCTCGATTGCTCGTCATCACGGCGACGATTGCGCTGTGGTGGCGCACCACGCGGCGCCGAATTCAAGGTGAACCGGCTGCGAGCGAGTGGCTGTTTTCTCTGGCGTTGTGGAGCGCGGCGCTATTTTTGATTTTGCCTGGCGCCAAAGCGCGTTACGCGGTTTACGTGTTTCCAGCGTTTTTGCCGCTGATACTTTGCACCGCGCGCGTGTGGATCTCGAACGCGCAAAGCCGGTGGGCTTACACGCTGCTCGTGTTCGGTTTGCTACTCTTGGAAATGTCGCTTGTGCCCAACGAAGCGCGCGTGTGGGGCGCGGGATTCTGGGGAGCGCTTGGGTTGTGGCTCGAAAACGCGCGCTTGCTATGGCAAAGGCCCTCGCCTGTGCGGGAGGAAGCGCTCATTCCTCTCCCGGCCAAAACGTGAACTGCGCGGCGCTCGAAACCAAGGGCGACGGGTCGGCGCGTAGTGGCAGCCGCGTGGTGGCAGCAAAGCCGCGCGAAGCGGAGGTGTCCAACCGCTCGCAGAGCGCGATTCTCGAACCAGGCTCGCTAAAGCCAATCGCCGCAAGCTCGGCGACTGCGCCGCTTTCCACCGCTCGAACAGCGGGGCGATGGGCGTTTCACCCAGATTTACAGCTTCGATGCCGCTCCAGGTGTGCGCCCTCAACGGTTCAACTAAGGGGTCTTCAACCGGAGCGGTCAGCGAGGGCATCCTGCGCGCTACTGCCCCCGGCGCACGTTCCAAGTCAAGAATCAGGGCCGCTAAAACGCCTGCGTGCAAGGCGCTTTCTCGCTTTTTGGCTTCAACTAAAAGCGCGAATTCGTCCACTTCAGCGCCGCTAAAGCCAGCCTCAACCGGAGCGACAACACGTTTTCGTCGCGCGCTAAAACGTCTAACAGGGCGCGCACAGGCGCCTTGAAGTGGGCGCGCGAAGCGGCGACTCGTCGCTCCAAAGCGCCAGAAGCGGTTGCAAGCGCGCCAATCGCCCAAAGTTACTCGCCGACGCGCGCTCGAACCGAGCACGCAACAACGGCTCGGCGATCAGGGGCGACGCAAAAGGCACGAGCGATTCGAGCGCCTCATCTTCGCTGTGCCCCTCGAATCGCGCGCGCATGGCGGCATCGATTGCCTCTTGGCGCCCGCATTTCTTGAGGCGAATGAGCAGCTTTCGCGCGGTGTTGGCTTTGAAAGCGGGAAAAGCGCGTTCGATTTGCGCGTCGTCGCCCGCGATGGGAAGCATCCGGAGCGCGGCGGGGCGCACAAGGCGCGACGAATCGCGCAGCATTCGCAAAACCCGTTCGCCGTCGCGCGAAGTGGAACACGAGTGAAGGGATAGTCGCCGCTCGTAACTCGTCGCACCGCGCTCGAGTTCATCGAAAAGCGCCGCGTTGCGCGGATTGCGGCATAGAAGTGCCATGCGACTCTGGCGCTCCGCGTGCGACAAAAATTCAAGTTCGAGGAGGAGGTCGGAAGAAGTCACGCGCGCAGTTTGCGCCCTCAACCGAGGGCAAGCCACTCGCGCAATTTTTGGCGAAGCGCGGCTTCGTTCACATAGCCAGTTGTGCGTTCGCGCGGTTGAGCGTGTTGGCAAAAGAGAAGTGTTGGATTCGTTGCCACAGCCGCTTCAACCAGGAGTTGCAACACACTTTCATCGTCCAAATCAGCCGAGAAGAACGCGATTTGATCTTCGAATCCGGGCGCAACACGCTTTAAGACGGGAAAGAACATGATGTCTGGCGGACTCCATGCGGCCCAGAAAAACACTACAGCGCGCGGATGAGCGGCCAGCACTTCGCGCCAATCTTCTTTGAGCGCGGGAAACGGGGGAAACATCGCCTCAAGTTTGCGCTCCGTGATTTGGAACTCGCCGTTATCCTTTTGGCGCTTGATATGAAAAAAACCATCCGTGACATCGATTTACGAGGCAAGCGCGCCCTGGTTCGCGTGGACTACAACGTGCCTATTGACGAGGCAACCGGCAAAATCACCGACGATTCGCGCATCCGCGAAACGCTTCCGACGCTGCAATACCTGCTCGATGCGGGTGCGGGCATCGTTTTGCTGACGCACTTCGGGCGCCCCAAGGGTCAGGTCGTTGAGTCGCTGAGAGTGCGGTTCATCGCGTCCTATTTGCAAGACATGATAAAGCGCGACGTTCATTACGCCACGCACGCGGTCGGATTGGAAGCCGACGCGCAGGTGCGTTCAGTTGCGCCGGGGCAGATTTTGCTGCTTGAAAACACGCGTTTTTACCCCGGCGAAGAAGCCAACGATCCCGCTTTCGCGGCGGCTCTGGCCGCGCCTGGCTACGACCTGTATGTGAACGATGCCTTTGGCGCCGCGCACCGCGCGCACGCTTCAACCGAAGGCATGGCGAGGTTCATCAAAGCCGAGGGCAAACCGTGTGTGGCGGGTCTGCTCATGGCGCGGGAACTTGAGTTCTTGGGGCAACTGCTGCACAATCCGGCGCGCCCGTTTGTGGCAATTCTGGGCGGCGTGAAAGTGTCGGACAAAATCGGCGTCATCCGCAATTTGCTGCCCAAAGTCGATACGCTTCTGGTCGGCGGCGCGATGGCCTACGCTTTTGAAAGCGCGATGGGACGGCCCGTTGGCACTTCGTATTTCAAGGAAGCCGACGCGCCTGTCGCCGCCGAACTGATCGAATTGGCGCGCGAAAAGGGCTACGATTTTCGTTTGCCGAGCGACTTTTTGGTGGCTGACCGCGACGCGGCGGATGCGCGCGTCGAGCACGTTCCCGAAGGCATGATCCCGCTCAACATGATGGGCATGGACATCGGGTCGGAAACAATCGCTTCCTATTCGGCGATTATCGAGCGAGCCAAAACCGTGTTGTGGAACGGGCCGATGGGCCGTTTTGAAGTCAAACCGTTTTCGCGCGGCACCCTCGAAGTCGCCAAAGCTGTCGCGCGCGCAACCGACAAAGGCGCGCTCACCATCATCGGCGGAGGCGACAGCGCAGCGGCGGTGAAGCAGATGGATCTGGACGACCGCATGAGCCACGTTTCCACAGGCGGCGGCGCGAGCTTGGAATTTCTCGAAGGCCAGGAACTTCCCGGTGTCGCGGTTTTGGATGACAAGGTGAGTTGAAGGAATTTGAAAAAGGGTGCGGAAGTTCAATTGGCAGAGGACGCAAGTCCCGGAGGACGTAAGTCCCGCTTGATTAACGCGGGTTCTGAAGTCTTGGAAGGTCAGGAATTTTCGGGCGTCGCAGTTTTGGACGACACAGCGAGTTGAATAAAAATCTATGACAACATGGCCCGCCATGTCCGCGTGGCGTGATGGTTACAGGCGAACACGGCGGGCCATGTCCCTACAAAGTCCGTATGAAAGCGCGCCGCGACCCGGCGCGCTTTTGCGTTTTCGCGGCGCCAAAATCCGAGTTGCGCCCAACGGTTCCTTGCACTCATTTCGCGGGCCAAGCGTCTGGATATGCGGTGCTTAAGTTGCATTCAAAGCACCGACCAATGCAAAACCCACAACCGTTTAACCAGTCGAATCCCTTCGACACTTCTTCGAATTTCGTTCCCGTTTCGCAGTCATCAGGCGAGGTGCGCCTTGAATTTCTGCGCAAAACCTACGCGCTGTTTTTCGCGGGCATTATCTGCTGCTTGCTGGCGGGTGCGGCCACGCTTCGCGTTCCGGGATTGTTTAACATCTCGGCTTCGTTAAGTCCGCTTATCGCCATCGTGCTCATCATCGGGCTGTCCGTCGGCGCGCAGGCTGTCTCGCGCATCGAAGGCTTGAACTACGCGGCGCTGTTCGCGTTCACCGGCGTTTTGGGCTTTTTGTTCGCGCCGATGCTGGCGTTCTATGACCTGCGCCAACCCGGAATCGTGACGCAGGCTGCCGCGTTAACCACCATCACTTTTGGTGCGCTCACCGCGTATGTGTTCGTGTCGAAGAAGGATTTTTCCTTCATGGGCGGAATGCTGTTCGTTGGACTTATCGGCCTCATCGTGGGCGGATTCGCCAACGCCTTTTTCTTCCGCTCGCCGGTCGCGTCCTACTTCATGGCGTGGTTCACCCTGCTGATTTTTTCGGGCTACGTGTTGTATGACACCTCGGCCATCATGCGTCGCTATGACTCGCGCTCTTACTGTTCGGCAGCGTTGTCGCTGTTCCTCGATTTCTTCAATATGTTCCTGGCCATCTTGCGCATTTTGAGCGGTTCACGTCGCTAAGAGTGCGAAATGTGGTAACACCAAAGGCGATGCTCTTCGAGCGTCGCCTTTTTTGTTTTATGCGCACACCATTTATCGCGGGCAACTGGAAACTCAACAAAACCATCGAGCAAGCCCAATCTTTCGCGCGCGAATTCGCCCCTTTAGTTCAAGACGCGGAAGCCGTTCAAGTCGCGTTGTTCCCCGTCTTTACAGCCCTCAGCGCCCTCAAAAGTGCCCTCGGTGACACGAAAATCGAAGTCGGCGGGCAAGACTTCTACTGGAAAGACTCAGGCGCTTACACAGGCGAAGTGTCGCTACCGCTGCTCAAAGATGCGGGAGCGAGCGTTGTGCTGCTTGGCCATTCCGAGCGGCGCGGGCGTTTTGGCGTGCCCGAACCCGATCTCGAAGGCGAAGCGGGCCGCGTCTTCGGCGACTCCGATCATTCGGTGAACAAGAAATTGTTGGCGGCTTTGAATACAACCATCACGCCGATTGTGTGCGTCGGCGAAACCCTGACCGAGCGGGAAAACGGGCACACCGACGTTGTGGTCGAGAACCAGATTGTGATGGCCTTGGAGGAGGTGGACGCAACCCAAATCTCGCGCGTTGTGTTCGCTTATGAACCGGTGTGGGCCATTGGAACCGGCCAAACCTGCGATGCCCAAGAAGCCAATCGCGTCTGCGGCATCGTGCGCGCAACCGTTGCGACCAAGTTCGGCTCAAGTGCGGGCGATGCGGTGCGCATTCAATATGGCGGGAGTGTTAAGCCCGAAAGCGCGCGCGAATTGTTGTCGTTGGAGCACATCGACGGCGCCTTAGTTGGAGGCGCGAGTCTAAAGGCCGATTCGTTTGCGGCGATTGTGCGCGCGGCGTTGTAAAATTAAGAAGTGCGCTCAGGTGTTCGAGGATTGTAAGCGCATCACTTTTTTGCAGCGCAATAATCAAGGAAACAGATGGCGACCACTCTTGCTCCGGCTTCGGCGACAGCGGCCCAGATTCACTGCCGGCATTGCGGCGGCGAAATCGCGTCCAACTCGCGGCGCGTGCAGTGCGAACACTGCGGCGCACTTTTCCCGTTCGCGTGTTTGGTGTGCTCGCGCAACTTGCGCACGCCTTTTCCTGTGTTCGATGACGAAAGATACCTGACTTTCGCCCAGACCGATGAACACGGCGCCACAGCTGAAGCCAAGCCTTTGTGCGCTGAACACTTTTTGCGCAATTGTCCCGATTGCAGCCGCTGGTTTCACGCGCACGAAAACCCCGGTTTTTTCCGTTGCCTGCAGTGCGCACACGAACAGGCCAGCGCCGCTCCCGCGCTTATCGGGGAACGGGCGATTGAAGCGCCCCCGCCCCGCGGTGCGGGAAGCGCGTTTTCCGTTCACAATCGCCAACTCAGCGCCAACATGATCGCCCTCGCGTGTGCGGGCGGTGCCCTGTTGGGGCTGGCCTGTTGGTATGTGCTCAAGTTGTAAACGTGGAGTTGCCGATATAGGCTACCCTCGCCAGGTCGTAGATTGGTGGCAGGGGTTCAGTTTGTAAGTGACGAACGCTTCTACAACCATTTTCGCGGCACCGATTTTGGGTAGAAACTCAAGTAGAGGCCGCTCTTCATGTGGTTTCCCGCCGGAGGAAATTCACGTTTTGTTTAAGGACTCAAGCGGACGCCGTTTTTCAGGATGAACCACGCGCTTCACAGCGGCGTTTTGGTCATCTCCGCGCATCTGCGCTACCCTTATAGTCCATTTTCGGAGGCCCGCGCCGGGGAATTTTAGTCCTTAAAGAGCGCAGACGCCGCCGGTTTCGAGTCGCCGTCCTATGTCCCGTCTCTGTTTTTCCGCCCGCTTCCCGCTTTTGCTCGCCTTGGGTTTCGTCGGGCCGCTTCATCCCGCACTGGCTCGCAAGCGCGCGCCGATGCCTGCGATTTCCAATCCCGCGCCTTTTGGCTTCTCCCAAGGAAGTAGCGACGATTTGTCGTTGGGAGAAATGCCCATCGGCGGCCCGGTTGTCAAAATCAACGCGGCTCAAACGCCCGGTTCCGGGACTGAGTGGACGGGCGCGGCGCCTCCAGCAGGCGTGCCCGCGGTTCCCGGCGTCACCTACGCCAACGCGAGCGACACCAAAAGTGCCGATCCGTCCCAGCCGCCGCCCGCGCTTGGCCCCTCTTTGGTGCCGCTTGACTCAATTCGCGCCATTCAAGTGGGCGACCAGCGCTTGATCGATGCGCCGATGCGCGTGGGCAACCTCGATATTTTGGCGCCGCTGGTCGATCAGATGCCGCTGTTGGGCGCTACCATTACGCGCGCTGATTTGCATTTGGTGCCCGGCGACCAGAACTCGCCGGTCGACAACAACTACTTTCAAATCAATCGTCCCAACCAATCGCCCATCATCTTGCGCATTGGGCAAGCCAAAGCGTGGATCAACAAAAACGAGCAAACGCTGCGCGCGGCGCCTTTGTTTGTCGGCGACAAGATTTATGTGCCGGTGTTCTCGATTGCGCCGCTGTTGGGCGTCAGCACACGCCTCAACGACGCGGGAACTTTGGTGCTTTCGCCTACCGTTGAGTCGGTGCAGATTTTCCCAGTGCGCGACACGGTAGCTGTCACCATCAAAACCAGCAAGCCGCTTCCTGCCGGACTCAAGTTCAACTCGATGAAGGCGCCTGACGGCAGTGCGCGCTTGTATGTCGATTTTCCCGGCTACGCGATGGGCTTCGACGCGCTGGGCACAACAACTGAACGCATCGTTTCCAGCGGTTCGGGCGATGTGCTCCGCGCTCGCGTCGGAATGCCCTCGAAATTTCCCGACGTCACGCGCATCACGCTCGACCTGAAGCGCAACTTAACTGGAACGGTAACGCAAACCTCTGACCCGACTATATTCGCGTTTGTCGTCACAGGCCAAACCGTGCCGCATCCGAGGGTGCCGGATGGTCGCGTCGGGATTTACGGCGATCCTCTTCCCGCATCGAACGCCCTGAGCGGCATGACCATCGTTTTGGATGCAGGGCACGGCGGCAAAGACACGGGCGCTGTGGGCGACCGCACGCGGGAAAAAGACCACACGCTCGACCTCATCCAACGTCTCGCGGGCAACTTGCGCTCGCGCGGCGCCAACGTGCTTCTCACCCGTTCGGGCGACTACTTCGTGACGCTTCAGGGCCGCGTGGACTTTGCCAACACGCGCAAAGCTGACCTGTTCATCTCGATCCACAACAACGCCGCCGACCGAAACGCTCCTCGGGGCAAGGGCACCCAAACGTTTTATTACACGGCGCAATCGTTGGGACTGGCGCGCGAGATTCACAAAGAGCTTTCGCAGGCCACCGGCCTGCCCAATCGCGGCATCACGCAGGAGCGCTTTTTCGTGATTCGCAAAACGTGGATGCCTTCGGTTCTGCTCGAAGTGGCGTTTGTGACCAATGCGCGAGAAGAAGGGCTTTTGTCGTCGCCCGAATGGTGCCAACGCGTCGCCGAAGGCGTGACGCGCGGCGTGCTCAACTACCGAACTGTCTATCTTCAAGACGGGATGAACGGCTAAAATGGCTTTTTCCCTGCATTTCGTAAAGAGCGCTTGGTGGATTGTGCCCGGAGTGGTGGCTCTTGGTATGGCCGGATGCTCGCCCTCGACCAACTCAGCCGCAGATAACGAAGCCACGGGCAACGAAGCCACGGGCAACAAAGCCACGGGCAACAAAGCGTCGAACAACTCAGGCACCGCCAACGCGACTCCAACGGGCGGTTCGACGGGTAACGAAGCGGCTAACAGCGCCGTAATTGCAGCGACGCCCTCGTCGCAAGCGCCGCCAAAATCTGCTTTAGCGAGCGTTTGGGTGCCGGGCAAAGATGGCCAACTGCATCTTAAACCCGTGTCCAAGACCGCGATGGATGTGCAAAAGAAGTTCAAAGATCCAACCGAAGCCTTCAACGACATAGTGCGCCAGTCGCCGACATATTTCCCGCCCAAAACGCGCGTGCTCGACTGGCACTTCGACGGAAAAGCCGTGTCGCTCAACTTCAATCGCGCTTTTGTGGACACCAATTTCTGGTCGAAGCTCGGTGAAGAAAGAACGCGTTTGGCGGTTTATGCCCTCGTCAACTCCGCCGCAAATTCGGCGGGCGCGCCCAAGCCTGTGACTTTGGAAGTTGAAAAAAGTCCGATTCAAACCGTGGGCGCTCTCGATACCGAAGGTCTCATCGAACCCAACCGTCGCTTAGAAACCACGATAGGTGGATATGGAAACACGATGATGAACGCGGACAAGACGGGGCACAGCGAACCGTGATCGCCATCGGTGTGCGCGATTCCGGCGTGGGAGGTCTGACCGTCGCGCGCGAACTGCGGCGACTTTTGCCTGGCGCTCAACTGTTGTATTTCGCCGACACAGCGCACGTGCCCTACGGCGACAAATCGGTCGAGCAAATCCAGCATTTCGCGCTGTCGATTTCGCAGTTTTTGCTCGGTCAAGGCGCGCAGGCTCTGGTCTTCGCGTGCAACACGACTTCGGCTCACGCTTTGGGTTTGGCGCGCGAGCGGTTTGCGAACGTGCCGATTTTTGGCGTCATCGAACCTGGCGCGCGCGTGGCGGCGCAAGTGGGAAACAAAGTCGGCGTGCTGGCGACGCAGGCGACGGTTTCCAGCGGGGTTTACACGCGCACCCTGAGCCAACTCAACCCGCACATCGAAACCTGCGAAATCGCGTGTCCGGCGTTTGTTCCTTTGGTCGAAAACGAACAAACCAACTCGCGCGAGGCGCGCGAGGCGTGCCGTCATTATCTTGCGCCGCTTCAACGATTTGGCGCCGACACGGTGATTCTGGGTTGCACGCACTACCCGCTTTTGCTGCCCGCACTGCGCGAAGTCGCGCCACTTCTTCGTTTCATCGATCCGGCGACGGCTGTGGCGCAAGAAGTCGCCGCCCGTTTTCCTCATCTCGAACCGAGCAGTAAAGCCGACCGATTTTTCGTTTCCGGCGCGCGCGGCAGCGTTTCCAACTGGATCGAAACCCTGCTCGACATCCCCGAACCGAAGATGGAGGTTGGCCCCGTCTTCGACTTTTCCTCAACAAAATGAAATTGCTTCTCGCCACGACCTCGACCCACAAAGCGCGCGAAATCGCCGAACTGCTGCGTGATGTGCCAGATTTAGAACTCGAAACCTTGAACGATTACCCGGCAACAGAAGCGCCCGATGAAGACGCCGATTCGATGAAGGGCAACGCGCAAATCAAGGCCGAATTCTACGCGCAGCATTTCGCTACGCGCGTCCTCGCCGACGATTCTGGCCTCGAAGTCGATGCCTTGAACGGTGAACCCGGCGTTCATTCGGCGCGTTGGTTCGACGGCGAATACGACCAGAGAAACGCCGCGCTTTTGGCCCGTTTAACCGATGTTCCCGTTGAACACCGCGGGGCGCGCTACCGATGCGCGCTTTGTCTGGCAACGCCCGACGCTATCGAATGGAGCGACGAAGGCGTGTGCGAAGGAGAAATCGCGCTAGAATCCAGAGGAAGCGGCGGCTTTGGCTACGACCCGATTTTTGGACTCACGCTCGCGTCGGGCGCCGAATCGAGTTCCATTGGGCAAACGATGGGCGAAATCGCGCCCGATGTCAAAGCGAGCGTGTCGCATCGCGCGCGTGCTGTTCAACTTTTAGCCGGGCATTTGAAAGCGCGTTAAAGCAGGTCGATTTCGCCGCGCCGGAAGTTGATGCACAGTTCGCGCTCGCGCAGAAAATCGAGGCCGATCACGCCATCGAACTCAGTCTCCGAGCCAAAATTAAAGACGCTGACCACAAATTCTTCGCGCATTTGGCCTAAAGCAAATAGTGCAGGCAGGCGCACTTCGACTGCGGTGACAACTCCATTGGCTGTTTCGACGCGATGAAAACTTCCGGTTCGCGCGCGCAGATCGATCAGCCCTTGAAGAACCGTTGGTTTTACGACTGAAGAACTGGCGCCAGTATCAAGCAACAAGCGCAACACGAAAACTGTTCCCGATCCTGTCGAGTAACTGCCGTTCACGACGATGAAGGGCGCGTCCGCATCGAACTCAAACGTCATTTTTTGCTCCGACTAACGGAAACAACAACACGACATCTTTGGGCGTCGGCTTGAAACAGAGAACCCCCATGTTGCCAACGCCCGGCTCACGGGCAATCAGCCCATGAGCCTCGCCGATTTCATCCCTGCTCACCGAATGCGCCGCAACCACGCCGCGCACGACGCGCCACTGCTCGTCGAACTCAGCCTGACGCACCAAAACCCATTCGCCCGGAAAGCGTTCGCCGATTTCCTGTTCGCTCCAAAATTCCTGTTCCATAACCCCAAGTTTAAAGTCGTGGATCGACCGGTTCGCTTTCCAAAGCCAGCACGCCCCACGCGCACTCGTGCGTGCGACGAAGCCCTTCGCCCGCCACAAAGCGGCGCAGCGCTTCCATGCCCAGCGCCCATTCGCGTAGCGCCAGACTCCGCTTTCCCGCGAGCGAGCGCTTGCGAAGTCGTTCCAGATTGTGCGGCAGCAAATACTCCGGCCCATAGATGATGCGCAGATATTCTGGCCCGCGACATTTGAGCGCGGGTTGAACCAAACGGTTGTCGTGGTGATTGATCCAGGCGAGCGGCTTGACGACCATGCCTTCGCCGCCTTGAGCCGTAAGTTCCAGCCACCAATTCTCCGCGTTTTGCACCTGCGCTTCGTCACTCAAATCAACGACCTTGAACGGCGTGGCCAGACACATCGGCTCATGAAGCGACAATCGCGCGAGCGTTTCCATGTGCCAGACGTGGGACTTGTCCAAATAGAGCGCGCCTTCCGACGCGAGCAGATGAAACGGCGCGAACTTCAAATCTTCGACGCCTGCAACCGGCCAGCAATAGCGATTGAGCGCGATTTTGTAAAGCGACAACGCCTTTTCGCGTTGGCTAAAATCGGCTTCAAGTTCGCCGACGGGCAAACCGTGTTGCGCCGCTTTGCCCAGTGCGACTCGCGCCGCAGACAAACCGGATTCGCCCGCGAAAGCGACCGGCAGATATTGCGCATCGAGCAAACCCTGCGCTTTGGCCGACCAGGGAAGTAGCTCAGCATCGAGACAAAACCAATCAGAAGAGAACTCATCCCACCATCCGCAACGAGTTATCGCACCGCGAATTCGGTCGAGCACCTCGTTTTCCAAACTCAAGTCGTCGAAAAAGCGCCGTCCGGTGCGCGTTGTAATCGCGCCCGATTCGCCCGCAATGCTAAAGCGACGCATGGCGGCTTTCTCGTCCCGGCAGACGACCGCAACCGCGCGTGACCCCATGTGTTTTTCTTCGCAGACGACGGTTGGGACGCCGTTTTCACGGAAATACGTCCACACCGTCGAGGGGTGTTCGAGCATTCCCGAATCGAGTGGCGCTGTGGCTGTGGGCGACATCGTGGGCGGCAAGTGGATCAGCCAGCGCGGGTCGGCGCCAAAACGAGACAGAATCTCAAGCGCCGCCGCGCCCTGTTCGGCGCCAATAGTCACGCGACTCAGCCACTCGTTGTCGAGGACGCGCTTGCCACTGACATCGGCGAAGTCCAGGGTTTCATCCGCCGCAACGATGTTGTCGAGTTCGGAAAACCCAAGCGGTCGCGCCGGTTCGACGTAGGTTTTGAGAGCCGCGACTTCGACGAACTCGCGTTCGGGCCAGCGAAGCGCGGTTAATTTTCCGCCGAACACGCAACCGGTGTCGATGTCGATGGTGTTGTTGAGCCAATCGGCGCGCGGAACGGGCGTGTGCCCGTAGACCACCGCCGCGCGACCGCGATAATCTTGCGCCCACGGATAACGAACCGGCAAACCAAACTCGTCGGTTTCGCCCGTCGTTTCGCCATACAAACAAAACGAACGCACAGCGCCGGAACTGCGCCCTTGAAACTCGGCTTTGCAGCCCGCGTGCGCCACGACCAACTTGCCTCTGTCGAGCACGTAATGCGAGATCAGCCCGTCCAAAAACGTCTTCATTCGCGCGCGGAACTCGTCATCGCGCGCTTCCAGATCGGCAATCGAGGCATCAAGCCCGTGTGCCACTTTGGGCGATTTGCCTTCGAGATAGCGCAGCACTTTGTCGTCGTGATTGCCGCGCACGCACAGCGCCGCGCCCGATTCGACCATTTTTTGCGCGATGTCCAGCACATCGGCGACGCGCGGCCCGCGATCTACCAGGTCGCCGACGAAAACTGCCGTTCGCCCAGCGTGACGGTAAACGCCCGCTTCGTTTCGCGCGTAGCCTAATTTATCGAGCAAAATCTCGAGTTCATCGGCGCACCCATGAACATCGCCAATTAAATCGAACGGCCCGACGAGTTCGCGCCGGTCGTTGAAGAGCGGCACGCGCACAACTTCGGCGTTCTCAATTTCTTCCACCCCGTTCAAGACGAACACGCGGCGAAACCCTTCCTTTTCGAGATGGCGAAGCGAGCCGCGCAAATCACGCAGATGATTGCGAACCACGTGCGGCCCGAAACTTCGATCCGGGCGCCCATCGTTGCGCGCCTGACACACCGATTCCGGCACTTGGAGCACAACCGCAACCGTGAACAGATGATGTTTGCGCGCCAGTTGAAGAAGCGATTTGCGACTTGACTCTTGCACGTTGGTGGCATCCACAACCGTTAAACGCAGGTTGTTTAACCGCTTGGAAACGATCTGATGTAACAAGTCGAAAGCGTCAGCCGTGGCGCCCAGCGAGTTCTCGTCGTCGCAGACCAAGGCTCGGCAAAAGTCGCTGGATACAACTTCCGAAGGCAGAAAATGGCGCCGCGCGAACGACGATTTGCCCGCGCCACTGGCGCCAATCAGAACGACTAAACAGGGTTCGGGAAGAGAGATTTGCATGGTTTTGTTTTAGCCACAGATGAACACGAAAGACACAGATGGTTTGCTAAAGATGTTTATGGTCAACTCATCATCTAAAAACTATCCGTATCTTTCGTGTTCATCTGTGGCTAAAGATTGTTGCGAGTAAAAATCGCCATTTGCGAAGGCGCGCCCAAGGTTTCGTGTTGTGTCCCCAAAGGTTGTGTTTGAACAGAATAATTGAACTTGTCGGCGACGGTATGTGCCCACGAGTCGAACTCTTCTCGCGTCCATTCGAAGCGGTGGTCGCGGTGACGCATTTTGCCTTCGGGCAGCGTTTCCCAAACCGCGTTGTATTCGCGGTTGGGCGTCGTGACAACAACGGTTGCAGGCCGCGCGAACTCCCACACCACGCGCTCAAATGCGGGAAGTCGCGCCGGATCGAGGTGCTCGATGACTTCAACCAAGGCCGCACCATCGAAGCCTTCAAAGCGTTTGTCTCGGTAAGTCAGCACGCCAAAAGCCAGTTGAACGCGCGCGCGTTGCCGCTCGCTCATGCGTTCGAGTCGCAGTTTGTCTTCGGCGATTTCGAGGGCGCGGTGCGAGGCGTCCACGCCCAACACGAACTCAAACTGCGCGTCTTTGAGCAACTCGCGTATGAGTCGCCCTTCGCCACAACCCAAGTCCAGCACTCGTTTGACGCCCGCGTCTTTGAGAACTTGGGCAACTGCTTCCAACCGGATTTGATGTAGCGACAGCGTGCGTTCGACGCGCAGTTCTTCCTCGTTCTTTTCTTCATCCGGCGCGTCGTCACCTTCTTCAAGCGGCGCCAATCGTTCGAGCGCGAGTCGAATCAAGCGCTTTTGCTTTTTCAGGTAACGCGACACGATCCACTCGCGTTCCGGGTGAGATTCGAGCCAGCCCTGCCCATGACGCAGCAGTTTTTCCACTTCATCGTCGGCCACGTAATAATGCTTCGCGTCGTCCAAAACTGGAATCAAAACGTAGAGGTGCGACAGCAAATCAGACAATTTCGTCGTCGCGCGCAACGTCAACCGCGAATGTTTTCCGCCCAGAAATTGCGCTCCAACTTCGTAACCCAACGGCGAAAATAAGCGCTCTAACTGAGCCGGACTTGCAGGCACGCCTTCGACTTGCGCGCGCAAAGGGATGGCGCTTTGCGCCAGTTCCGGCTTCTCTTTACAAGTGCCACTGAGCGCCGAACGGAGCACCTGCGCGATGGCCACGCTGAGGAATGAAGTCGCGGCATAAGGCCGGTCGTTGACGTATTGGCTGAGCAAGCCGTCACCGTGATTCTTGCCGCGCACAAGGACAACGGAATCGACATCGAGTAGCAGAGCGAGCGTGCAAAGTTCGTCGTTCGCGTCGGGATAAAAGACGTGCGCTTTGCCGAAAGACAGGCTGAATTCTTGAACGCGCGCGGGATTTTTGGCGAGCAAAAAGCCTAAATCGGTGGCAGGCTGATGGGTTGTTGAGAGTTGGAGGAGCATCTTCGAGCGGCGAGAAGTTTAGCCGTCATGTTTTTACTTCCAATCGCGGAAGCGAAGCATCGCTTCGAGGCGCTCGTGTCACCGCAACGCCCGACACCGTGGGTTTGAGTTGCCCCTTGTTTGGTTCACGACCTCAAATCCAGGCGGCGTTTCCACACAACTGCACTGCGGCGCGAAATCGAACATCAACCGAGTGTGGCACCGGCCAACAAAAAAGGTCGCCCCTCTTTCGAGAAGCGACCCTTTGATTTGGAAGCGCGCGGCTTTAGCGGGCGCGCATCATGCGCGCCTGTTTGCGCGCCTTTTTCTTCTGGTGATGGCGATACATCAAGCCTCCCGTCACGGCAGCGCCTGCGGTCAGGAACGGGTGGCGGCGGATGAAGCCTTTGGCCTGCACCGGCTGGGTCGAACCCAGGCCGAGCGTGCCCGCCGTGATGATGGCGAGCGTGCCAGCCAGAAACCAGCTTTTCATGGTGGTGCCAACGGTGTTCTTGGCGACGAGTGTGTTGTTCATTGAAATCTCCGGTTTTGAAAAGACAGCGCCTCTTCAAACTCTCCTCCTCTTCCAAAGCAAACGCCTGACCAGAAGCCGCGAAACAACTTGAGAAAGTGCCCAGAACGCGCTTCCTCACCGTAAACCCGACACCAGATAGACCAGACCCGCCGCCGCGCCCACAAGCGACAGATACCACATCCATTTGCGGCGAAGCAACGCGGCGATGGCCGACAAAGCGATGGCGATTTGAAACAGCGTGACGCCGGTTGCCAATTTGTGATGATGTTCCAGATCTCGCTGCGATTCCGTGTTTTGCGCTTGCGACTCGCGTTCGTCGTCACGGGCTTTGGTTTCGATTGTTTTCTGATCCGCGTCCAGTTTTTGGATGCGGGCCGCACGCGCCGGATCGGGTTTTTGCGTTTGAAACTCCGCCGCGACTTCGCGCTTGATGCCTTTGGCTTGGTAGTAACTCCACTGGTCACTCGCGCGCGTTTGCGACAAAATCGCATCGTTTTTGAGCAGCAACGCTTCGTTGGCATAGTTGCCCGACAACAGCGTGGCCGTAGCCGCCAGCACTGCGATGATGGCGGTGCTGATGCTCAAAAAGCGAACCCAGCCCTGCCCCTTAACGTGTTCGTTCAGTTCTTCGAGTTGTTCTCTGGTTTCCAGAGGATTTTCGTCTTCCATAACGCGCGAAAGTTACCTCTTTCGCGCGCCTGTCAACCCTCGGAATTCGCCCAAGTTGAGCGCTTAGTCCTCGTTGTCGGCCTTCCACTCATAGTGCGACGAGCCAACTTTTTCGCGGTGTTGCGCTTTCCCGTTTTTGTAGATCACGCGATACAAATTCGCCTTGATGTCGCGCGGCCCTTGCCGTTTGAACGAAACCGACAACTTCGCAGTGCGCCCGGTGCGATGGCCAAACAAAGTCGCCGTCAAATGGTCGCCCTTGAGCTTGTAGGAGATGAAAATCGGCGTTCCCGTGTCGTTTTTCCACTTGTTGTCGAAGGAATTCCATGCGACTGTGGCATCGCGGCCCAAAGGCAAATACGCCACGGGCCGCGAGTGCGTCTGGTAAGTGACGATGGGAAGCCCCGCCAACAGCGCCGCGTTGAAAAGGGTGCCAGTGATTTGCGACACGCCGCCGCCCAAGCCCGGTTTTTCCTTGCCTTCTTCAAAGATGATCGCCGTGCGGAAACCGCGCGCCTGCGTTCGCTCGCCCACCGTTTGGTTGAGTGAAAAGACGCCATTGGACGGCAAGATCACGCCGTCGATGTGGCGAAGTGCCACGCGCATATTGAGCGTGCGCTTCACTTTGCCGGGGTTAAAACTCGTGGTGAAAGTCGACAAAATCGCGTTCATGTTTTTCAAATTCGCGCGCGTGACTTTAGGCGGGATGGCGGTTTCGGCAAGCGAAAAGCGGGTTTGCGTCGCGTCGCGTTCACCCAAAATGCGCAGGCGCGCACTCGAAGTCGAAACGTTGAGTTTTTTGCCGGTGATTTCCGGGCGCACAAGAACGCGGCGCTTGAAGTAAATCGGTCTCGCATCGCGCGGCGCACTCGACAGCGAACCGGCCACACGCGAAAGGGCGCGGTGGGCCTGCGCCGGATCGACGCGAAAGAAAATCGGCGCTTGTTTCTTGGCCTTGGCATGAGCGAGCATCTGGCCGACATCGAGCGCAAAACCCAGATCGCGGCGGCGGCGAAACGCGACTTTAGCACCCGAAACAAGCGCGACTTTGCGTTCCAAACGCGGCGACAGTTCGCGCTTCACGCGTCGTATCGCCGCCTTCTGATCCAACCCGGCGATGGACACGCCGCCCACGCGCGTGCCCAGAGCGAATTGGGCGAAACACAATGAAGGAAGCGCGAGAAGCGCGGCGAAGAGAATTGGTGATTTCACATCCTGAATGGAATGCAAGAGAGACGCCGCGCCAAGTTGAAAACCCCGGCAATCAGGATGTTCTTGATGTTGCTGGGCGCCCGTGTTCAAAAGCAGTCGGTAGTTGCACCAGCAACGCGTTTGTCCGCAAGTGCCTTGTTCAGCGCGCGGAGCGCCATCGTTGAAAGGACGCGCCTTCGGCGTCCCGAACGATGCACTGGCTCACGCTTCGCTTTCCCGGTGGTTGTCTGATCGTCTGGATTCGAGCGGTCAAACGTCGCGCAGGTGGGCATCGGTTTCGCGTTCGAGGCGCAAGAAAGTCTCGATTTCGCACCCGATTTGCCGCTCGATGTCGATGATTTCTGGAGCGCCCTTGGCCAAAGATTCGGCGGTTCGAGGAGAAATAACCGAAGTCAAATCTACGATCTCGCGGTGCAACTGCTTGACTTGGACGGCGCGCCCAACCGACACGAGGATGTCTTCGAGGCGATGGCACGAAGCGAAAATCTCCTCGCCCAACCGCTCCAAATCCGCGATTTCGTTCGATAGATTGGACACACTCGTGCTCACTAAGGGTGTTTGATCGCCCAGTTGTTGCAAGCGCGCGCCCCGCTCGCGCAGTTGTTCGCGCACCACTTCCAGTTGGTTCAAGCGCTCGTGGATGCCCGCCAAGCGGCGACGCTGCAAATCGTAGATGAGCAGCAAGCGCGCGGCTTGCGGAAGCGGCAGCACTTCGCCGCGCCAGTCAGTCTCATACAACCCGCGAATCGAACGCGCCAACTTTTCCGTTGGCTCCGATGGCAAAGCGAGGAGCCAACGCCGGTCAATGAGTTCGCGCCACAACCGAAGCGCCGGTGCGCGCTTGAACTCGCGCCACAAAACCGCGGCTTCGCGCGAAGCATGAAGCGCCGGAAGCGCCAGCAACGCGCCAAAGATCGCCGCGCCTTCGAGAAATCCAACGCCCAGACTCGCTCCCGCGACCGCCGACGCCACGCCCCAACCCACAAGTGGACGCCACAAATGACGCAACCACAAACGGCGCTGCGTTTTGCTCAGGAGTCGCTTGATCTGCTCGTCGTTCATGGCGTGATTGGAACTTCAAACGTCGCGCAAGTGTTCATCGGTTTCGCGTTCGAGGCGCAGAAAGGTTTCGATTTCGCGCCCGATTTGTCGCTCGATGTCAAAGGCATCGCTTTCCAAAGCGAGTTCGGAAGAAGAACCGGCGGCTTGCGACAGTTCGCCCAGTTCGCGCTTGAGTTGGCGGACTTGATGCGCGTGTTGAACGGAGGTGAAGATGGATTCCAAACGCGCGCACGAAGCGGAAGTCTGGTTGTGAATACCGCGCAGAGCGACTTCGTCGCGTTCGAGTTCGGTCAAGCGGCGCTTTGCTTCTGGTGCATCTTCGCCTAAATCGCGCAGGCGCGCGAGCTTTTCGTGCATCGCTCGGCGGAGCCGTTGCAATTCGTTCAAGGGGTAGGAGATAATTTCCAAACGTTTTTGTTGATGCACATGAGCATCGAGCAAACGCACCGCTTGAGGCAAAGGCAACGTTTGGGCGTTGGGGTCTTGCTCGTAAAGAGAAGCAATGGCGTTTTTCAAGTCAACCGAAGAAGCCTGAAGACGCGCTCCAAAAAGATCGAAGCCCATCAGATGACCCCAAACCGTTGGAGCGCGATGTGCCTTCAACTCCTTTTGCACATCACGCGCGATAAGTGATTGAATGAGTGCGAAAGTTCCACAAAATCCCGCTAAACCAACTCCCACAAACCAGATCCCAGGAACAAAATAGATTGTTGTTGAACAAAGGGCTATAGTTCCGCTGATACGTGCTGGCATTATGCTGTCACTAACTAAGCGTTGCTCAACACCATCAACGAGACGTTGCGCCCTCTCGTTTGTCATCGCGTTTTCTACTGCACCATACCTTTGGTGACTTTCATAAACACATCTTCCAAATCGGCTTCGCGCTGTGCGAAGGAGGCCACTGGAAGTCCGTTAGTCACCAACAGCGACAAAACCTGCGGCAACTCGTCGTGAGTGCCGAGGAAACCCAGCGTGAGATGTGCGCCTTCGGCTTTGGATTCCTTGATGAGCGGATGTTCGCGCAGCAAATCGAGGGCGCGGGCGCCGTTTTCCGGGCCGCCGGTTAAGCGAACGTCGAGGAGGATCTGGCCTTCGAGTTTTTGGACGATGTCGTTGACTCTTCCCGCCACGATGAGTTGGCCGCGCTCCATGATGCCAACGGACGTGCAAAAATCGGCGAGTTCGGGCAGGATGTGGCTGGACACGAAAATCGTCTTGCCCATCGAACGCAGTTCTTTCAGGAGCGCGCGAAATTCGATGCGCGCGCGCGGGTCGAGGCCCGATGCGGGTTCATCCAAGAGCAGCAATTTCGGGTCGTGAACCAAGGTTTTGGCCAAACACAAACGCTGTTTCATGCCGCGCGACAGGCCTTCGACGTAGGATTCTTTTTTCTCGGTGAGGTCGGTTAGTTCAAGCACGTCGTCGATGATGGCTTTGCGTTTGTTGGCGGGGATTTTATAAGCCGCCGCGAAAAAGTCGAGGTATTCCCACACTTTCACGTCATCGTAGACGCCGAAAAAGTCGGGCATATAACCGATGATGCGGCGCACTTCGAGCGGATGACGCAGCACGTCCACGCCATCGACGTGAACGCTTCCCGTGGTCGGTTCGAGGAGGGTGGCGAGGGTTTTGATGGTGGTGGTTTTTCCGGCTCCGTTGGGGCCGATAAAGCCGAACACCTCGCCCGACGCGATGCTTAAATTGAGTTCGCGCACGGCGATGAGGTCGCGGTAACGCTTGGTCATGCCTTTGATTTCAACCATCATTTTGGGAAGTGGTGCCGTCGTTGCGGCGGGCATGGCGGGCGAGAGAATTGGGGAAGCCTCAAAGGAGGTGGTGTCGGGCGATGTCATGGTGATAGGCATTTTACCCCAACTTTGTGAGCTGTAATGAAAGGGCTTGTTCTGCCGCTAATCTATCCCGAAAGAGCGGCTTGTTACTTCGCCAATTATCTCGATCAAGCGACTTGCCACTTTTTAATTTGCTGCCATATAGTTTTGGTTCAATTAGTTTCAGTGGGAACTAATTGGATGATGACTCGTGAACAATGAGCAATGAGCCTTCCCCCCGACGTTTTGTCCGCTTCGCCCATTTGGGAGTTCATGCGCGGCATGGGGCCGTCGCATTCGCCCGATGGCACGCCCAACTGCGGGCCAAGTGTGGACGGCGCGGTGATGTGCTCGATCATGGTGCTCAATTCGGTTTTAGAGCGACATGGCAACCGCATCATGGAGGAACACGGGCTTACGCTTCCGCAATGGTTAGCGTTGGGTTGTGTCGCCAACGCGGGGCAAAGCGGGGCGCCGCATTCGGCCATCGGAGCGCGCTTGATGTTGTCGAAGGCGCCCGTGACGGGCGTGGTTGACCGTTTGGAGCGCGCGGGATTGGTTGAGCGCAGGCCCGATGCGCACGACCGGCGCGTGTCGCGCGTGGTAATCACCGAAGCGGGTAGCGCGATGTGGTGGCGCGTGAAGGATTCGTTCGCGGGTTTCTCTGATGAGCTGTTTGAGGGTTTTTTGAACCACGAAGAACTCGAACGGTTGCTCGAGTTGCTCGGACGCATGCTGGGCGCTTTTGCCTCACGCGACCCGCAAACCTTGAGCGAGTGGAAACGCCCCGTCGCGGGCGAGGAAGTCGAATCGGCATGAAACACATTCTTTTAGCAGGCGGCTTGTTGCTGGCCTCATCTTCGTCCTCGTGGGCGCAAACCCAAACGCCCGACCCGGCAGGATTGCCGCAAGCGCCTGTCAACAACACGCCTCTGGGCGATGCACCTGGCACTTCGAGCAGCCCAGCGCAGGCGGGAACGCAAGGTGCGGGAACGCAAGGTAAGGCGGGCGGCGCCGTGACCGGATTGGTCGATGTGCCCGACCTGCCAACGGCGGGTTTGGCCGATGTGCGCGAGCGTCAAGCCGATAACTTGCCGGTTCTAACCTTGGGCGATGCGGTGCTCACCGCACTGCGCGACAACCCGACGCCGCGCGCGGCGCGCGCGGCAGTGGCGGCGGCCCTGGCGCGCGCCGGACAGGCGGCCAGCGCGGGCAAAGTGCAGGCGAACATCAACGGTCAAGCCACCAATTCGCGTGGCTTCAACCGCCCAGGCGTTTCGGTCGGAACCGGCGGCACGGGAACGGTCGGAACCGGAACCGTTGGAACTGGAACGACGGGCACTACGGGTTTGGGCAACGCGCAGCAACTGTCGCTGAATGTTTCGCTGCCGGTTTACGATGGTGGGCGCATCAAAAACAATCGCCGCGCGGCGGAAGCTTCGGCGCGCGCCCAGCTTTTGGCCTCGCAGCAAACCGAACAGGAACTGGCGGCGCAAACCATTCTGGCCTACGTTTCGGTTCTGCAGAACAAAGAACTCTTGGGTGTCGCCGAGTCGAACTTAGCGACCACGCGCGAGCGGCGCCGCATCGCCCTTGTTCGCTTTAACGCGGGCGCGGCGGCTCGGTTGGAAGTTTTGCAAGCCGATTCCGACTTGGCCACAGCCAATCAGCGCCGCATCGCGTCGTCGAACAGCGTGGCGCAGTCCAAAGCGGCGCTCAACATTTTGCTGGCGCGCGCGCCGGAAACGCCGGTGAACGTCGAAGCGATTCAAACCCTCGTTTTGCCCCCGGTCGCGCGCTTTCCCCTTGCGGCTGAAGCGACGGCCATCGCCAACGGCGGAACGGCTCCGACTTCACCCGAACTGCGCGCGGTTGCCGACACGAGCTTGCCATCCCTTGGTGCAACGCGCGAGCAAATCAACGCGGCGGGCTTCAACGTCGAAGCGCAACGCGCACAAAAGCGGCCCAGCATCGGCGCCTCACTCACAGGTTTGCTTCGCAATCCGGCCAACTTCTTGGGCCGCTTTTTAGTGACGGGCGGTTTGTCGGTCGCACAGGTTCTGCTCGATGGACGGCGCATCAACAGCCAGGTCGATGAAGCGCGCGCCACGCTTGAACAGGCACGCTCAAACCTGAGCGGCCAGCAATTGCAAACCGCCAACGCCATCGAAGGTTCGCTGTTGTCACTCGACTCAGCGCTCAAGCAACAGACTTCGGCGCAAACCTCGGTGCTCAGCGCGCAAGAAGCGCTTCGCGCGGCGCTGTTGGGTTTGGAAGCCGGTGCCGGAACAAACCTCGACGTTATCACCGCGCAAAACACCCTCGTCAACGCGCAAACCCAAGCCGTGAACGCGCGCTACGGCGTGGCTCAGGCGCAGGTTCAACTTGCGGCGGCAACGGCCATCGTGGGTTCTGGCTCGGCAACGGGCGCGTCGGGCCTAGGTTCGAGCGCCGGAACCGGCCAGAGTTCGACGTTTAGTTCGTCGGGTGCCAATCAAGCGAGCGGCTCGAACGCGGGTCGTTCAACCATCACGGGTTCGAGCAACGGCGCCAGCATCGGTTCGGGCGGCTCGAATCTGGGCAACTCCAGCTTTGGTGGCACGAACTCGACGGGAGCGAACGGGTTCGGGAACTGAGCGCGTATTTTTCCCCACCCGGCTTCACAGCGGGGAAAAATACGCGCGCGCTCATCATCACCAACTCGCGCTTTCTCTCCTTCGTTTGGCCCGGCTTCCCTTTCTTCTCCTCGCGCCCCAGGGGCGATTTCATCCCAGTTAGTCTTTTCTGATTTCATGCAAAAACTCGCCGAGATCTGCATCAAGCGGCCCGTGTTCGCTTCGGTTTTGATTCTCCTGCTCGTCGTGGTCGGCGCGGCGGGCTTTTTCCAGTTGGGCGTTGACCGCTTTCCCAACGTCGATTTTTCAACCGTCACCGTCACTGTTTCGCAACCGGGGGCCTCGCCCGAATCGGTCGAAACCGAGATCACTCAAAAGGTCGAGGAAGCGGTGAACACCATTTCGGGAATGGACGAACTCAGGTCGTATTCCAATGAAGGCGTGTCGATTGTGATTTGCCAGTTCCAATTGGAAAAGAACGTCGATGTCGCTGAGAACGAGGTGCGCGCCAAGGTCAACCGCATCGTCAACGACTTGCCCGAAGACGCCAAACAGCCCGTCGTCGAAAAGCTCGACACCGGCGCGGCGCCCGTTCTGGGTTTGGCGATTTCGGGTTCGGGCACCATCAAAGACGTGACCGAATACGCCGATAAAACCTTGCGCCGTCGCATCGAATCGACGCCAGGCGTGGGACGCATCGACGTTTTGGGCGGGCGCGGGCGGCAGATCAACGTTTATCTCGACGCGTATAAAATGCGCGGTTACGGCCTCAACGTCACCGACGTGACCAAAGCTGTTCAAGCGCAAAACATCGACGTTCCCGGCGGGCGCATCGATCAGGGCGCGCGTTCGCTCACGCTTCGCACGGCGGGGCGCTTGCAAAAGGTGTCCGACTTCGAGGACATTTCCATCAAAGCTGGCAATGGCGGCGCCGTGTTGATGAAGGACATCGGGCGTGTAGAAGATGGCATCGCCGATGCCGATTCGATTTCCGAACTTAACGGCCAACCGACGGTTTATCTGCAAGTTTCCAAGCAGTCCGGCACCAACACGGTCGCCGTGATTCAAGAAATCAAGAACCGCGTTGAAGCCCTGCGACCCGCTTTTGAAGGGCGCGGCTACCATGTGCGCATCGTCAACGACCAGTCGGTTTATATCAAGGCCGCCATTTCAGCGGTCGAAGAGCACTTGATCGTCGGCTCGATTTTGGCCGCCATCGTGGTGCTGATTTTCTTGCTCAACTGGCGGGCGACGCTGATCGCGGCCATCGCCATTCCCACATCCATCATCGCCACTTTCGGCCTGATGTGGATCATGGGCTTCACGCTCAATATCCTGACGCTTTTGGCGCTGACTTTGGCGGTCGGTATCGTCATCGACGACGCCATCGTGGTGCTGGAAAACATTTCCCGCTTTATCGAGGAAAAAGGCATGGATCCCTTTCAAGCGGCCATCGAAGGCACGCGCGAAATTGGTCTGGCCGTTTTAGCGACGACTTTATCACTTGTCGCGGTGTTCTTGCCCGTTGCGTTCATGACGGGCATCGTCGGGCGCTTCATGAGTTCGTTTGGCCTGACGATGGCCTTTGCCATCATGGTGTCCCTCGTCGTGGCGTTCACGCTCACGCCGACGCTTTCGGCCCGCTTGCTCAAAGCACCCGCCAAAGCCAAAGACGGCAAGGCGCACAGCGCCAAAACGGGCGGGTTTTTCTCGCACATCGACGCGGTTTACGCGAAGATGCTGCGCTGGAGCTTGGGCCATCGCTGGGTGGTTGGCGTGGCGTGTTTGATGGCCATCGCTTCGATGCCCTTTGTGGTGAAGCCGATTCCCAAAGGCTTTTTGCCAACTGACGACGAGTCGCAGTTCCAGATCACGGCGCGCGCGCCCGAAGGAACATCGCTCGAAGAAACGCGCAACATCGGGCGCAAAATCGCGCAACGCGTTCAATCGCAACTCAAAAACGAGGTCGATTATTCGCTTGTGACCATCGGTGGATCGGGCCAAAATGCCGCGCGCAACAACGCCACGATCTACGTTCGCCTTAAGGATGTCGAAGCGCGCGGGCGTTCGCAGGACGACTTGGTCACCTTCACCCGCAACCAGATTTTGCCGGAATTCGCGGCGGAAAACCTGCGCACAACGGTTGGGCCTGCGGGCGGCGTAGGCGGCGGCGGCGTGCAAGCCGATGTGCTTTACACAATCGGCGGCCCCGACCTCGACAAGCTCGACCAGATTTCCAAAAAACTGATCGTTGATCTGCGCAAAGTCAAAGGCATGACCGACATCGACACGAGCCTCATTTCGGGCAAACCCGAACTGGCCGTTCGCGTTGACCGGCCTTTGGCGGCCCAATTGGGCGTGCAACCGCAAGACGTAGCGCAGTCGCTCAACTACCTCGTCGGCGACCAAGAAGTCACGACATTCCAGCAGGGCGGCGAACAATACGAAGTCCATGTGCGCGCGTCCGAGCAGTTCCGCGACTCGAAAGCGGGCATCTCACTTCTCACGGTTCCGGGCAACCCGCAGGGCGTCGTGGCCGATACCAGTTCGCCGGGTTCTGGCGGCGCTGCGGCGAGTGGGCCTGTGGCAGTTCCTCTGGATGAAGTCGTGAAGTTCGCGCCACAGACCGGCCCGGCGACCATTCAGCGCTTGAACCGCAACCGCGAAGTCACCGTTCAAGCCAACGTTTTGCCAGGCGGCTCGGCTCAGGCGGGACTCGACGCTCTGGCGGCTTCGTTCAAAGCTCAAAACCTTGGCCCCGAATACTCCGGCGGCCCTACAGGTCGCTCAAAAGAACAGGCCAAAGCGTTTAAAGCGTTTTTGGGGGCCTTCGGTTTGTCGCTGATTTTCGTTTACCTGATCTTAGCAGCGCAGTTCGAATCGTGGCTCCATCCGGTGACGATTTTGCTATCGCTGCCGCTCACAGTTCCGTTCGCTTTGATTTCGATTTTGATCTTCCACGGGTCGCTCAACATCTTCTCTCTTCTGGGAATTCTGGTGCTGTTTGGCGTGGTGAAGAAGAACTCGATCCTTCAAATCGACCACACCAACCAACTGCGAGAACGCGGCATGGCGCGCGATGATGCCATCATGCAGGCCAACCGCGACCGCTTGCGCCCGATTTTGATGACCACAATCGCCTTTGTCGCGGGAATGCTGCCGCTCATCGTTTCGAGTGGAACCGGAAGCGGCACCAACCGCGCGATTGGCTCGGTTATCTTTGGCGGACAAAGCTTGTCGCTGCTCTTAACCTTGCTGGCCACGCCCGTCGCGTATTCTTGGTTCGATGATTTGTCGCAATTCACGGCGCGCGTTCGCAATCGTTTGTTTGGCGGGCTTTCCAATGGAGCAAACGTGCCCACAGTGAACCCAGAACGCCCGTAAAGACATGGTTTTTCATGTCCACCCACACCTAAACATCTCGATTCTGTATGAGCGGACATGGCAAACCATGTCTCCTTTGAACGATTTTCCACGCCACTCCTTCTGTTCCACACCATGCAAACGCCTACACGTCCCGAACGCCCCGCATCTCAAGTCGACCGCGAGGGGCGCAACCACGTCCCGATCACGCCTTCGCCGTTACGCAAAAAAACGCCCGTTTGGATTCCCATTGCGCTTGTCGCCGCGCTTCTGGGCGCCGGACTTTTCATCAAGTCGCGTTCGAGCCGCCAAGTCGATACCGAGCGCCAGGGTGCGGGGCCGCAAATACGCACCGTCAAAGTTGTGCCCGTTTCAACGGGGACACTGGTATCGAATGTGACGATCACCGGCCAGCTCAAGTCGAATCAAGATGTCAACCTGGGATCGAAAATTTCGGGCATCGTGCGACAAGTGTTCGTGGACGAAGGGCAAAAGGTGACGCGCGGGCAAGTGTTGCTTCAACTTGATGACGCCGATTTGCGTCAACAGGTCGAGGGCGCGCGCGCGGCGGTTGAAGCGGCGCAGGTGCGCTTGCAGCAAACGCAACTGAACTTGCCCTCGCGCGTGGCGCAGTTGCAAAGCGCCGTCGATCAAGCGCAGGCGCAGCTGCAAAACTCGCAGGCTGCCGTCCAATCGGCGCAGGCGCGCTATCAACAGGCGCTCTTGCAAGAACCCGCGAGCATCACGACCACGCAATCGCAACTCGAATCGGCCAAAGCGGGCGTTCGCTCGGCGCAAGCGGCGCTCAAGTCGGCGCGCGACACGGCGCGCCAAGCGCAGGGCACGGTCAACGCGGCCATCGCTTCGGCGCGGGCGGCTCTGGGTCAGGCGCGGGCTCAGCTAGATCAAACGAAAAGCGGTTCGCGCGCCCAGCAGGTCGCGGCAGCGCAAGCGCAGGTCGCAGCGGCGCAAGCGCAGGTCGCAGCGGCGCAAGCGCAGGTCACCAACGCGCAAACCAATTTAACGCGCCAGGAAAGGCTGTTTCGCGGTGGCGCGACGGCCCAGGCAAATGTGGACGCGGCCCAAACCCAGTTCGACGTGGCGCAAACCCAGTTCAACCTGGCGCAGGCCCAACTCGAAGCGCAGCGCCAGAATTTGTCGCTCATCCGCGAAGGCGCGCGCACCGAAGAAGTGCGCGCCGCCGAACAACTCGTGGCCCAGCGCGAAGCGGGACTACAAAGTTCGCTCGCCGATCAGAACCGCGTTTTGGCCGCGCAGTCGGCGGTTGTGCAAGCCCTCGCAGGCGTCTCGACATCGCAAGAAAATCTGCGCCAGTCGCAGGCTAATCAAGCCCAGATTCCCGTTGTTCGCCAATCGACGCGCGCCGCGCTCGAAGCGTTGAATCAAACGCGGGCGCAGACCAATTTGCAACGGGCGCTGTTGCGTCAAGCGCAGTCGAACCTATCACAGGCGCCGGGATTTCGCGCCGATGTGCCCGCTTCTCGCGCGGCCTTGGCGCAGTCGCAAGCGCAATTGCAACAAGCGCAGGTCAACCTCGGCTACGCGCGCATCACCTCGCCCGTCAACGGCGTGGTCGCCACCAAATTCACCGACGCGGGCCAAAGCGCCGGGCCAGGCGTAACGCTGATGAACCTCGTGGCGCTCGACAACGTGGTGTTTGAAGCGCAAATTCCCGAATCGCAACTCGCGCAGGTCAAAGTCGGCCAACCGGCGCGCGTGACGGTCACTTCGATTTCGGACAAACCAATCATTGGTTACGTGCGCGAAATCATCCCCATCGCCGACGCGCGGTTGCGCCAATTCCGCCTGCGCATCGGCTTACTCCAAAGCGCGGGACTTACGCCTGGCTCCTTTGCGCGCGGCCTTTTGCAAACCCAGGTCATTCAAGGCGCCCTGACGGTGCCCGATGAGGTCGTGCGCACCGACGCCGATCAACCTTACGTGTATGTCGCCGTTCCCGCCAGAGATGGAGCCGAAGTCAAACGCCGCACGGTGAAAGTTGGCCTGTCGGCGAACGGCAAAACGCAAATCATCGGCGGCCTCAGCGAAGGCGACAAAGTTCTCACCGGCAACGCGACCTTCCAAGACGGCGACAAAATCAAAACCGTCGATGATGACTCGGAAGGCGGTTCATCGGCGAACAGTTCCTCAACCAATAGAACAGCAGGTTCAAGCGTTTCGGGAGCATCGCGCCAAACCGGTTCCGGTTCTTCGGGAGCATCAGGTGGAGGTGCGTCGGGCGGTTCAAGTGGAGGCTCAGGTTCTGGTGGAAGCGGCGGTTAAATACCGTGAACGCGAAGCGTAAACGAGTGCATTAACCGCCGCCAAAGGCGCTCCTTTTGGAAAGGCGGCGCTTCGCGCTTTGAAAAATGCACTCGCTTACGCTTCGCGTTCTCTAGAAAAAGACACGGCGTCAATTTGGCACTACTCTATTCGATGCAAAACAAACAGAAGTGGAATGACAAAATCACGGTCGGCGGCGCTCTCGAAGCCGACGATGCGCAGGCCTTGCACGATGAAGGCATTCGCTCGGTGATCGACCTGCGCACGAACGACGAGATGCAAACGCCCGAAAAAGCGTGGGTCGAAGGCACCGGCATGGACTACGAAACCATTCCAACTTCGCCCGATTTGCTCGACGATGTGGCCATCTCTCGCTTCATCCAAGAAGTCGATTCAAGCGATGGCCCGGTCTACGTTCACTGCAAAGCCGGAGGTCGCGCGGGAGTCATGGCCCTTTTGCACGATGCCGTGACGCATGGCTGGACAATCGAGCACGCCTTACAAGTCGCAAGAGAAAAGGGCGTAAAATTGGGCGACGATTCGCCGTATCGCCCGATCGTCGAGGACACCTTGAAAAGCCACAGCGCGGGCGAGCGATTGAAAAACAGCTGATTAGACAAAAACAAAAAGCGGGACTACCGTCCTCTTCCAATCAAGACACTAAGAGGTTGGAAGAGGACGGTAGTCCCGCTTTTTGTTTTTCGATTTACGACCGCTTCCTCGTTTCGCGTGCCATAAATTTACGATATGAACTCATCAAAAAACGCCTCTTTATCTTCCCAGCAGGAGCGTTAAGATGAGGAGAAGTCCCCTTTGGGAGATGTCATCACCAGCGCGTTGAGGCGCGCGACATGGATCCTTACTTTTCATTCTTCATCGTCGGTAGCGTAGGTCTGGTTTTCATGGCCGTGCTCGGTGCGGCAGGCGGTCATGGTGGCCACGCCCAGCATGGCGGCCACGACGCCAGTGGTTTCCACTTGCACGGAACAGGCGCTCACGCTCACGGTCACACCGACGTTTCCTTCCACCACTCGCCTGCGGGTCACACCGCGCCAACCGGCGCTCACGGTCACGCGGCGCCCGGTCACGCTCATCACGGTCACAACCACGCGCCCGCCGCAGGGTTCAGCTTGCGCGCGGCGGTTTTGGGCTGGTTGTCACCGCGCGTGTTGCTCACGCTGTCGATGGGCGCGGGCGCGGCGGGCGTTTGCCTCGCTTCCGTTTTGCCGACGGAGCCTTGGCGCGTTCTGGCTTCGGTTGGCGCGGGAGTGGCGCTTGAAAAACTGGTCGTTGCGCCGATGTGGAACGTGCTGACGCGCTTCGCTTCAAGTCCGGCCCGCACGCTCGACACGGCGGTGATGGAAGAAGCGACCGCGCTGGCGGACTTCGATGCACAAGGCTACGGCCTCGTCTCGATTGTCCTCGACGGCCACGAAATGCGATTGCTGGCGCGACTCGCCCCCGAACACGATCAGAATCGCGTTCGCACTGGCAACCGATTGCTTGTCGAAAGTGTGGACGGCGCGCGCGGACGATGTGTGGTCTCGCCCCTCGGACAGCGCGCGCTGTAGAGCGTTGTTCGCAAACACCAATTTCCTTTGGGCGGCACCACTTCAACCACCAGAATCGGCCTCCGACACAACACCCACGATTCCCATCTTTTCTGGCCTGAGCGAAACGGTTCACCTGAACCACCCGACTTCCCCAACCCCTCGCACCCAGAGGCGCGAACGCGAAACGGTTTCTCAACCGTCCAACCCACATTTTGCCCACTCAAGGGCCACTCATGGAAACCACATATTTCATCCTGGCGGCGGTTCTGGCGGTTGTTTTCATCGTCATCCCGATCATCATCAGCTCGATTCTGCGCAACGTCGAATCGGGCACCATCCGTTTAGTCACGAGATTAGGCGGTTCGACCGCCATCTATCGCGGGCCGGGCAAGTCGCTCGAAATCCCGCTTTTCACAACGGGAACGACGATTTCCAGCAAAGCCATCAACGTCGATCTCGACATCGCCGACCAAACAGCCGACGTGGACGGGAACGGTGTTCCGGCTCCCATCAAAGTGCGCGTTCTCGCTTCGGCCATCGTGTCGGTTGGCGATAGCGACGCGATGATCGGCACTGCCGCCAACCGCTTTTTCGCCAAACCCGGCGTTGAACAGCTCAATATCTTGGTTGACCTGTTGAGTTCATCGGGACGCCGCGCGGTCAACTTGCTCACGCACGACCAACTGTTTTCGGCGAAAACGCAGCCGCACACCGGGCCTTCGGGCGCCATCGAGCAAGTGCAACCGGCCTCGACCGCCGTTCAAATGCGCGCCGCCGAAGACGATGACGACCCGCTCGCCATCATCATCCGCAAAGCCTGTTCGCGCGAGCTAACCGACCTTGGGCTTGGCTTCAACTCCTTGAACATCAAAGTCGTGATGTCGGATGTCGCCGAAGCGCGCCGTCGTCAGAGCGCGGCAGAAGCGCAGGCCAACGCCGACATCGTGGCGGCTCAGCAAGCGCGCCGCGCTCAGGAAGCGCAAATCGAAGCGCAACGCGCCATCAACGATTCTCAGCGCGCTTTTGAAGAAACCAAAGCGCAAAACGCGGGACTCATCGCCGCCGCCGACATCCTGAAACAGCAGTCGCTCGAAGTCGCCGAAGCGCATCGCCGCCAGGTCGCAACCGAAGCGCAGGCCGGAGCCGACATCGTGGCCGCGCAGCAGTCTTTGCGCGCCCAGCAAGCCCAACTCGAAGCGCAACGCAGCGTGTCCAACGCGCAGCGCGACCTCGAGCAAACTCGCGCCCAAAACGCCGTTTTGGTTTCACAAGCCGAAGCTCTGCGCCAAGATGCCCTGGCCGTTCAGCGCACGGCTGAACTACGCGCAACGCAAATCGCGCAGGCCACAGCCGACGCCGAGCGCGTGAAAATCGAAGCTCTGGCGCAGGCCGAAGCCGAGGGAGTTCGCATCGAACGCGTCGCGCACGCCCAGGCGACAAGCATCCGCGAAGTGAATAGCGCCATCGCGCAAGGCGGCGAAGCGTATCTGCGCTATCGCCAACTCGAACTCGTGCCCGAAATCGCGCCGCAAATCGCCGCAGCTTTAGCGCAGGCGAAGATGATCACCATTTCCGGCGGCTCGGATGGCGACGCGGCGGGCGGCACAACAAACCAAATTTCCGGCGTCATCCAAACCGTGCTCGCCGCGCAACTGGTCGCCAAAAACGATTTTCTGGGCAACGGATCGAACGGAAACGCGCTTGTTCAATCGAACGGGAACGGCACGCCGAAGAACGGTTGATTTTGAAGCGCAGATGAACGCGGAAAACGCCGATGATTTTTGGATCATCGGCGTTTTTGTTCAGGTAAAAATGGCGCGATTGGCTCGCCCAAACCCAACGACCAAGGCGCAGCAACCGCGCGGTGCGGGCGGGTCTAAGCATTCGCTATGACTCAATTTTCCTGGCGCGTTCTTCTCGGCGTGGCTCTTGTCGGTTCTGCTCTCGGCTCACCCGTTCGCGCGCAAACCCGGATTCCAACACCTTCGAGTTTCGGCGTCAACCTCGCGGGCGCCGAGTTTGGCGGCGACAAACTTCCCGGCGTTGCCTTCAAAGATTACACGTGGCCCTCGAACGGTGAACTCGATTACCTGCACGTCAAGGGTTGCCGTTTGATTCGCCTGCCGATGTTGTGGGAACGCTTGCAACCTCAGCTTGGCGCGCCACTCGATGAACCTAAAGCCCGTGAACTGGACGCTGTTTTGCGCGAGTGCGCCGCCCGCGACATCCGCGTTTTGCTCGATTGCCATTCTTACGCGCGCTATCATGGACAAATCATCGGAACACCCGGAGTCAGCGTGCAGCAATTCGCCGATTTTTGGCGACAACTCGCCCTGCGCCTGAGGAATCAACCGGCGCTATGGGCGTTTGGTTTGATGAACGAACCGCACGATATGGGCGACGCGACGCGTTGGCCCAAAGCCGCTCAAGCCGCCACCGATGCGATTCGCGGGACGGGCGCGAAACAATGGGTTTTCGTGGGCGGCGATGGTTGGAGCGGCGCGTGGTCGTGGCGCCAAAACAACGAATCGCTCGACATCCGCGACCCGCTTGGTCGCGTGGTTTACGAGGCGCACCAATATTTCGACTCGGATAGTTCCGGCACTTACGCGCACTCCTACGATGAAGACAAAACCACGCCGACGATCGGTTCGGAAAGGTTGACACCTTTCGTCGCGTGGCTCCGCGACAAAAAGAAGCGCGGTTTCATCGGCGAATTCGGCGCGCCCAACAACGACCGCCGCTACAACGTCGTGCTGCGCGACTTCGTCGCAGTGATGAGGCGCGAAGGAATCGGCGGCACCTATTGGGCGGGCGGCGCGTGGTGGGGCGATTACAAGTTGTCCATCGAGCCGATGGACGATTTCCAAACCGATCGGCCCACGATGAAAATTTTGGCGCCGCTTTTCGATGGCACACCCGATCCGGCGCCTTGAGTTGAGTTATCCACCATCTTTGGCGGGCCGCTCTTTAGTGCCAAACATGCAGGAGTTCGGACGCCCGCGAGCATCGAAACACGAAATCAATGTGGAGCAGCGCCCGCTGGTGCCAAACCCAAAAACGTTGCGGCGGCGTAAATTAAGGAGGTGGAACAACCTTTAGTCGGCGTCATCATGGGCAGCCAGAGCGACTGGGAAACGATGCGCCATTGCTGCGAAACCCTCGAATCACTCGGCATCGCCTTTGAAACGCGCGTCGTGTCGGCGCATCGCACGCCCGATTTGCTGTTCGATTACGCCAAATCTGCCAAAAGTCGCGGCTTGCAAATCATCATCGCGGGCGCGGGCGGCGCGGCGCATTTGCCGGGAATGTGCGCCGCGCAAACCTCCCTGCCCGTGTTGGGTGTTCCGGTTCAATCGAAGGCGCTCAACGGCCTCGATTCGCTGCTCTCGATTGTGCAAATGCCAGCGGGAATCCCGGTTGCAACTTTGGCCATCGGTCGCGCCGGAGCCATTAACGCGGCGCTTTTAGCGGCTTCGATTCTAAGTTTGAATTCGCCTGAAATCGCGGCGAAGTGGGACGAATTTCGCGCGAATCAAACGCAATCGGTGTTGAATTCGCCCGATCCACGCGCAGGCTAAGAATGGCGCCTTGCCGCGCTCTGCTTCATCCCGTATAATTTCTTTCGCCTTGCGCAACAAGGGGCTTTAGCTCAGCTGGGAGAGCGCCTGAATGGCATTCAGGAGGTCAGCGGTTCGATCCCGCTAAGCTCCATCAAGCAAAACGCCCGCTTCATTGATTTGAAGCGGGCGTTTTCGTGTTTGTTGGCTCTGAGCAAGCGGGGCTAACGCCCTCTTCCAATCGAGTCAACTCCCGAAGAGCGAAAGAGGGCGTTGGCCCCGCCAGGGATTCAAACCAACACCGAGGAATCGGTGTCGCTGGTGTCGTCAGTTCGGTTGGAGGTTTGACCGGGCGTTGTGTTCGGGCCAGCGTTGGGCGCGCCGATGGCGCTTTGGACTTCGCGCGGGGTTTGATCAGCGTTTTTCACGCCGTCCCAAAACTTATCTTGCGGCACGACGTGCGGCGATTTGGGGCCGTCGGGCGTGATGGTTTGCGTGCCTTCGCCCGCGAAAGTGGTGGTATCGCCGGGTTCGTCGGCAGGAAATTCGGTTTGGCGAAGAGCGGCATTTTCGCCAGCGTCCTGCGATTCGGGTTTGATTGGGTTCATCGGTTATCGGTTCCTGTGATAGTCGCTTCTTTGTCGTTGGCGACTGATTTGTTGCCAGTGGTCTGGCCTCCATTCGAGGCGGCTTCGCCTTCGGGCGTGCTTGGTTTACGAAACACGAACCAGTAAAGGCCGCCAGCCAGCACCAAAAACATGAAAAAGGCGACGGGCGCCAAAATGCCGATTTGCTTGGGCACGTCACCTTCGCGCGTGGCGGGTTCGGCGGCGCCCCGGCGAGACAGCGAGGTTTCGGGCTGCGAACCAGGGCTGCCGGAGGCGGAATCGGCGGCGACGTTTTTGGCGCCCAAGCCCGAAATACCGGAATTGGAAGGCGACACAAACCCGCCGTTGGAGCCTTGCGTGTTGGCAGTTTTTGATCCTTGCGCCCAGACGGTTTGAGGCGCGCTCAGTCCAAGGGAGGCGCCCAAACACAGGGCGAGAACGGCGTTGCGAATCATGGCGCTCTTCGTGTTGCGAGTTGCGCGCCTTTTCGGGTTGCGTTCGGGTGCAAACGCAGATTAAGAGAAGTTGAAAAATGCGCTTCGAGTCGCCGTTAAACTGAGCGCGCCGCGCCTTCAGTGCGGCAATTCCCTTGTGAAACGCCTTTCTTTTTTGTGGCCTGCGCTTGGATTTTGCGCGTTTTTGGCCGGTTGTCCCGCGTCGCCTCCCACTCAAACCGCAAGTTCTGGTGGCAATTCCTCGCCCGTGAGTTCGGGCGGCGCGTTGACGATAATTTCGCCGCACTCGCGCGACATTCAAGTCGAGTTCGAGACTTTGTGGAAAAAGTCGCATCCTGACGCGCCACTCAACTGGATTAATCAAGGCGGTTCCAGCGACGATTTGCGCTTTGTGCAACAGCAGTTCCAATCGCGCGGCAAAGACAAAGGCATCGGCATCGGCATCGACGTGTTTTTTGGCGGCGGCGGCGAAACCTTCGCGGAACTGCAAAAAGACGGCTTGCTCGCGCCGCTCGCTTCGGATTACGGCGTGCCAGCCGAACTGAACCGCGTGCCGCTTCGCGCCAAAGACAAGTCGTGGGTTGCGGCGGCGCTGTCGGGATTCGGCATCCTTTATAACAAACCCATTGCGGCGCGCGATTCCCTGCCCGTTCCCAAGTCGTGGGCGGATTTAGCCAACCCCAAGTTGCAAGAGCGCATCGAACTGGCGGATCCTCGCAAATCGGGTTCGGCTCACGTGGTTTACGAGATCATCTTGCAAACCAACGGCTGGGACAAAGGCTGGAAAATCCTCACTGGCATGGCAGGCAACGCGCGCCGTTTCACGCCCGGTTCGTCCGATGTGCTTTCCGACGTGCAAAATGGCGAGGCCGTCTTTTGCACCGCCATTGACTTCTATGCGACCGGCGCCATCAACACCGCTGGCCCCGACAAGCTCGCCTACATCCAGCCTCAGGGCCAAAACCTCATCACGCCCGACCCCATCGGCGTGCTCAAAGGCTCGCAAAACGCCGACAACGCGCAAAAGTTCGTCGCTTTCGTCTTGTCGCCTGAAGCGCAACGTTTATGGATTGGCAAAAAAGGCACGCCCGGCGGCCCGGTCAACAACGCGCTGTCGCGCCTGCCCGCTTTGCCTTTGGCTTACGGCTCGAAAGACGCCTTCACCTCACTCAACCCTTATCAAGAGAAAGTGACGGTCACGTTCGATTCCGACAAAGCCTCGGCCCGTCGCCGCGCATTAGACGACCTGATCGGCGCCGCTCTGGTTGATAACCTCGACGCAGTGAAAGCCAAATGGACGAAAAACCCCGACCTCGACGCGAGCGGCTACGTTCCTTTGCCGGAAAAAGAGTTCGACGCTCTCGCTGCCAAGTGGGACGACCCTACAACCGCGAACGCGCAAAAACAAAAGTGGAGCCAGGCCGCGAGCCAATTCTTTGGCTCTTAAATTCGCGCAGGTCAAAGGCAATTGGCAAAACAGCGTGACGTTCTTCGACGTTTTCTCTTTGCCAACTGCCTCTTACCTGTTGCCTTTCCAATGACTTCTCTTTCGTTTCAAAACATCTGTAAACGCTTCGACAAAACAATCGTGGTGCGTGATTTAACACTTGACATCGCGGCGGGCGAACTGTTCTTTTTGCTCGGCCCGTCGGGTTGCGGCAAAACGACGTGCTTGCGCATGGTCGCCGGGTTTTACAAACCCGATGGCGGGCAACTGCTTTTTGGCGACCGCGTGATGAACGTCGTGCCGCCGCACAAGCGCAACACCGGCATGGTGTTTCAAAACTACGCGCTGTGGCCGCACCTGAGCGTGCGCGGCAACGTCGAATACGGTCTCAAAGTGCGCAAAGTCGATGCGAGGGAACGCGCGCGGCGTGTGAAAGAAGCCCTCGATCAGGTTCAGTTGGGCAATCTGGCCGACCGTTCCCCCTCGCAACTATCGGGCGGGCAACAACAGCGCGTCGCTTTGGCGCGCGCCCTCATCGTGCAACCCGATGTGCTGCTACTCGATGAGCCGTTGTCGAACTTGGACGCACAGTTGCGTTTGGAACTGCGCGGCGAAATCAAACGATTGCACCGCGAAACCGGGCGAACCGCGCTTTATGTGACGCACGATCAGGAAGAAGCGCTGTCCATCGCCGACCGCGTGGCGATCATGCGCGACGGCGAACTGATGCAAGTCGGCGCGCCGCGCGAATTGTATCGCGCACCGATTTCGCGCTTTGTCGCCGAGTTCATCGGCGAAACCAACTTCCTGCCCGCCAGCATCACAGGCATCAACTCCGACTCGCTGGACTTAGCCTTGCCCGTTGGAGCGCTTCGCGCCGCGCGACCAGAAACGGGTTCGTGGGATTTGGATCAAGCCGTATGGTGCTCGATTCGTCCCGAATCGTGGCGCGTTTTGGGCCAAGGACAAAGCGCGCACAACACATTCGATGCGCGTTTGGAAGACGCGATGTATCTGGGCCAGGCCGAGCAACTCATCGCGCGCTTGGGCGGCGGGCGAGAAGTGGCGGGCGCAGATGAAAATTGGCGGCGCGTGAAAGTGGCGGTCACTAATCCCGAAGCGCATCCGCCCGCTATTGGCGGCGCGTTGAAGTTGGGCGTGGATGTCGAAGATGTGCAGGTTTTGCGGGATTGAAGGTTGAGCGGGCGAATCCATTCGCGGCCAGAAAAAAGGCGTCGAGGGCACCGACGCAACAACCAATAGCTGTTCCTTCTGCTGGATGCATTTGGGGAACAGCAATGTGTTGGCGCCCTCGACGCCTTTTTTCTGGCCGCGAATGAATTCGCCCGCTTCTTTTATAACCCTTCACCAATTCGAGGCTGCACGCCTTGGTGTGAAAAGCGGGATTAGCGTCCACTTCCAATGGGGTTTCATCACATGATTGGAAGTGGACAGTAGTCGCGCTTGTGGTGCGGCTCATGTGGTGCGGCTCAGCTACCGTTTGCGCCGTCCGACCAAACCCATCTCTTCGATGCGAAGGGTTTTGGCCAGAACAACGAACGTTCCAACTGCCAACACACCCGATACCGCGACGCCCAGGAGCAAATGTCCGCGTCCGGCTCCTCCGGGCGCGAGCACGCGTGCCCCGATAACGGCAACCAACGCCGCGGCGAGCGAGGCGCCGATCAACTGGGCGAAAAACAACAAATTGTCGCGCCGCTTGATGTGGCCCAGATGCGGGCGCAGCACGATCCACATGATCACGCACTTGAGCGACTTGGAAAACGCTTCGGCACCTGCGATGGCTGCCAAACCCCAGCCCAGATGAGCTACACCCAACTGAGCCAACGCGATCCATACAACGGAAATCGCCAGGCCGATCAGCGTCGGCGCCCAAGTTCGAGTGAGAGCATAGAACGCTTGACCGAGCATCATCTCACAGGCAAAGCCGGTTAAGCCCAGCGAAAACGCGACATAAGGCGGGATGATTTGCATCGTTTCCGTCGATGATAAGCGCCCGCCCGTCCACAGCGCGTGGAGCAAAGGCGAACGGAGGGCGATCAGAATCGCGGTCAACGGGATGAATACGAAAAAGCAAATGCGAAGCGCGCGCACGATGAGGTCGGTGAGCGGTTGGCGGTCGCGTTCGCGCGCTAGGTCGGCCAGAAACGGGAAAATGCCAATCGACAGCGCATAGGGAAACACCTGGATAAACGTGTCGTTGATGAGCCGCGACAACTTGAGCGCAAAACGCGAAGCGGGGATTTGAATGGACGGGTCGTCGGCCAAACGCTGCAAATAAAAGCCGCGCGATTCCGAGATGACGATGCCCAACAACAAAGGGAAAGCGAGCGCCATCATGGTGCGAACGCGCGGGTTGGATAAGTCGAGGCGCGGGCGAAACAAGCGCCACTTCGGGCCAATCGCTATGATGTGCGGCACCAGTTTCAAGATAGAGCCAACCAAAAAGCCGCCCAGAATCAGTTGCAGCGACTTGAGGCCTGGAACCAATAACTCGGCCTGAATGCGCGTGTGCTCTGGTGAGCCGGGCGGTGCGGCTTGAAGTAAGGGCACCAAAACACCGATCTGTTTGTGATAAAGCAAATACGCCAGCGCCGCACCACCAAATACGCCCACTTTCCACAGGGCATCGCCCACGGCGGCCCACGCGAACCGCTTGTAGCCGTTCAAAATCGTATAGGTCAGCGAGGAAATTCCCAGCGCCAGCAAGCCGATCAGTAGCACCCGCGCGCTCGAAATCGTGAGCGCGATTTGTTGCGGGTTGCCCTTGGCCTTTTGCGACAGGAAGTCCACCAACTGCGGCATGAACGCCCAGCCGAGCACAGTTGCGCCGACGAGCAAAACGAGCAAAAGCAGGATGGCCGTTGAAGCGAGGCGCCACGCTTCTTCTTCGCCGTCTTCCTTGAGAGCCGCGATGAATTGTGGCAAAAACGCGGGGTTGACGACTTTTTCAAACACCAGCCAGAACCGCTGCACGATGTCGGTCGAGACTTGATACACGTCGGCGGGCCAGGAAAAACCAAGGTTGTGCGCAATCAGCGGTTGGGCAACGAAGCCGATGAGAAAGCGAACGAAGTGCAACGCGCCGATGCCTGCCGTGGCACGCGCAACCGAACGTCCGGCGGATTGGGTTCTGGATTCAGCGTCGGGAATGGAAGTGGAAGTCACGGAGTTGGCGCCTTTAGAGAACTCGGCAGGGGCAAAGGTTACAGAAGAGTCAGTCGTCAGGCGTGAGGTTCGGGCCAATAGTTGCGCCGCTTGCGTCTCCACTCGGCTTCGCATAGCTCAGTTACCCAATCTGATGCTCGATGAACGCGGCGAGGAAGACAACGCCGCCCGGCGTGGCATAGCTCAGCCACCCTGCCAGGGCGTGGCAAGGAATTTTGCTCGGCTGTTCTTTTTGGGCACAGCA
>JAABUM010001077.1_pt1 | contig 42790 bp, 45 predicted proteins | sample 5559161 | NCBI WGS metagenome assembly JAABUM01 (sample SAMN10711868, study PRJNA513369) | rock metagenome | isolation source: Antarctica rocks | place: Antarctica: Victoria Land, Siegfried Peak nord
GCCGTGGCGGCCGACGATGAGGTGATCGTGGATCGCGATGCCCATGGGCTTGGCGATCGCGATGATCTCGTGGGTCATGCGGATATCGGCGGTCGAGGGTGTCGGGTCGCCAGACGGATGGTTGTGGACCATAAGTTGGTGACGTGCTAACCGCCTGCGATGGAACGTAAAAGCGAGGTAGGTGGATCTTACTGAGCGCGGTGGTTGGGATCGGCAGATCGTGCCTCCCCGTGAGCATCACACCTGATCCTGCTCGCTCAGAGTCAGTCGTCGTGAAGCACGGCAGGTCACAAGATTGTTCTCGTCCCAGGCATCGAGCGCGTCAATCGGGTAGAGCACGGCTTTCCCAATCTTCACAAATCCCGGCCCAACACGCATCGCGCGCCAGTTCCGCAGCGTGCCGACGGTGATCTCGCCGCGATAGCGCTCTGAGACTTCTTCGGTCGTTAAGAAAATCCGCTCGCTCATCGCCGAACCCTCTCCGTCATCGTCGCTCACCGAAACTTAGGTCGCGAGCCAGGTGCAAAGAAAGGGCTCTGGAGCGGGTTCGAGAGCGGATTTCCCGCTCGACTTGGAACGGCTGCGCCGGGGTCCGCCCGGGTGCGGCAAAAAACATTCGGTGCAACGGGTTCCCCTATCATGCATGGATGCTTGGTCCGGTCAGGCTCCTATGTGGCTCCTAGACAAACGCCTTTTTGAGTCCGGCGCGTCTACTAGGGCTTCGGCGCAATCCGTGCCGGATTAGCGTCTTTCGATCCGGCGCGGGTTCCCGCCTTCCGACTGCGGACATCGTCACTGGCGACGATCAAAACAAGCACAGGGGGCTTAGCCCGCAGACGCGCCGGATTCAAAAATCCGGTTCCGCAAGGAGTGCCGGTTCGACCCCGGCCACCCGCACCACCTTTGAGCTACAACCTTGCCAAGGTTGGGGTCGAGGGTTCGAATCCCTTCGCCCGCTCCATAAAATCAGACATTTACGAAAGGGCTGGGTGCTTACCCGGCCCTTTGTCGTTTCACGGGTAAGCCGCAGGTAAGCGCGACGGAGTGTTGCGACGGCAGCGTGAGCGCGCTGGGGCGTAGCCAAGAACGTCAGCGGCGGGTCTTTCCCTTCATGCAAGAGCCGGCGCAGACGTGCTCCGCCGGATCTTCGACGGCAAGGATGTGGCGTCCGGCAACGCCGCCGCGAGAGCGTCGATCGCAAGCCGCAGGCGCAGCGGAAGAGGCGGCGTTTGCGGCCAGAGCGCGTGGGTGTCGAAGACATGCCATGCGACGGCAGGTGATCGAGCACCGTCGCCAGCCGGCCCGCCGCGACGTCGTCGCGGATCAGCCAGCACGGCAGCCAGGCGAGGCCGTGCCCGTCGAGTGCGGCGTCGCGGATCGTGCCGAGGTCATCGAAGCGCATCCGGCTCGGCGGATGATTTCCTCTGGAGCGCCGTCCTGCCGGGGGAACAGCCAGGAGCGCACGCGGCCGGGACGGCCGTAGAGCACCGCGCGATGGCCCGCCAGATCGGCGAGCGTTTCCGGAGCGTCGACCGCTTCGAGGTAGCCGGGCGAGGCGCAGACGCGCATGTGCTGATGGGCGACGCGCCGGCCGGCGTGCCCCGGCCAGTTCTGCAAGGGCCCGTTGCGCACTACGAGATCGAAGCCGTCCTCCGCCACGTCGACGAGCCGGTCGTTGAAGTTGAGATCCAATTCCAGCTTCGGATGCGCGTCGACGAGCCCGATCAGGATCGGGGCGACGCGCAGCCGTCCGAACAGGACCGGCATCGACACGCGCACGCGCCCCGCGATCTCGCGCCGGCCGGACTCCAGCATCGCCGTCGCGGCCTGAACCTCGCCGAGCGCCCGTCGGCAATGTTCGAAGAAGGCCTGCCCGTCGTCGGTCAGGGCGAGGGACCGCGTCGTGCGGTGGAAGAGCCGGACTCCGAGCCGCCGCTCTAGGCGGGCTATGGTCCGGCCGACCGCCGAGCGCGTGAGGTTCAGTTTGGAGGCCGCCGCCGCGAAGCCCCCGGCTTCCGCCGCGGCCACGAAGACGGGCAGGTCGGCCAGCACCTCGCCCTGGATCATTGTCGCCTCCGACGCACCGATCGTCGTCCGAAGTATCGCCCCAGGCTCGCATCGAGCAACACTAAACGTTGTGGACCTGCACAAGGGTCGAAGATGCACGATGACGACGATGAAGCGCTGGGAGATTGCCGGCTTCGGCCGTGAGAACCTCCGGCTGGGCGATGTTCCGGTTCCAGAGCCGCGCGTCGGCGAGGCACTGGTGAAAGTGGAGGCGGTGTCGCTCAACTACCGCGACAAGCTGGTGATCGAGAGCGGCATGGGTATGTCGCTCGACTTTCCCTTCACGCCGGCCTCGGATTTCGCCGGCACCGTCGTCGCCCTCAGCGGCGGTGCCACGCGGTTCCGGACGGGAGACCGGGTCATCTCAACCTTCTTCCCGGGCTGGATCGAAGGCAAGGCCGCCGGCAGCGCCCGCCTTCCGCCCGGCAGCGCGCTCGGGGGCGCTCATCCCGGCGTCCTGGCCGAGTATGTGGCTTTTCCGGAGGACTGGTTCGTCGCGGCGCCGAAGAGCCTTGATGCCGCGGGCGCGAGCACGCTGCCCTGTGCCGGCCTCACGGCCTGGTTCGCGCTCGTCGAGCGCGGCAACCTCAAATCCGGCGAACTCCTGCTGAAAGGCATGTAAGCGGGCCTGCTGCTGCAGGCTGTTCATGCCGGGCGGACGGGTTGCTTCCTTTTTCAACGTGAGTGCATGCGCTTGTGGCGGCCGTTCTGCTGCGGGTGACCTGGCTTGATGCGTTCGATTTGAAGGAAGGGTCGTTGACGTGGACGAGGAGATGTCGCCGAGTTTGCCCCGCACGGCACGCCGGCAGCTCACACGGCATCTCTGAACGTCGATGTGAGCAAGCGTGGGCTGGCCGCCAGCTCGGCGTCGCGTTCGCGACCATGAAGCAGTTCGACCAGAACTGCCGCGGAAATTGCATACACCGCGTTCTCTTCCTCATCTCCATCGCGCTCCGGCCACGGTGGGGGTGCGTCGCCGCTTGCATGGGTGTTGCTGAGAATAGAGGAACGAGCCAAGTTAGGTAGCTTTAGTCACCGGAACAATCGAAACTCAAGGGCATAGGCCTTTCGCAGCCGCCACGGTTCGGTGAGCCAATTTGACCGATACTGCCGAGGGCACTCACCTGAATTTACGTTTTCTCGAGACGTTTTTATGGGTTGCAAGGCTTCGTAGCTTTAGCCTCGCGGCTGAGAAAGTTCACGCCACGCAAGCAGGCGTATCCGCCCGCATCGCTGCCCTAGAGCGTGAACTCGGAGTCCAGCTGTTCCAACGCGAGACCCGGGATGTCCGGTTGACGACGGAGGGACTGATGGCGCTCGAGCAGGCCGAGTTGATCCTGCGCCAGGTCTCCACGTTCAAAGCCAGCATCCGTGACCCGGCGACGCTTCAAGGGTCAATCCGTATCGGGGTTATCGACACCATCAGCTTCACCTGGCTGCCGGACCTTGTCGAAGCGATGCAGGCGCGGTTTCCGCGGGTGAGCTTCGGCATGCGATCGGACACATCAAGCCAGTTGGGCCGCGCCTTGATCAAAGGTGACGTCGACATCGCCCTCTTCATGGGCCCGCTTCACGAGCGGGGTGTCTCGGCGATCAACCTCTGCACCTTCGGCTGCCGTTGGGTCGCGAGCCCGAAGCTCGGACTCCACGGTTCCAACCTCTCGATGGCAGACATCGTGCGTCATCGGATATTCTCGTTCCCCGACGATTCCAGCCTGCATGCGTCGGTTTTGCATCTGGCACGGGAACACTCCGGGGGCGCCCCCCTCTTTTTTATCACCAACTCGCTTGCGACGATCATCCGGTTGACCGTCGACGGGATGGGCGTGGCAGCCCTGCCGGAGGCCACGGTTGCGTCGCACATCGCCCGCGGCGAGTTGGAAGTGCTGTCGGTCAGACCGGAGTTTCCGCCGCTTGCAGTCCACGCGGCCTGGATGGATGACCCGGTCAACCCGCTGCCCAGCCTTGTTGGCGCGATCGCGCAACAGGTGGCCGCGTCATTTTGCGCGACGCTCCCCGCGCATGTGGCAAGGCATTAGCCCCCACAACAAAATTTTGTCGGACTGCGAAAAGAAACCGAGTTTGCTTTGACAAATAGTTTCCCGCGTTCTTGCGGCCACAAGCCAAACCAATCGAGTTGGTCCCAAAACCCAGGCTGTTGAACGAGGCCGCCGCCCGATGTTTCAGATCGAACCGATGCCGGCCCAGGTCCCTCCGGACCTCATCGTACTGCTTCATAAGGTGGAAACCGCGACGATTGGCCACGTGCTTCACTCGGGGTTCATGGACCCGCGGCTTCGCGCCGTGCTGCCGGAGGCTCGAGTGGCCGGCACAGCGGTGACGCTGCGGCTGCCCCACGCCGATAGTGTGCTGCTGCATCACGCCATGGCGCTGGTGCGGCCGGGCGACTTCCTGGTGATCGACCGCTGCGGCGACGAGCGTCACGCATGCTGGGGTGGGGTCGTGACCAATGCGGCGAGGCTGGCCGGGGTCGTCGGCGCTGTCATCGACGGGGTCGCGACCGACTTCTCGGAGATCCGCAAGGTCATGATGCCGATGTGGTGCATCGGGCCATCGCCCATCACCACGAAACAACTTGGGATCGGCGGCGCGATGAACGTGCCCGTGTCCGTCGGCGGTGTCGCCGTGTGCCCCGGCGACGTGATCCTGGCCGACGAAAGCGGCGTGGTCGTGCTCGACCCGAGTCACGCGGAAGCCATAGGCCGCCGCGCGATCCTGATGCAGGAAGACGAGCTGGTGCTGTTGGAGCGCCTGCGGTCCGGCGTTCCGCTGCCCGAGATCACGGGCGCCACCCGCAAGATCAAGGCGCGCAACGCAGAGGTTGCGGCCGGATGAAGCCAATCGACCTCTCCCCGATGCAGATTTCAGGAGGCCATGATGATGCTCACCCGCAGGACGACCCTTCCGCTGATTGCCGCGTCCATTTCGGCACCTTTCGTCCGGCCGGCGGCAGCGCAAGAGCGGACTGTCACGGTGGCGCTCTATAGCGGCGTCTTCCAGGAGAGCTACCAGGCCGCTGTCATCGATCCGTTCATGCGCGCCCATCCCGGCATCAAGGTGTCGCCGTATCCCATGCCGAATTCGGCGCAAACTCTGGGCACGTTGCGTGCCCAGAAGGCTGCGCCGCAGGTGGACGTTGCAATAATGGACGTGGGCGTTGCGCGCGCCGGCACCGATGAGGGTCTGCTGGCCCCCATGACGCCGGAGCAAATACCCGTGCTGTCCGAACTCGGCGGCCGCGCCTTCACGCCAAGCGTCAACGGCGCCGCCATCACCTACGATAGCCTGGCCTTACTGTATGGGCCCGACAAGGTGAAGCCTGCGCCAACGTCGTGGAAGGTGCTTTGGGATCCCGCATACAAGGGCCGGATCGCAATCCTCGGGGCGCCCGACCTAGTCGGGATCGCATTCACGCTCGTTGCGGACAAGCTGTTCGGCGGGACCGACTACCGCAAGTCGCTCGAAAAGGGCATCGCCGCGATCTCGGACCTGTCGCCGTCGGTGCTGACGTGGGACCCGCGCCCGGACCCGTATTCCTTCATCACCGGCGGGAGTGCCGACCTGGGCGTCGGCTGGAACGCGCGCGGGCAGCTCTATGCGCAGCAGTCCGGCGGCAAGCTGGCCGTCTCGCAGCCGGACGAAGGCTCGGTCTTCCAGATCAACGCGATCACGCTCGTGAAGGGCGCGCCGCAGACCGAGGCCGCACGGGCCTTCATCGGCTATGCCCTGGGCGCCGAGGCGCAGAAGGCATTCACCGAAAAGATGTTCTACGCCCCCACCAACCCGAAGGCCCAGGTGGCGCCGGATGCCCTCGCCCGCACTGTCGCCTCTCCTGATCGCATGCAGAAGATGTTGGATGTCGATTGGCTGGAGGTCGCCAAGGTGCGCGACAAGCTGAACGAGCAGTGGCGCCGCCGTATCCTGACCCGCAGCTAGATCGATGCTGCACAGCGCGGCGTTGCCGGGGACAGCACCGCATCTGGAACTGGACCGCGTGGAGAAGCGGTTCGGGTCCGGTCCCTTGTCGGTCCATTCCCTCACCCTGCAGGTCGGACGCGGCGAGTTGCTCGGGCTGCTCGGCCCGTCGGGGTGCGGTAAGACCACCACACTGCGTATGATCGGCGGGCTCATGTCTACCTCGGGTGGGCGTATCCTGGTCGGGGGCACTGACGTGACCACGCTGCCGCCGCATCGGCGTAACATGGGCATCGTCTTCCAGAACTACGCGCTGTTCCCCCACATGTCGGTCGCCCGCAACCTGTCCTTCGGGCTGGAGATGCGCGGGATCGCCGCAGCCGAGCGCGAGTCCCGTATCAAGCGGGCGCTCGACATGGTGCGGCTCGGCGCATACGCAGGCCGCCGTCCGCGTGAACTGTCCGGGGGACAGCAGCAGCGCGTGGCGCTCGCCCGGGCACTGGTGATCGAGCCGAGCATCCTGTTGCTCGACGAACCGCTGTCCAACCTCGATGCTAATTTGCGCGAGGAGATGCGGACGGAAATCCGTGACATCCAACAGCGCCTAGGCATCACCACTGTCTTCGTCACACACGACCAGACCGAGGCGCTCGCCGTGTGCGACCGGATCGCGGTGATGCGGGGCGGAGTGCTGGAGCAGCTCGGAACGGCCCGTCAGATCTACGAACGCCCGGCGAACGCCTTTGTCGCGGGGTTCGTAGGACGCATCAACCGGATCGCTGCCCTGAAGCGCCCGGACGGGACGGTCGTCCTGGGGGACACGGTGGTGCGCACGCCGAGTGCCACAGCCGTTCCGCCCGGCCCCGTCACGCTGATGGTCCGGCCTCACCGGATCGAACTGCAGGACGCGATGCCGTCCCGTGATGGATGGACCACTGTGACGGGCGAAGCGCGCCGGGCGACGTTCGTCGGCGACATCGTCCTTCTGGACGTGCAGGCCGGGCCGGCTTCCGTCTTGGTGGAGCAGCACAGCGCCTCGGCGGGCCGGTTGCCGCAGCCTGGCCAGGCGGTGAGCCTGGCCTGGCGTGTGGACGATACCCTGGTGTTCCCAGCGGACCCGGCGCCGTGAGCGCCGTCGGGATGCCGGGACGCCTTGGCCGCGGCGGCATTGGCCTGCTGCCGATGCTCGTCCTGCCGGCGGTCGCGCTGAACCTGGTGACTTTCCTGTGGCCGATGCTGAACCTGGCCGGCCTGTCGTTCCGCGACGCCCTGCCGGGCGGCGGCATCGGCGAGGGCACGACGCTGGCGACATGGTCCGATCTCGCCGCCGACAGCTTCACCTATGAGCTGATCCTGAACTCGGTCGGAGTGGCCCTCGGGATTACGTTGCTCACCCTGTTGGCTGCCTATCCGCTGGCGCTGTTCATCGAGCGGACGTCGCCGCGCTGGAAGAACCTGCTGGTGGTCGTATGCATATCGCCGCTGCTGATATCGGCAGTCGTGCGGACCTACGGTTGGCTCGTGATCCTGCGCGACAACGGCTTCCTACCCGGGATTCTACGGACGATCGGGCTGGCGCCGCCCCGCCTCGTCTTCAACATGACGGGCGTGGTGATCGGGATGACCGAGATCCTGATGCCCTACATGATCCTGTCGCTGCTCGCGGGGTTCGGCCGGCTGAACCCCGCTCTGGAGGAGGCGGGCGCCAGCCTCGGCGCCGCCCCCTTCACGGTATTTCGCCGGATCGTGCTGCCGCTGACGATGCCGGGCATCCTGCTGGGCTGCCTGCTGACCTTCGTCCTGGCGGTCAGCAGCTTCATCACGCCAAAGCTGCTGGGCGGCGGGCGGGTGATCCTGCTCGCGACCGAGATCTACGACCAAGCCGTCGTGACCCTGAACTGGCCGGTCGCTGCGGCACTATCGGTCCTGGCTCTCCTGGTCTTCGGCATCGCGCTGGTTGCCTACGGCTGGGTATCGCGTGTGGTCGAACGGACCATCGCATGACCCGGGCGCTGCACAGGGGCCTGATCGCCCTGCTTTTCATGTTCCTGCTCGGGCCGGTGCTGCTGGTGTTCCCGATGTCCTTCTCGGCCGACGCCAACATGTCCTGGCCACCCACAGGCTGGAGCATCCGCTGGTATCAAGCCATGCTGACTCAGCCCGATCTGGGCAGCGCCCTGCGGAACAGCCTTCTCCTTGCCGTGACGGTGATGGTGGTGGCGCTCGCCTTCGCCATGCCCGCGGCGCTCGCCCTGGGCCGCGCCAGGTTCCGTGGCCGGGAGGCGCTGCTCTCGTTGCTGACCGCGCCATTGCTGTTGCCGACCATCGTGCTCGGCTTGGCCTTACTGATCATCTTCGTCGGGCAAGGGCTGGTCGGCAGTTGGCCCGGCCTCGTCATGGCGCATCTGCTGGTGACCGTTCCTTACGCGCTGCGTATCCTGCTCACCTCCCTAAGCGGCCTGCCGGCGGCGGTCGAGGAGGCTGCATCCAGCCTCGGCGCCGGGCCGTGGCCGGTGTTCCGCCACATCACCCTGCCGCTGATGCTGCCCGGCGTCATTGCCTCTGCCGCCATCGTGTTCCTCGTCTCATTCGACGAGGTCGTCATCACCCTGTTCATCGTCGGCCCACGGCTGACCACCTTGCCGGTCGCCCTCTACCACTACGTCGAGGCGCGCACCGACCCGATGGTGGCGGCCATCTCGGTCCTGATGGTGTTGTTCACCCTGGCGCTGGTCGTCGTGCTGGAGCGGGCCGTCGGGCTCCGCCGTGCGGTGGGCAGCTAGATGCCTGCCTATGCCAGCAATTTCCATGGCGAGCGACACCGTTTTACCGACCTCCGCGCAGTTCTCGCGTGCGCCTCCCACCGCCGGTCGGGCGACGAACTGGCCGGGCTCGCGGCAGCAAGCGACGCCCAGCGCGTGGCTGCCCGCTCCGTACTGGCCGACTTGCCACTTCGCACGTTTCTCGACGAACCGCTCGTTCCCTATGAGGCCGACGAAGTCACCCGCCTGATCCTCGACTCGCATGATGCCGGGGCTTTTGCCGCGCTGTCACACCTAACGGTCGGCGGCTTTCGCGACTGGCTACTGTCCTACGACGCCACACCCGAGGCGCTGGCCAGCCTGGCGCCGGCGATCACGCCGGAGATGGCGGCGGCTGTCTCGAAGCTGATGCGCAACCAGGACCTCATCTCGGTGGCCAGCCGATGCCACGTGACCACGGCGTTCCGCAACACGCTGGGCCTGCCCGGGCGCCTGGGCACGCGACTGCAGCCCAATCACCCGACCGACGACCTGCGCGGCATCGCGGCAGCGACCATCGACGGGCTGCTGTACGGAACGGGCGACGCCGTCATCGGCGTGAACCCGGCGACGGACAGCGTGCCCAACTGCATAGCGCTGCTGGAGATGCTGGACTCGGTGCGGGTGCGGCACGACATCCCGACGCAGACCTGCGTGCTGACGCACGTCACCAACGCGATCGAGATCATGCGCCGCGGCGCGCCGGTCGACCTGGTGTTCCAGTCCGTCGCGGGGACCGAGGCGGCCAACACCGGGTTCGGCGTCAACCTCGGCATCCTGCGGGAGGCGCACGACGCCGCCTTGGCGCTCCGGCGGGGAACGGTCGGCCAGAACGTCATGTATTTCGAGACGGGCCAGGGTGCCGCCCTGTCCGCCGGCGCGCATCACGGCATCGACCAGCAGACGGTCGAGGCGCGGGCCTATGCCGTGGCCCGCGCCTTCGACCCGCTGCTGGTCAACACCGTCGTCGGCTTCATCGGGCCGGAATACCTGTACGACGGCAAGCAGATCATCAGGGCCGGGCTGGAGGACCATCTCTGCGCCAAGCTGCTCGGCCTGCCGATGGGGTGCGACGTCTGCTACACGAACCACTCTGAGGCCGACCAGGACGACATGGACACGCTCATGACCCTGCTGACGGTCGCGGGCCTGACATTCCTGATCACGGTGCCCGGCGCCGACGACGTCATGCTGAACTATCAGAGCCTGTCCTTCCACGACATGCTCTTCCTTCGCTCGCAGCTGAAGGTCCGCGCCGCGCCGGAGTTCGAGGCTTGGCTGGACCGTATGGAGCTGAAGGACCGAGAGGGCCGCATCCGGCAATTCGCCCCGCGCATCAGCCGGCTGCTCTCCCTTGCCGATCCGGATCCGTTCGATGTCCCCCGCTGACGTCCCCGGCCCCGACATCTGGGCGACGCTGCGGGCAACAACCCGTGCGCGCATCGGCCTGGGCCGTGTGGGTGATGCCTTGCCGCTGCACGAGGTGCTGAGCTTTCAACTGGCCCATGCCCGCGCGCGGGACGCAGTGCATTCGGCACTGGACATTGATGCCCTCGCGCGGGACCTGGCTCCGCTGCCGACCATCGCGGTCCGAAGTGCCGCGCCTGACCGGGTGGCCTATCTCCGCAGGCCCGATCTGGGGCGGGTGCTGGACCCCGCCTGCCGCGGCGCGCTGGCCGTCGCAAAATCGCAAGAGGGGGCATGGGACATCGTGTTCGTGGCCGCCGACGGCCTGTCGCGGCTCGCGGTGCAACAGCACGCCGGAGCGATCGTGCGCGCCTGCCTCGCGCGGCTGCCCGGCTGGTCGGCCGCGCCGGTGGTGATTGCGACCCAGGCGCGGGTGGCGCTGGGCGACGAGATCGGCGAGGCGCTCGGCGCGCGGTTCTGCGTCATGCTCATCGGAGAGCGGCCTGGCCTGAGCGTCGCCAACAGCCTCGGCATCTATCTCACCTACCGTCCGAAAGCGGGCCGGCGGGACTCCGAGCGCAACTGCATCTCGAACATCCACGAGCACGGCTCGTCCTACGAGGCATCGAGCGACCTCCTGGCGTGGCTCATGACCGAAGCGAGCCGGCTGAAGCTGACCGGAGTGGGGCTGAAAGACGACCGGAGCGCGATCGGTTCGACGGCGGCAAGGATCGAGTGACGTCTCAGATATCGCGGATCGAAAAGCCGGGAAGCCGGGACACGACATCCGCCGCGGGTTGAAGATGCTTTTCGAGCACCTGGCGCGCCGTCGTCTCGTCATGCTTCACAAGCGCCGCCAGAAGCTCCCGGTGCTCGTCCAGGATGCGGCCGATACGCTTCGGGTCGAGCGCCAGCGCCGCTGTCGCCACCCGGAGCTGCTTCGACCGGAGCGAGTCATAGGCTTCGGCCAGGACCTCGTTTCCCCCGGCGGTCACGAGGGCGCGGTGGAACGACCAGTCCAGGGTCACGTGTTCGATATGGCTCTCGGAATTCCGGAGTTGGACCATCCGCTTCAGCAGGTTCGCCATCTCGGCTGGGATGGCCAGCTTGCTCTGGCAAATGCGGGCGATCGAGTAGCCCTCGATCAGGCGGCGGGTCTCGTACAGGTCGCCCAGCTCCTGGGCGGTGACCTGGCGCACGAGAGCGCCGCGGCGGGGCAGCAGATCGATGAAACGTTCCGCTTCGAGCCGATGGAAGGCTTCCCGGACAGGCGTGCGCGAGACGCTCATGGCCGTCGAAATCTGCTCCTCCTCGACGAAGGACCCGCCAGCGAAGTGCCCGAGGAGGATCTCACGGGAGACGTATTCATAGACGCGTTCCCTGGCCGGGACACTCGCATTCGTCACGTCGCCGCGGGGGGTTGCCAATGGGCTACTTTTCATGAGCGCGGTGATAGCCCCTCCACCACGTAGACACCATCATATTTGTCACGTATACACGGCACACACACAACTGGCTGATGAGGAGAATTCCGATGCGCGTTGCAGCCTGCCAGCTCAATTCGAAAAGCGACAAGGAGGCGAATATCGCCGCCGCGCTCGGCCTGCTCGATCAGGCCGCCAGCTTCGGCGTGGATCTGGCCGTGCTGCCCGAATACACCGAGTTCATGGGTGACGACGCCGGGGCGCTTGCCGCCGCCGAGACGTTGCCCGGCCCCACCACGGAATGCATCGCCGCCAAGGCGCGTGAGCACAAGATGTGGATCCTGCTCGGCTCGATACGCATCGCGGAGCCGGGTGCGAACCGGTGCAGTAACACCAGCATTTTGTTCAATAGAGACGGCGAAGTCGTCGCGACCTACCGCAAGCTGCATCTGTATGACGTCGAACTGCCAGGCCGTATCGTCTACAAGGAATCCGACACCGTCCTGGCCGGGTCCGAGATCGTGACCGCCGACATCGAGGGCGTCACGGCCGGGTTGTCGATCTGCTATGACGTGCGCTTTCCCGAGCTCTACCGCGTGCTGACGCTCGAAGGCGCCAAGCTGCTGTTCGTTCCTGCCGCCTTCGCGCTCTACACCGGCCGCGACCATTGGGAACTACTGCTGCGGGCCCGCGCGGTCGAAAACCAATGCTATGTCGTCGCCGCCGGGCAGGTCGGGACCTACCTGCCTGGGAAAGCATGCGCCGGCCGCAGCATGATCATCGACCCCTGGGGCACGGTGCTCGCCACAGCCCAGGACGGCGTCGGAGTTACGGTTGCCGACCTCGACTTCGACAAACTCCAGACAGTGCGCGAAGAACTTCCCGCGACCACAAATCGCCGTCCGGATGTCTATTCGATCGGGCGCGCAGCATGATGGCCCCGAACCGACGCACACTGCTGGGCGGCCTGGCCGCGCTGCCGTTTCTCCGCGTGCCCGGCGCGCACGCCGCGGAACCAGGCGTCCTGAACTTCGGCCTGTCGAGCTATCCGCCCAACCTGCAACCCTGGTCGCAGACAGGGACCGCCGCCGGAACCGTGAAGCTGCTTATTCACCGCGGGTTGTTGTCCTACGACACGAAGGGCGCCTATGCTCCGGAGCTTGCCGAGAGTTGGGGAAACGAAAGCCCGACCACCTGGGTGTTCAAGCTGCGGGGGGGTGCCCAGTTCAGCAACGGCGTGAAGGTGACGAGCGCCGACGTGAAGTGGTGCTTCGACCAGGTCGCCGGTGAGAAATCCACCGCCTTCCTCCGCAACGAGATGCAGGGGATCGACAAGGTCGAGACACCGGACGACCTGACCGTCCGCATTGTGACCAAGGCGCCGATCTCGACGCTACCGATCTGGTTCGCCAACTACAACATGCCGATCGTGCCGGCGGGCAGCGACCCCAGCAACCCGGTCGGCGCCGGACCGTTCGTTATCACCGGGCAGGAGCGCGGCACGTCCATCACGCTGGCGCCCTCACCGCATTACTTCAGGCTTGGCCTGCCGAAACTGAAGAAAATCCTGATCACGATCTACGCCGACGAGAACCTGCGCGTGGCAGCCTTGCAGGCCGGTGACGTCGACCTGATCGAATATGTTCCCTGGCAGTCCATGCAGTCGATCGGGGCCAACCCGAACCTTCGGCTGGATGCCGTCGATGGCCCGTTCATGTGCCTACTTTTCAACGGCTCCAAGGCGCCGCTCAACGATCCGCGCGTGCGCCGGGCCGTCGCGCATGCGATCCGGCGGGACGATATCGTCAAGGCGGCCTTCTTCGGCCAGGGCAGCCCGATGGCGCATCTGCCGATCTCGGACCAGAGCCCATTCTTCAACAAGGACCTAGCGAACGGCTGGGCCTATGACCCGGCACTGGCGAAGAAGCTGCTGACCGACGCTGGCGTGGGCAGCGGCTTCTCCTGCCGCATGTTGTCCACCTCCACCTACGGCATGCTGAAAAGCACCGCCGAAATCGTCCAGCAGCATCTGGGAGAGATCGGCATCCAGACGGAATTGACTCTCCCCGACTGGTCGACGCGCGTCCAGATGGGCAACCGCGGCCAGTACGACATCGCCGTGCACGGGACGGCGGCGGACAGCAACGATCCCGATGCCCTGACCTCCGTAATCGACGGCGGCTTGTCGCCATCGATGAGCCGGTCGGCGAATCTGCCACTGCCGAAGATCCAGGCGCTGCTGCAGGCCGGCCGGTCGGAGTTCGACCTGGCCAAGCGCCGGGCCATCTACCACGACCTGGAGGCGGCGGCGCTCGAGGAGGTGCCGATGGTGGGCCTGTGCTGGCGCAAGCAGGGCTATGCAATGGCCAAGCAGGTCAGCGGGTTCACGAACCTGCCGGGCCAGCTTACCTTTTTCTCGGGGGTCACCCTCGAGACGGTCTCGACTTAGGCAATGGTGGGGTACGCCCTTCGGCGGATCGGGACGGCGGTCGTCCTCATCTGGCTCGTCGCGAGCTTGATCTTCATGATCCTGCACGCCATCCCGGGAGACCCCGCCGAACTGCTCCTGTCCCAAGGCGGCACCGCACCGAACCCGGCGCAGGTCGCCGAGCTGCGGCAGCAACTCGGCCTCGATCGGCCGTTGCTTGCGCAGTACACGTCCTACCTTACCGACGTTCTGCATGGGGACCTCGGGGCCTCCTTGCAGGACGGGCATTCCGTCGTCGTCGAGGTGAGCCTCCGCCTGCCCCGCACGCTCGAGCTGATCGCCGCGGCGGCGATCCTGTCCATCGTCGTCGGGTTGCCGTTCGGCGTCCTCGCGGCCACCCGGGCGGGCACGCCGCTCGACAGCCTGCTGTCCGTCCTGGCCGGAGTCGCCTTGTCGGTCCCGGTCTTCGTCGTGGGCACGCTTGCCGTACTGGTGTTCTCGCAGCAGTTGCAGGTCGTCCCGGCGGGCGGCTACATCGCTCCGGAGACCAATCTCGGGCGGCACCTGCTGCTCCTGGCGATGCCCGCCGGCACCATCGCGGTCGGGCTCGGCGCGGTGGTGTTCCGCACCACGCGCAGCGCGATGCTGGAGCTGCTGGGCCGCGACTTCGTCCGTGCTGCGCATGCAAAAGGTGTCAGGCCGCGGGACATCGTCTTGCGCCATGTGCTGCGAAACGCGCTAGTTCCGATCGCGACGGTGTTCGGCCTCCAGGTCGGCACGCTGCTCGGCGGCACGGTGCTGGTCGAGTACGTGTTCAACTGGCCCGGCCTGTCCGGCTACCTGGTCAACGCGGTCGAGGCACGGGACTACCCGGAGATCGTCGGAATCGTTCTGGTTATCTCGATCCTGTTCGTCTGCCTGAACGTGATCATCGACTTGCTGTATGCCCTGCTCGATCCGCGCGTGCGTTACACTTAATGAGCATCTCCCTCCCGCACCGGCTCCAAGTTCCGATGGCGATCGTCGGCGGCCTGGCCGTCCTGGCGTTGGCCGTCCCCTTGCTGCCCCTCGACAACCCGATCCAAATGGCGATGGGCTTGCGGCTGGCGCCCCCGGACGTGCTGCATCCGCTCGGCCGCGACGAATACGGCCGGGACGTGCTGTCCCGCATCCTGTGGGGTGCCCGGGTGTCGCTGCTCGTAGCCGTGCTGTCGTCCTTCGTCTCCGGCTTCGTCGGGACGTCGCTGGGGCTGGTGGGCGGCTACTTCCGCGGCGTCGCCGAACTGCTCACGGTCCGTGCGTCGGAGGTCATCCTCTGCCTGCCGCCGCTGCTGCTGGCCCTTTTGGTCGTCGCCCTGCTCGGCCCGGGCGCCTCCACCCTGATCCTGTGCCTAGGCATCCTCTATGCGCCAGGCTATGCCCGGGTCGTCTTCGCCGAGACGTTGTCCGTCCGCGCCCTCGACTATGTCGCGGCACAGGACGCGCTGGGCATCCACCCGGTGCGGATCATGCTGCGGACCGTCCTGCCCAACGTCCTGCCGCCCTTGATCGTGCAGTTCTCGCTGACGCTGGCCGCCGCACTCGTGCTCGAGAGCGGGCTCTCGTTCCTCGGGCTGGGCGTGGTGCCGCCCGCGCCGTCCTGGGGCCTGATGATCCGCGCCGCGCGCAGCACCATGGAACAGGCGCCCCTGCTGCTGGTGTGGCCGTGCATCGCGCTGGGCGGGACGGTGGTCATCCTGAACCTGCTGTGCGACCGGCTGCGCGACGTGTTGGATCCACGGTCCGGTGCCCGGTCTCCCGCCAAACTCGGGTGCCGGGCAGTGGCCCGCCTGCTGCCCGGGCTGATCTCTTCCGGCACGCCCCACGTGCTGCGCGTGCAGGGCCTGACCCTCGGGATCGCCGGGCTCGGGATGGCCCAGCCGGTGGTGCGGGACGTGTCCTTCACCGTCGGCCCCGGCGAGACGCTGGCCCTGGTGGGTGAGAGCGGATCCGGCAAGACGTTGACCAGCCTGGCCCTGATGGGGCTGCTCCCGGCTGCCATCAAGGTCGTGGGCGGCCACGCGGACTTCGTCCGGCGGGATGGGACCGCCGTCGACCTGCTCGCGATGCCGGAGCGTGACCGGCGCGACCTTCGTGGCAACGAGGTCAGCATGATCTTCCAGGACCCGAGCGGCAGCCTGAACCCCGTTCAGCAGATCGGCGCACAGGTGGCCGAGGCCATCCGGGTACATCGCCCGAGGGAACGCCATGTTGCGGCAGAGGCGGTGCGGTTGCTCGAAGCCGTGGGCCTACCGGACCCGGCGCGCAGGGCGCGTTCGTATCCGCACGAATTGTCCGGCGGGCAGAAGCAAAGGACGATGATCGCCAGCGCCATCGCCAACCAGCCCCGCCTGCTGATCGCGGACGAGCCGACGACCGCGCTCGATGTCACGATCCAGGCGCAGATCCTCGACCTACTGGAGGCGCGCAAGAGGCAGTCCAGCGGGATGGGCATGATGTTCGTGACGCACAATCTGGCCGTCGTAGCCGAGATCGCCGATCGCGTGTGCATCATGTATGCGGGCGAGGTTGTGGAGGAAGGGCCGGTTGGCATCGTCTTCGCCTTGCCGCGCCACCCCTATACCGCGGCGCTGCTGGCCAGCGTGCCGGAGGGCGAGACGGACCGGCTGGTGGCCATTCCCGGTTCGGTCCCGCAACCCCGGGACTTCCCGGACGGCTGCCGGTTCGCGCCGCGATGCGGCCTGGTGTCGGATGCGTGCCGGGCCGCGCCGCCGCCGGCGCGGGCAGTCGGCGAGGGCCATGTCTCGCGCTGCCTTCATGCGGAGCAGGTACGGTGACCGTCATCGTCAAGGCCGAAGGTCTCTCCCGCAGCTTCAAGGTGGGCCGGGGCATGCTGGGCCGGCGTCACGACGTCTTCGCCGTCCGTGACGTCGACCTCGCGGTCAACCATGCCGAGATCGTGGGCATCGTGGGCGAGTCCGGCTGCGGCAAGAGCACGTTGGGCCGGCTGTTGCTGAGACTGCTGGAGCCCAGCGCCGGCCGGGTGCTGTTCGATGGCCAGGACGTGGCGCAGATGCCGTCCGCCGAGCTTCGCCGTGTCCGGCGGCGGATGCAGATGGTGTTCCAGGACCCGTTCGGCAGCCTGGACCCGCGACGGCGCATCGGGGCACAGGTCGGGGATGGGCTGCAGGCCGGGGCGGGCGCCGGCGCAACCCAAGCCGAGCGGGTGGAGGCGTTGCTGGCCCAGGTCGGCCTGGACCCCGCGCACGCCCAACGCCTACCCCACGAGTTCTCCGGCGGCCAACGCCAGCGCATCGCCATTGCCCGCGCCCTGTCCACCAGCCCGGATTTCATTGTCGCGGACGAGCCGGTCGCGGCGCTCGACGTGTCGATCCAGGCGCAGATCGTCAATCTCCTCGCCGACCTGCGGGCGCAGTTCGGCCTGGCTCTCGTCTTTGTTAGTCACGACCTGCACATTGTCCGGCACTTGGCTGACCGCTTGGTAGTCATGTATCTCGGCCGGGTCGTCGAGGAAGGGCCGGCCAAGGAGGTCTTCCAGGCGCCGGCTCACCCCTATACCCGCGCGCTGATCGCGGCGACGCCCTCTATGCGCGGGAAGCCAGGGCGCGAGCGGCCGACGCTGCCCGGCGACCTGCCGAGCCCGCTGAACCCGCCATCCGGATGCGTCTTCCGCACACGGTGCGAATACGCCCAGCCCCGTTGCGCGGAAAGCCGTCCCCCGCTCGAGCCCACGACCGCCGGGCGGCGCGTCGCCTGCCTCAGGACCCGCGAGATCGCCTGACCACCCTTTCGCCCAGCATGAGGAAGCACACGATGGACACGACACCCGCCACCAAGGCGAAGACCCGGCTCGCCGAGTTGACCGCCGGCGAGATGCGCGAGATCCTGCAGCGGCGCCCCGTGATCCTGCTACCGCTCGGTAGTCATGAGGATCAGGGCCCGCATGCTCCCATGGGCGACTACCTCTCGGCCGAACGCGTTGCCGAACATATCGCGGCAAGGGCGACGGAAGCGGGAACGACGACGTTTGTGGCACCCGTCCTGCCTTTCGGAGGGGCCGACTTCTTCGCAAGCATGCCCGGCGGCATCTCGTTGTCCCAAAAGACCTTGCGCGCCGTGCTGACCGACATGCTCGCCTGTCTCATGCGGCACGGGCTGGATGGCATTGTCGTCGTGAACGGCCATGCGGGGAACGTGCAAGCCATTCACGATTGCACCCAGCCTCTCTGGTTGGAGAACGGCGTGCTGATTCCGAGCCTCTATCTGTGGCGGGTGGGTTACGGCATGCTGCCATCGATCCTGGGCCCGGACATCGCCAGGCGGGCCGCCGGCCACGGGGCCGACCCGCTGACCAGCGTCGCGATGCACCTATTTCCCGAGCTGATCCGGCCCGACCTTGTCCCCGATCCGCAGCCGGCACCCGTCGTTGAAGGCTTGACCGTATCCGGATTCGGCACGGCGACGTTTGAGGGGGTCGAACTAGCCGTTCCGTTCGAAGTGGAGCAGATCGCCCCGAACGGCGTGTTCTCGGGCGATCCCCGGCTGTCCTCTCCCGAAACCGGGGCCGCATTGGTCGAACGGCTCACGGAAGTCGGCGCACGCCTGGCAGCTCATGTGGCTGCCCTGCGCGCCGAATAGTTAGGGGTGGGTAGTTACGCCGGAGCCGCAAGCGCGCCAGCTTTGCAGCTCCTTTGGAACGTAATGGTGTATTATGCGCGCTGACGACGTCATAGTATCCGTTGTTGATGAATTGACAACAGCAACCAACGAGGCTTCCCTCGTTGCAATTGGCCTCCGCGCGGTTCGACGTCTTGGGTTTCAATCTTTCGCTTATTTAAGTTTTGCTCATCCACGATCGGCGTTCCTGTCGTCCTATCCCGAGGCGTGGAAAGGACATTACGTAAATAACGGCTACGAGCGGATCGATCCCGTGGTTGGTCAGGCACGAAAAAGCCGGACCGGGTTCTATTGGGACGGTTCTCGCCCTGGTACGCCAACGTCGTCGGCGCAACGGCGCTTATTTCGCGAAGCCTCGGCATTTGGCATCAACAACGGCGTGACGGTCCCGATCCATGGAGGTTTCGGACAACTTGCAGCTTTTACGCTGGCAGGCGAGGATCGCGATCCTGCATTTTCGCGCTACGTGAGCGAAGCGCTCGACACGCTTCATCTGCTAGGCCTGTATTACCACGCGCACGCCCGGGCCAAGCTGCAACTGGGTCTAACCAATGTAGATCAGTCCCCGTTGACGCAGCGGGAGCTGCAATGCCTTGGCTGGATGGCCAAAGGCAAGACCATGACGGAAGCAGCCGTCCTCCTCAGGATCAGCCCGCGTACGGTCCGTTTTCACATGGACAATGCGAGGGCGAAACTCTCTGCCTCCACAATCCCGCATGCGGTCGCCGAGGCAAGCCGCCGTGGACTGCTTGCGGTATAGTTTGCGCAACGCGTCGACTTTCCGATAGCGGGTTGCGGACCGGTCAGTAGGATCGGATCCCTATCATCGTAAGAACTGATTGCGAGAGCCGCACGCTGTCGCGATCACGTGAGGGATCGTGCGCGTTCGTCTGCCTCGATGCGGACGGATGGAGATCGTAGTCGTCTCAGCTGTTTTGAAAGCCACCCTGTCATAACCGACAGCTTCGCCGATCCGCCCAGAATGCTTTCGTAGCATGTGAACCTTGAGGAGGACATCATGCGCGTGCTGGCGATCTCGCAAGAAGACTATTCAGACCATCTCGATCTCATCAAAGACATGCACCGGCTGCGCCGGCGGGTGTTCAAGGACCGCCTGAACTGGGAGGTTTCGGTGGCCGGCGACATGGAGGTCGACCCGTACGACGCTCTCGGGCCGACGTATCTCATCGGAATTACGCCTGCGGACCAGGTCGTGGCCTGCGTCCGGCTCCTCCCAACGACCGGCGCCTACATGCTGGCGAACACGTTCCCGGCGCTTCTTGGCGGCATCGCGCCGCCGCGGGACCTCGCGCTTTTCGAGAGCTCAAGGTTTTGCATCGACACCGAGGCTGCCGCCGATATCGGCGAGAAGGGCTTGAGGCAGGCGACCTTCGTCCTTTTCGCGGCGGTCCTGGAATGGGGCCTCGCGCGCCGACTCCACGGGATCGTGACCGTGACGGACCTGCGGATGGAGCGCATCCTCAAGCGCGCGGGGTGGATCCTGGAGCGCTATGCAGCGCCGCTGGCGATCGGCAATACGCAAGCCGTCGCCGGTTGGCTCCCTGTGACCGCAAGTGCTCTCGACGGCATGCGGCGCGCAGGAAATCTCGACAGGCCAGCTCTCATTCCGCCTCGCGCCCACAACCTGGCTGCGTGACAGTCGGCGCCAGCGCAGCTCGCGCTGGCGCGCCTCCCCTTGTCTCAGAAGGTCTGGCTTGTCGATGAGATCCATTGAGCTTCGCCATCTCCGCTACTTCGTCGCGGTCGCGGAAGAGCTGCATTTTGCGCGGGCGGCCGCCAGGCTCAGGATCGAGCAGTCCCCGCTGAGCCGCCAAATCCGTGAGCTCGAGCATGCGGTCGGTGTGCCGCTCTTTCATCGCACCACAAGACGGACCTGGCTGAGCGCGGCGGGTCAGCGCTTCCTCGATCTCGCCCGCCGCATTCTGGCCGATGTGGAGCTCGCCAAGACGATCGCGCGCGAAACCGGATCCGGGTCTGACCACCCGATTCGGCTCGGTCTCGCCGAGCATGCCGCCGGAGAAGGCTTCCAGCATTTGCTGCATGCTCTCGCTCAACGTCACCCGAGCTCCTCGGTCGCGGTGCTTGAACTTCCTGTACCGCGTCTCATAGAGCTGACGCTCGACGGCCGCATCGATGCATCTTTCGTCCTTCAGCCGGTCGACGCCTCAGGGCTCTTCTGTGAGCCGGCCTGGGCCGAGCGCCTCGCGGTGCTCGCCCCCCCGGATCATCCGCTTGCCGCGCGAACGACGATTGAGCTGCGTGAGCTCACGGCCGAGCCGCTGCTAATTGCTGATCCAGGTGTCACTCCGGGATACGCCGGCCAGGTCGCTGAGCTCTTGAGGGGGGCGGGCATCGATCCCGACCACGGCACGCTCGTCGCGCACCCGAATACGATGGCGAGCCTCGTCGCAATTGCGCCGGGCTCGGGATCATGGCGCAGTCCTGGGCAAGGCGGTTCAACGACCTCGCAACCGTCATCGATCTCGTGGATGGCGCCGCCATCATGCGAACCTGGATGCTTTATCGCGACGGCGACTGCTCACCAGGTGTGTCTCGAATCCTCGAGCTCGCGCGCTTCGCCGGTTCCTTTGGCGGACGACACGGAGGGCTGCCGGCCTCCTTGCGACCCAGGGATGACGGTTAAGATCCCAGCCGAACCGCTCGAGCGAGGATCTGGGCGGCACGGTCGGCCGCGATCCTTTGCGGTGTCGGCTCGTGAGGTGAGCGCGGACCATGGGCTGGCGCAAATCCGGATCGACGATCCTCTGCCGATCCGGCTCCGCACATTTCAGGACATGGGGACGACCCCGCACAGGATTTGGGCTCGCGCGTCCATGTCGTCGCCGAGTGGCAAATAGAGCCGGGCAACGCGACGCCGGCGCTGACCGACGTCCACCATGTCTTCGAGGAGCAGCGGATGGCCTGTCTCCAATGCCGTTTCCACCTCCCGCAGGGCGTCTGCCCGCCCTGGGGTGAGCCGATCGACAGGCTTCCCCGCGAGTGGAGCGTCATAGAGTGCGTCCACCGCTGCGCCGCTTGCCTCGATGATCCAAGTGCTAGAGGGCTCACCCGAGCGCCCGATCAGGACGACGAGATCCCTCAGCATTGCGTTGTCAAGCGTCGATGCTCGCGCAACCTCTTGTCGTGGGAGCGACCTCCAGAGCGTGAGCAGATCCGCGAGACCGAGATAGCGTGCGGCAACGAGGTTCATCAGCAAGCCCCAGGACCGGCAGGGCCGAGCCATTCACCGAGAGAAACATGAGCCCAGGCGGGCATGCCAGGACCGGGCCGGTCGGCGAGCCAGCTCTCCGCTCACGTCGTTTGTCGAGAATGCTCCGTGGTGAAATACCCTTCAACGGGGTCGCCTCTCGTGGATGGAAATACGTGAGGTCTTCGCGCGCAACCTGCGGAAGCTCCGGCAGGAGAAGGGGCTGTCGCAGGAAGCGCTGGCCGACAAAGCCGGTATCGACCGGACCTATGTCAGTGCCCTCGAGCGAGCTGTCTACAGCGCCAGCATCACGACGGTCGCCAAGCTCGCAAACGTCTTCGACGTAGAACCAGCCGTGCTGCTTCAACTCCCGGCAAAGCCGACTCGAAACAAGAGTTAGGGCTGCTCTGGCCAGGACTCAACCGCGGGCGATGCCCGTCATCGGGTTCACCAGCGAGTTGGGCCATGTAGAGCACTGCTGGCCAGGCGAATTGCTGGGGAATGCTTCCGGCGCAGCGCGTAACCGTGCAGCTATTTCTCGGCAGCGCCGGTCCTGTTCTGGCCAATGTCGTCAAAGGGGGGCGCCGCTCCCGTTGAACCCGTAGTATCGATCGCAACCGGTGTAGCCGGCGAGGCAACCTGACGTCGCTTTTGGAATGCGCGGTCCCGCTCCATGAAGGCCGCCAGCATGTGCGGCACGAGCGCGACCGCGTCCACCGCCTCGCCGTAGGCGGCCCCATACAGTTCGGCGTAACGGTCGAGGTCGGCCTTCACCGCCACGGGCAACGCCACGGTCAACCGCACCAACTCGGTCCTGGGCAGCGGCCCGAGACGAAGCTTCGTAGTCATGGCGTCGCTCCCGCGGTTCGGCTCGCGACCCCAACCCCGTAGGGCCGCAGCACGACGTCCTTGTTGACGATGACCCGCACCGGGAAGCCCGGCCGCACGGTCAGGGTCGGCTGGACGTTGAGGTTGCGACGCGTGATCTGCTGGCCGACCTGGTTCAGGCTGTCCTCCGCGCTACGCGAGGTGGCGACCACGACCGTCTTCTGGCCCGTGCCGCCAAGCCCGCTCTGCTGCGAGCCGAGTTCGGATCCAACGCCGAGCAGCGTCGAGAGCGCCGCACCGGCGATCAGCTTGCCCCAGTGATTGTCTGTCTCGTCCTCAAGGCCGGCGAAGCCCTTGGTATTCGTCCCGGGCAGTCGATCGAGGACGATGGAGGAGCCGTCCGGCATGACGAGCCGCGTCCAGACCAGAAGCACGCGGCTCTGGCCGTAGGAGACCTGGGCGTCGTAGGTGCCGAGCAGGCGCGAGCCCTGGGGAATCAGCAGCGTGCGGCCGGTTACGGTGTCGTAGACCGGCTCGGTCACGCTGGCGATGCACTGGCCCGGAAGGTCGGAGTTCAGGCCCGTCACCATGGCGGCCGGGATGATCGTTCCCGCCATGACCTGATAAGGCGAGGCCGGCGTCTGTAGGTGTTGGGGCGAGTATATCTTGTCGTCGACGGCCGCGTTCAGGAACGCCAGTTTCTTGTCCTGGCCGTTCTGGGTCGTGGCCTCATCGGGTCGCTCCCTCTCGGCCGAGCCCGGCACCGCTGCGAACGGATTGGGGAGCACGGGCGCGGCCGCGCTCGCAGGCTCGGCCTTGACCTGCTCGGCCGGTCGCTCGCGCACCTGCACGAAGAGTTGGGCGTGCCTCGCGGCCTCGGCCTCCTGGCGCTGGCGCTCCCGCTCCGCCGCCGCGGCCTGCTCCTCGGGCGTGGGTCCGGCTGGCGCGGCGGGCACTCCGAGGGGCACGCCCTGCTCCTGCTGGGCGCGCAGGAACGGCCGGCCGAGGTCGCCCGGAAGCGGCGGCCCGAGCTGGGGCACGGCAGGCGGCGGCAGGCTGCCGTAGTCGCGCGGCAGCGTGTTCAGCCCCTCGGCGATCGGCTTGCGGTCCGTCGAGTAGAGTTCCTGGGGCGGTGTGCCACCCCCATGCTGGACACCGAGCGCCCAGATTGCAAGGCCGGCGATGGTGAGCGCCGACACGGAGCCCAGCAGGACCAGGGCGCGGCGGGACAGGCGCGTGACGGGCCGCGGCTTGGCGCGGAGCGCCAGCGCCTCGGGCGCCACCTTCGTCTGCGGCGGGACCTGCGGAGTGCCGGGAGGCGGGACAGCGCTCATGAGCCGAAGATCCCGTGCCGCACGCCGTCGGTGCGCTCGATCCGGACCACCTGTTGCGGGTCACCGCCGAGGCGAAGCTCCGCCGCGCCGAATAGGCGGTCGACCACGTAATAGGGCGCGCGCGAACGGTAGTTGACGAGCTGGTTCTCGCCCGTCGGCCCGACCACGAAGATCGGCGGCAGCTCGCCCTGGGCGATGCCGGCCGGGAACTGGATGTAGACCTTCTCGCCGTCGTCGAAGGCCCGCACCGGCCGCCACGGGGGCGTGTCACCGGTGATGGCGTAGCGGAAGTGCAGCCGCTCGAGCGGGATGCCGTCGGCGACGGGCGCAGACGCCTCGGCGCGGCGGTTCTGGTTCTGCAGGGCGAGCAGCCTGTCCAGAGGATAGTCCCAGGACGCCGAGGCCATCCAGGTCAGCTCGGTCGCGGTCAGCTCCATGAGGTAGGTCCGCCGATCAGTGTTGACCACGAGGTTGGTCTTGAGGTCCGGCCGGGTCGGCTTGACCAGGATGTGGACGCGGCTTGACACGCCCGTGCCCGACGACGTGTCGCCGATCACCCAGCGCACCGTGTCGCCGGCCGACACGGAGACGAGCTGCTCGCCTTCCTGCAGGGCGACATCGGTCACCTTCCCCGGGCTGGCGTAGACCTGGTAGAGGGCGCCCGCCGCATAGGGCCAGACCTGCGTGGCATTGATATAACCGTAGCGCGACGGCTGCACGCGGGCGGCGCGATTGGCGAGCGCCACGCGATCTCTCGGATCGGCCGGCTCCGGGGCCGCTCTCCCGGATCCCGGCGGCGGCTTGAGCTGGCCCGGCAGCGGCAAGGGTTTTGGAACCTGAACGATCTCGACGGGCTTCGGCGGATCGACCAGGGCCACTGGTCCGGCCGCGGGCTCGTCGAGGCTGATGTCGGGCGGCGGCGTGCCGCCCGCGCAGGCAGCGAGCGCCAAGACCGAGGCGGTCAGGCTCAAGACTTTTCCGGTCTGGATCAGGGTCATGGATTGTCTCCTCACGGGCCGCCGAGCTCGCGGCTCCAGTTCAGGCCGTTGACGTAGATGCCGAGGGGGTTCTTGCGCAGCTGCGCCTCGTTGCCGGGCGGCTGCAGCACGATGGAAAGGATGGCGGTCCAGCGCTCGGTGCCGGCGAGCGCACCGTTCTCGTAGCGGCGCTCGATCCAGCGCACCTGGAAGGAGCCGGGCGAAGCCCGCACTACGCTGACGATCTCGACCGCGACCGACTGCTTGCCGACCTTGGCGAAGGGATCGTTGGCGCGGGCGTATTCGTTCAGCACGGCCGCGCCACGATCGGTGGCGTAGTCGTAGGCTTCGAGCCAGTCCTGGCGCACGATGATGGGGTCGAGCGGCAGCGCGCGCACGTCGCTGATGAAGCGTGCAAGGTGGTTGGCGATCTGGGCGTCGGTGGGCGTATAGGCCTCGGCGGCCGCGCCGACGGCACGAACGTCGCCCTGCTTGTCGACCTCGACCACATAGGGCGTGATCGAGGAGCGGCCGGCCTGCCAGACCAGGCCCGTGCCCATCAGCAGCGACAGGCCGAGCGACGCGAAGGCCATGAGCCGCCAGTTGCGGGCCTGGGTGCGCGAGGCGCCGAGGCGCTCGTCCCAGACCTGGCCGACCCGCTGGTAGGGCGTCTCGGGCTGCGGGGTATCGGAATAGCGCACGGCGGCGCGTCTGAAGCGCATGGGTCAGGCCTCGTCAGTATCGAGCTTGGGGCCGGCGCCGGAACCGCCGTGATCGCCGGAGCGCACGGCGTGGGCGGCGGTCTCGACGCCGCGGCGTACGGCGTCGCTGCCGCGGAGGTTGCGGGCCCAACGGGGCGCGGCGTCGGAGCCGGACGAGGCGCCGGCCTCGCCACCATCTCCGCTTCCCTTCCCGGCGGACCCGCCCGTCCAGGCGCGGCGGGCGGCAGCACGGACGCCCTCGCCGGCCGCGCTCGCTCCGGCGCGGGCCACGCCCGCCATGCCGGCGCCGGCGCGGGCGAGCCCGCTGGCTCCCGAAGCCGCGGCGGCATCGCCGTAGGCGAAGCGCCCGCCCGAGGCCATGCTGGTGGCGGCTCGCATGCTTCCCATGGCGGCGCCACCCGCGAGACGGCCTGCGGCGATCGCGCCGGCCCCGCCCGCAACGAGCACGCCAGCCCCGGCTGCAGCCGCGCCGACCGCGGCGCCGGCGCCGAGCTGCGGCGCGCCGGAGACGAGACCGTTGGCGATGCCCGGGCCGAAGATGCCCAAGCCCAGCAGCGAGATGGCGCCGAGCACCACGGCGAGCGCCTGGCTGATGGTGGGGGTCGTGCCGGCCGCCGACTGGAACTGGGTGAACAGGCCGCTACCGATGCCGACGATGACGGCCAGCACGAGGATCTTGATACCGGATGAGATCACGTTGCCGAGCACTTTCTCGGCCAGGAAGGTGGTCTTGCCCCAGAGCGCGAAAGGCACGAGCACGAAGCCCGCGAGCGTGGTCAGCTTGAACTCGAGCACGCTGACGAAGAGCTGCACCGCCAACACGAAGAAGCTGACGATGACGATGATCCAGGCGATGAACAGGACCACGATAGTATCGATGTTGGTGAAGACGCTCGTGAAGCCCGCGAGCTTGCCGATTTCGTCCAGCATCGGCTGGGCCGCCTGCACGCCGACCTGGGCGAGGCGCCCGGGCTGCAGCAGCTGGTCGGCGCCGATCGAGGCGGCCGAGGCTTTGAGGCCGAGCCCGGCGAATGACTTGAAGATGACGCCGGCGAGGTAGTTCCAGTTGCCGATGATGAACGCGAAGGCGCCGACATAGAGGATCTTCCTGACGAGGCGCGGCAACACCTCTTCGCCGCCCACCGCCCAGAACAGGCCGGCGAGCGTGATGTCGATAGCCACAAGGGTCGTCGACAGGTAGGCGATCTCGGGCTGCAGCAGCCCGAAGCCTGAGTCGATGTAGCGCGAGAAGGTGTCGAGGGATCGGTCGATGACCGAGAGGTCGTTCATCGCCAAAACTTCGCGTCGGCTCTGGCGAGGCGATGCAGGCGGCCCCGTGTCTTCGATCGCGGCTTCTGCACCGCTGGAGGTTTCTGCAGCACCGGTGCGGCGGGTGGCGGCGCAGGTGCCGCCACCGCCGGGTGGCTCGGGAACAGGTCGACCGTATGCGGCGTGTACGGCACGCCGCCGCCCTGAAACCGCATCCGGATCGCCTGGGCGGCTGCGTTGCAGAGGTCGGGCGTGGTCCAGGCCATGCTGGCCTTGCACCCCTGCTGGACGAGGTCGAGCCGCTGCGGGTCGCCGGTCAGGGTGTCGGCCGTCTCGGCTCGGGCTTGATGATCGGCTGAGCCGACAAGGAGTCCGGCAAGCAGACTCGCGGGCACGACGAGGCGCATGCAGCCGACCAGCACGGCGGAGCCGCTCCTGCCGGCGGCAATCATGGCGCGTAGACCTGGACGGGCGCGGGCGTGTAGGCGACGCCCGATCCCTGGAACTGCGCGCGAGCCGCCAGGGCCTGCTGGTCGGCTTCGAGCGTCCGCGACTGCTCGAGAGCGGTGGCGCGATCCTGGGCGATGCGGAGCTGCTGCGACTGCATGGTCTGCTTGGCCTGCAGGGCCAGCAGCTGGTTCGTGGCCTGCACGGCCTGCAGGATGCCGACCGCGCTTTGGCTCGACCCGACGGTCGTGGCGAGCGTCTGGGTGTCGGCCGCGATTGAGGCGTTGACCTGGCCCTGCAGTTCGAGGGTCGTGCGCAGCGCCTCGAGCGAGTTGTTCCAGCGCGTCCGTGCGTCGGCCACGGTCTGGTCGATCGAGGTGTTGGCGCCGTAGCTCGACGGGTATTGCTGCCGGAACTGCTGGTCGAGCTGGGTGACCTGGGTGGCCAGCCCCTGCGCCTGGGCGATCAGCGCCTGGGTCCGGGCGATGTCCTGCTGCAGCATGGCCATCGGCGAGTAGATGAGGCTCGCCAGGTTCTTGCCCTGGTTCACCAGCATCTGACCCTGGTTGAGGATCATCTGCGCCTCGTTCTGGAGACTGTGGATCTGGTTGTTGATCTGCTCCAGCGTGTGAGCGGCCGTCAGCACGTTCTGGCCGAAGTTGGCCGGATCGTAGACGATCCACTGCGCCCGGGCCGGCTCAACGGGAAGCGCGATGGCGAGCGCTGATGCGAGGGCGAGTGCGGCTGAGGCCGCGCGCAGCTTGGGTCTCATCGAGTGATCTCCGGCAGAAGGTCGAAGCGGCGGGCGAGGTCGGCGGCCCAGTCGAGCCCGCGCTCGGCGAGCCAGGCGCCGGCGAAACTCTTGGGCCCATGCTCGGCGAGCACACGGTCGATGGCGGTGTGGTCGCGGGGCGTGCCGGCGGCCACGAAGGCCAGCGCCACCGGGCCGAGGCCGAGGTCAAAAAGCCGGTTCCCGAGGCGGCTCTGGACGTAGTAGTCGCGCTTCGGGGTGGCGCGGGCCACCATCTCGATCTGACGGGCGTTGAGGCCGAACCCCTCGTAGATCGGCCGCAGCTGCGGCTCGATCGCTTGGGGGCTGGGCAGGAAGATGCGGGTCGGGCAGCTCTCGACGATGGCAGGCGCGATCGGACTGCGCTGGATGTCGGCCAGCGACTGGGTGGCGAACACCACGCCGACGTTCTTCTTGCGGAGCGTCTTCAGCCACTCGCGGATGCGCGAGGCAAAGACGGGATCGTCGAGGAAGACCCAGGCCTCGTCGAGCACCAGCAGGGTCGGCCGACCGTCGAACCGCGCTTCAAGGCGATGGAACAGGTAGGTCAGCACGGGCAGCACCACGCCCTTGGCGTGAAGCAGCTCCTCCATCTCGAAGGCCTGGAGATCGGCCAGCGCCAACTCGTCGTGATCGGCATCGAGCAGCCGGCCGAACGGCCCGTTCAGGGTGTAGGGCTGCAGCGCCTGGCGCAGCTTGTTCGACTGCAGCAGGGTCGCGAGTCCCGTCAGCGTCCGCTCCTCGACCGGGGCGGAACCGAGACTGCCCAGCGCCGACCAGACCGCATCCTTGATCTCCGGCGAGGGCTCGACGCGCTCGTGGGCGAGCAGGCCCTGCACCCATTCCGCCGCCCAGGCACGGGCGGCGGGGTCGTGTACGTCGCGCAGCGGCTGGAAGGTCAGGCCGCCCTCGAGGCCGAGATCGTGGAACTGGCCGCCGAGGCCCAGCATGGCGGCGCGGACTGACCGGCCCTTGTCGAAGACGTAGATCTGCGCATCGGCGTATTTGCGGAACTGCAGGATCAGGGTGGCGAGCAGCACCGACTTGCCTGCGCCGGTCGGCCCGACGATGAGCGCATGGCCGACGTCGCCGACATGGGTGGTGAGCCGGAACGGGGTGGCGCCTTCGGTGCGGGTGATGAGCAAGGGCGGCCCGTCGAGGTGCTCGTTGCGCTCGGGTCCGGCCCACACCGCCGAGAGCGGCATCAGGTGGGCGAGGTTCAGGGTCGAGACGATCGGCTGGCGGACGTTGGCGTAGACGTGGCCCGGCACCGACGACAGCCACGCCTCGATGGCGTTCAGCGTCTCCGGGCTGGTGGTGAAGCCGCGGCCCTGGATGACGCGCTCGACGGCCTTGAGCCGCTCGGACGCGAGCTGCGGGTCTTCGTCCCAGACCACGACGGTGGCGGTGACGTAGCCGAAGGCGACCTGGTCGGAGCCGAGCGTCTGCAACGCCTCGTCGGCATCGACCGCCTTGTTGGCGGCGTCGCTGTCGACGAGCGGGCTCTCCTGCTGGAAGATGCTTTCGCGCAGCAGGGTGACGATGCCCTTGCGCTTGGCGAACCATTGCCGGCGCAGGCGCGACAGTTCCTTCTCGCCGTCGGCCTTGTCGAGGAAGAGGAAGCGCGTGGTCCAGCGGTAGGGGAAGCCGAGCCGGTTGAGGTCGTCGAGCAGCCCCGGCCAGGTCGAGGCTGGGAAGCCGCGCACCGTCAGCACGCGCAGGTGCGACTGGCCGAGCATGGGTTCCAGGCCGCCGGTCAGCGGCTCGTCGGCCAAGAGCGCGTCGAGGTAGGCCGGCGTCTCGGGGACGGCGACGGCGTGGCGGCGCGTCGAGACCGTGCCGTGCAGGTAAGTGAGCGTCTCGCAATCGTCGAGCCAGGCGAGCTCGGGCAGGAAGCCGTCAAGGAGCGAGCCGAACCGCTCGGTCTGCTCGACGAACGCGGAGAGCTGCTCGCGCCAGTCGACGGCCGGGCGCTCGGGCGCGTCGAGCATGAGCGCGCCGGCGCGGGCGCGGTTTGCAGGCGCGGGCAGGAAGACTAGGGTGAGGAAGTAGCTGCTCTCGAACAGCTCGCCGGCCTCGTTGAAAGCCGCCTTGCGCTCCTGGTCGACCAGCCACGACACGGCGTCGGGAAAGCTGGCGTGCGGGTACGGCGCCGCCTGCCGGCGGTCGGCCTCGACGAACAGCGCCCATCCGGAGCCGAGGCGGCGCAGCGCGTTGTTGAGCCGGGCCGAGACGGCGACGAGTTCACTTTCGGTGGAGCTGTCGAGGTCGGGGCCGCGGAAGCGGGCGGTGCGCTGGAACGAGCCGTCCTTGTTGAGCACCACGCCCAGGGCGACGAGGCCGGCCCAGGGCAGCAGGTCGGACAGGGTCGCGGGACGGCGGCGGTACTCGGCGAGGTTCATCATCTCACGCCTCCGAGTAGCCGCGGTGCTTGATGTGCCGGGCGAACACCTGCGGGAACTGCGGCTCGACCCGCGCCGCCCAGACCGCCAGCGTGTGGCCGACCAGCCAGATGGCGGCGCCGGGGACCCAGAGCTGCAGGCCGATGCCGACCGCGGCCGCGAGCGTGCCGACCGAGATCGCGACGGTGCGCGGCGCCCCGCCCATCATCATGGGCTCTGTCAGCGAGCGGTGGAGCGGGACCTCGAACCCGTCGGGGAGTGCGGCGCGGCTCACGAGACCAGCGCTCCGCCGCCGAAGGAGAAGAACGACAGGAAGAAGGACGAAGCCGCGAAGGCGATCGACAGGCCGAAGATGATCTGGATCAGCTTGCGGAAGCCGCCCGACGAGTCGCCGAAGGCCAGCGTCAGGCCCGTGGTGATGATGATGATCACCGCGATGATCTTGGCGACCGGCCCCTCGACCGAGTCGAGCACCTTCTGCAGCGGCGCTTCCCAGGGCATCTGCGAGCCGGCCGCGTAGGCGGGTGCGGCGAGCAGGCCGCAGATCAGGAAAGCCGCCGTCCCGGCGATGCGGGTACGTGCAGTTTCGTAAAAGCGTGAAAGCGTCATTGGGCATCTCCATTGTCGTGCGGGTCGGTTGCGGTGAGGAGTTCGAGGCGGTAGCCGTCCGGCCCGAGACCCGTGACGCGGGCGATCTCGCGCACGCGCCGGTTGGTGCCGCGCCCGGCGATGAAGGCCACGACATCGACGGCCTCGGCGATGAGCTGCCGGGGCACGGTGACGACCGCCTCCTGGATCAGCTGTTCGAGGCGGTGCAGTGCACCGGCGGCGGAGCCGGCGTGGACGGTGGCGATGCCGCCCGGGTGGCCGGTGCACCATGCTTTCAAAAGGTCGAGCGCCTCGGCGCCGCGCACCTCGCCCACCACGATGCGGTCGGGCCGCAGGCGCAGGGTCGAGCGCACGAGCTCCGCCATGGTGGCCACGCCGGGCTTGGTGCGGAGCGCCACCTGGTCGTCGGCGAGGCACTGCAGCTCGCGCGTGTCCTCCAGGATCAGCACGCGGTCGCCGGTGCGCGCTATCTCGTCGAGCAGCGCGTTGGCGAGCGTGGTCTTGCCGGTCGAGGTGCCGCCCGCGATGACGATGTTCAGCCGCTCGCGCACGGCCTGCGCGAGGTAGGCGGCCTGCGCGGGCGTGAGGATGCGGTCGGCGACGTAGCGGTCGAGCGTATAGACGAGGCTGGCGCGCTTGCGGATTGCGAAGGTGGGCTTGGGCACCACCGGCGGGATCAGCCCTTCGAACCGCTCGCCCGTCTCGGGCAGCTCGGCCGAGACGATCGGCGATCCGGCGTGCACTTCAAGGCGGACGTGTGCGGCCACGAGCCGGATGATGCGGCCGGCGTCCTCCTCGGAGAGGAAGAGGCCGGTCGGTTTGCGGCCCTGACTCAGGGTGTCGAGCCACAGCGAGCCATCGGGGTTGAGCAGCACCTCGACGACGTCGCGGTCCTCGAGCGCCGCGGCGATCGCCGGACCCATGGCGGTGCGCAGCATCCGCACCTGCCGGGCCGCGACGGACTGTCCGGGGAGGACCGGCTGGGCGGCGCTCATGACGCCGCTCCACGATCGGAGGCAACAGCGCCGTTGCGGGAGGCTTCGCTCTCGCCGTCCTCCTCGCCGTCCAGGCCAAAGAACTTGCTCCGGTCGGGGAAGATCTCCTCGTGAACGTCCTTGACGAGGCTACGCCCCTTCTGGAGGTGGCGGGCGAGCTGGTCGACGAACTGCCCGAACCGCTCGCGGCCCTGCGCGCGGGCCGCGTCCTGGTGCGCCGCCGGGATCGGCGCGTTGACGGTCAGCGTGTAGCGGACGAAGAGTGCGACGGTCTCGATCAGGATGGTCTGATCGCGTTCGAGCCGGTCGAACTGCCGGGTCAGCTTGTCGAGTCGCTTGGCGATTGCCGCCTCGCGCCGGTCGCCACCATCAGGCGACAGGTAGGACGAAAGCGCCGCCGCTACGATCGCCGACTTCGACACGCCCTTCATGCCGGCGAGTTGCGCCAGCCGCCGCGCATGGTCATCTTCGAGGAAGATGTTGAGGCGGGCGCGGCTCACAGCGCGATCCCGTCGTCGGGATCGAGCGCGGCATTGCGCGCGGTACGCTGCAGCTGCCGCTCGCCGGCGCGGACCGCGCGGGCGCGCTCCACCTCGACCTCGGCGTCATCGTCGTCGAGCAGCGAGGCGACGTTGTGTTGTGGATCCTCCTCGACTGGCGTGGCCTGCGGGACCGTCATGTCGAGTTCGGGCTGGCGGCGGAGCCCTCCCTCGTCCGCGTCCGCCATGGCGGCGGCGCGCTTCGCCGCTTCTGCCGCGACAGGATCGAACGCGCCCGACCAATCGTCGCCGCGCGCGGGCGGCTTGTCGGCGCAACCCTCGGAGGAAAGCATCGGCGCGGGCAGCAGGCGCGGCTTGAAGTTGGCATCCGCGTAGAAGCGCAGCTTCTTGGCGCGCACCGGCGGATGGCCCGACACCATGACGACCTCGTCATCGGGCGGGAGCTGCATCACCTCGCCCGGCGTCAGCAGCTGCCGTGCCGACTCCTGCCGCGACACCATGAGGTGTCCGAGCCAGGGCGAAAGTCGGTGGCCGGCATAGTTGCGCTGGGCGCGCAGCTCGGTCGCGGTGCCGAGCGCGTCGCTGATCCGCTTGGCCGTGCGCTCGTCGTTCGACGCGAAGGCGACGCGGACGTGGCAGTTGTCGAGGATCGAGTTGTTCGGTCCGTAGGCCTTCTCGATCTGGTTCAGCGACTGTGCGATCAGGAACGAGCGCAGGCCGTAGCCCGCCATGAAGGCCAAGGCGGACTCGAAAAAGTCGAGGCGCCCCAATGCCGGGAACTCGTCCAGCATGAACAGGACGCGGTGCTTGCGCGCCGCCCCGTCCTGGTCGTCGAGGCTTTCGGTCAGGCGACGGCCGATCTGGTTGAGGATCAGCCGGATCAGCGGCTTGGTGCGGCTGATGTCGGAGGGCGGCACCACGAGGTAGATCGACACCGGGTGCTCGGCCGCGACCAGGTCGGCGATGCGCCAGTCACAGCGCGAGGTCACCGCCGCGACCGTCGGGTCGCGGTAGAGGCCGAGGAACGACATGGCGGTCGAGAGCACGCCCGAGCGCTCGTTCTCCGACTTGTTCAGCACCTCGCGGGCCGAGGACGCCACCACGGGGTGCACGCCGCGCGGCCCGAGATGCGGCGTGGTCATCATCAGCCGCAGCGTGTGCTCGAACGGGTGCGCCGGGTCGGAGAGGAAACTGACGACGCCGCAGAGCGTCTTGTCCTCGCCGGCGTACAGGACGTGGAGGATGGTCCCGACCAGCAGCGAGTGGCTGGTCTTCTCCCAGTGATTCCGCTTCTCGATCGAGCCTTCGGGATCGACCAGCACGTCGGCAATGTTCTGGACGTCGCGCACTTCGTGGGCGCCGCGGCGGACCTCCAGCAGCGGGTTGTAGGCGGCCGATCGCGGGTCGGTCGGGTTGACGTAGAGGCAATGCGAGAACCGCGACCGCCAGCCGGCCGTGATGGCGAAGTTCTCGCCCTTGATGTCGTGGATGACGGCCGAGCCGGTCCAGGACAGCAGCGTCGGGATGACGAGGCCGACGCCTTTGCCGGAGCGTGTCGGCGCGAACGCCATGACGTGCTCGGGGCCGTCGTGGCGCAGGTAGTGCTCGTCCGCCCGGCCGAGGAACACCCCCGCGGGCTTCAGCATGCCCGAGCGCTTCAGGTCCCGCGGCGTGGCCCAGCGTGCCGAGCCGTAGGTGGTGACGAGCTTGGCCTGCCGGGCGCGCCAGACCGAGCCGACGATGGCGGCGAGCGCCCCCACGATCCCGCCGGAAGCTGCGACGTAGGCGCCGCGCTGGAACACGTCCGGCGCATAGGCGTCGAACTGGAACCACCAGACGAAGAACTGCCACGGCTGGTACAGCGGCACGCCCTGCAGCACCGTCCACGGACGGCCGAGTTGGGCCTGGTAGCCGAACGACGCCGCGGTCCATTGCGTGGCGAGCGACAGGGCTAGCGCCACGATGCCGAACACGACGATGATCTGACCGAGAAGGACCTTGGTCGGCGTCATCCGACCGCCTCGCGCGCTACTGGATCACGTGCTCCACACGGCACGCTTGAGCGCGAGGGTTGGCGGATGGGAAAAGAGAATCAAAGACAGTATAAGTCTTCGTTCAGATCTAAGATGTCTGAAATATATTACATCGTAGCACGTAATATTAGAGCAAAGCCGAAGCTAGTACAGCGTAAGGAGAGCCGATCTTGCTCGGCAGTGATCACGCGGAGAGTGTGGTTTTCTGGTCACGAAGCTCTGAACCGATGGCGGACACAGCTGGAGCCCCAGATCGATAAAAGCCGGAGGTGGACGGCAGCTGGTTACGGCTGGTTCGCGCCCATCCCAGCCGTTCTTGCACCGAGCGGGGTTGCCCGGAGTTGATGCCCTTCGATCACATCAGGTCGTTTAGGATCGCAAACTCCACGGCTGCACGTCTTGCGTCCTCCAGGACCCGCAATGGTCCGGGGATGGGGAGATCATCTGCCCGGTTGTCCACCCGTGGTGGCCGGCGGGTCGCCTGAAGTTCGGTGATCGGGAATGTGAAGCGCTGGTCGTCCTCGGTGGTGACCTCGACGCGATCCCCGTCCGGCGAGACCATGACTCGCATATGCGTGGGCCTCCCTGTCCGAGGCCTGCAGCTTGCCACGTGCCTTGGGATGAATTAGGGCCGAGCCGTCAGGAAGGTCGCGAGCGTGGCCGCGCAGAAAGCGTCAGCTCATGGTGCCCTTTGGCGGCCTCAGCCATCGCGATCTGCTTGGAGAGACCCTGCACGAGGCCCTTTGCCATGGTGAGGTTCATCCCAAGCCGGCTTGTGATAACGGGCTCGTTCACGAATCCGTTTCGTCGACGACTCGCAGTGAAGGCGAGGACCGTGATGTCGAGGTGCGATCCCCGGCCGGGTGGAACCTCACTTGGTCGACGCGCCGCACTGGCTCCGAATGGGATCGACGAAAAGAAGGCATTTTGGCGGCTCGGGAGTCGTATTCATGCAGGCTCTCGCGCACGCTCGTTCCCAGCCGGCGATGTCCGTGTCAGCCGGTCGCTCACGAGCCGTTTCCGTCACACGCCGGGCGGTGGGAGCGCGCCGCCGACAAGCCAAGGTCAGTTACCGAGCCGCAGCCACTCAACAGTGGAGATGATCCGACTGGATCGGCCTTCCGCCTCGTCGACCACGCGTCGGGCCTCGTCGAGGGCAAGGCCCATGCAGTAGACCGGCACCATCAGCCCGCCGGCCCTGGCCTGCGCGATCAGCGCCGGCAGGGCATCCAGGAGAGCGCGGGCGGCTGGGACAGGATCGGAGACAAGTCCACTCATGTCCGCAGGATCGCATCAAGGGGATTTGGGTCAAGGCTGTGCCGGTGCGTCTGACGGAGCGATCTCGAACTCAGACGCCGGCACCCCGGCCTCGAGCGGACCGTTGTCGCCGAAGAGCACGTTCAGCGTCTCGACCCCGTCGATCTCAGAGACGTCGACCACGATGCCGACCTGGTCGGCCATGGGGCCCAGCGTGCCGCGGTGCTCCGCTTCCGCCCGAAACCGGACAGTGTCGCCGATCTGCATGCTGCTGTCTTCCACGGTTGCGCCGGGTATCAATCCGGATCGTACACGGAAGATGGCGGCGCTGGCCAGTCGGCCATGCGAGCCACTGCCGCAGCTGTCGGGCGCGATACGGGAGGCTCTCCCGACGCGGCAAGGGTTGGTCGGGGATCCAGTGGAGCAGGCGAAACCATGGTGACGGAAGACAACGTGCTGAACGCCTTGGACAAGCCTCGGAAGCTATTCTCGATCCAGCAGCTCACCGATCCCTCGGGATCCAGTGACGCGCTGCAGATCCTACTGATGAAAATGCGAGACGCTGGCAAGGTCGCGTTCGACATGAAGAAGGGAGCGTGGCGGAAGCTTTGAATGTCAGCGTGAAGGGTAGTTGGGCAGTTGCCGCTCGCGGGCGGTTTGTCCGGCTGAACGCTAAAGCGCCGCCGTGCTTCGGGCTCGGCGCTCGCTGCCTCAGCATCAGAGCTTGCGTCGGCTCGCACCCCACCCACCAGTGGCTGGGCCAAATCAGTGAGCGGAGGAAAAGGCGTGGTCGCATCGAAATTCTTGGCACTGATCGTAGCTGCTTCCTGCGCAGCGCCGGCGAACGCAGCGGAACTGCACTACGCACCTCTTGAGAACCTGGAACGGCTCGACGTCCAGACCCTCAACTCGGCGCGTAAGACCATCGACGTGGCCGCCTACGTGTTGACAGACTGGCCGGTGATCCAGGCCCTCGTGGCGGCGGCCTACCGGGGCGTCGCTATCCGCGTCTATGTGGACGGGGGCCAGGCAGGGCATGCCGACATGGACCCAGCCGGGCCGTTCGGGAAGCTCGTCGCGGCGCCGCACGTGACGGTCAAGGAGAAGCACCCTGGCCGGCCCATCATGCACCTCAAGAGCTATTGCGTGGACGGACACCTGTTTCGCACGGGGTCGGCCAACCTGTCGGCTTCCGGCCTGAAGCAGCAGGATAACGACCTCCTGCTCTTCGATGACCCGAAGATGTGCGAGGACTTCACGATCGAGTTCGACGAGATCTGGGCGGGCAAGGACGCCGAGTAGCGTCTACGGGTGATGCTCCGTTTTCGATGCACGGTCGCCGGCCGCCTTGGCGTCGGGCTCGCACATGTAGGCGCCTTCCTTAGTGTTCCCGTAGTTCTTCGTGCCAGCGAAATGGTAGATCGCGGATCCGGTGTTGACCCAGACGACCGTCGCGCCCGGGCAGCGACCGCGGGCTTGGGCTTCAGCCGAAAACTGGTTAGCGCCCGATGGTGCGGCCCTGGCCGAGGAAGGCGCCGGCGCAACCAGTGTCGGCTTCTTTCGCCCGAAGCCGAAGCCGCCGGATGTCGCGGGCGCGGCTGGCAAAGCCGGCGCGGGGGCAGGGGAGGCAACTTGCGGCGAGGCCGCCGCGCCTGGGATGGCCTCGTTACCGGCTCGGCATGCCGCCACAAAGGCGGCCTTGGTCTGAACGCCCTGAATAGCCGCCTTGTTGGCCTCGTAATCCGAGACGCATTCCCTGATGGTCTTGGCCGAAGCAGGCGAGAGCGCCAGCAGGGCTAGAGCTGTACCAAGTAGGATTCGGCGCATTGATCGTTCCCCCTGCATGGTGAAGCTGACACTGGCCTGGGTCTCGGGTCAACGGGGAATGCCAACGCTGCTTCGCCCAGTTCGTGGCGGACGATCAGGCACGGGTGCGGGTGACGGTGCTTCTGTAACATCGGACTCTAAGGATCCCCGATCCCCGATCCGCCCAGCAACAGGCGTCCTGACGATCGCGCCGGTCCGCAGCACGATCACCATCTCGTTCTGGCCGATGTCAACGCTGGAAACGAGCCGCCGGAAGATATCAGGGTCGCTCGTTCCCTGCCCATTGCGGACTTCGGTCGGGATGAAGTCTTCGATCGCCACCAGTACAGCAGCGTCGAGGTCGGCGGCTCGGTAGTGATCGCCGCTGCCGTGGCGATGGATGCCGGTGGGTATATAATAGCGGTGAAGCCGGTTTCGGTGGTGGCAAAAGGTATGGCTGAGAGGCTGGCCCAACGGTCCGAACAAGCAGCCCTTGAGGGGGTTGGGAACAGGCGGCCGGGCGAATGGTCTGTGGACCCGGTAGACATCTGCGAGAGCCTCTTGCACCCGAGCCCAGCTTTTCTCGGTGACGATCGGCATGTGCACGCCCGGAACGGACTTTCCCCGGTGGACCAGATCGCCCCGGTAGAGCCTGTTCCGCAGCAGGTCAGTGACGCTCTTTTTCGTGAACGGCGTGCCGGTCTTGTTGAAGATACCCTTCGCCGTCAATTCCTGGGCAAGCAGCCTTGCTGCCCCGACCTTCGGATAGCGCCTGTAGGCATGACGGATCGCCTCCGCCTCGCCTTCGTCGAGGATCAACCGCCCTCGCTCGACCTGATACCCGAACGGACGCGGCCCCGCCTGCCATAAGCCTCTCGCTCGCGAGGCGGCGGCTTTGTCGCGAAGGCGCTCGCTGGCCAGTTCGCGCTCGAACTGGGCAAAAGACAGCAAAACATTGAGAGTGAGCCGCCCCATGGACGACGTCGTGTTGAAGGCCTGCGTCACCGCCACAAAGCTGACGCCGTGGGCCTCGAAGCGTCCGATCAAGGAGGAGAAGTCGATCAACGACCGGGATAGCCGGTCGATCTTGTAGACGACCACCGTGTCGACCGTCCCCGCCGCGACATCTGCCATGAGACGCCGGACGGCTGGGCGGTCCAACGAACCGCCGGAGAACCCGCCGTCGTCGTATCGGGTGTCCAAGGCTTTCCAGCCCTCCCCCGCCTGACTTGCGATGTAGCTTTCGCAGAACTGCCGTTGAGCATCGAGCGAGTTGAAGCCTCGCTCGAGCCCCTCTGACGAGGACTTCCGCGTGTAGATGGCAGCAGCGCTTCATGATCGCCTCCCGGCTGTCTGGCAAACCCCGAAGCCTTTTCAGCAGCTTGCTAGACCCATTGCTCTCCGATCGCTCGGCGCCGCTTTCCCGCAAGCCGAGTCGGTGCGGATGGCGTCGGACCGGATCACTGGGCTGCTCGGCCCACACTGAGAAGCCGATCCTGCGGGGCGTCGGCTCAAGCGTCTGCCGTGCTCCCTTCAACGGAACCATCACCGGTGGCGAGATCTCCGTCGCCGCCGGGTCCGTTGACAAGCTCGCGCTTCTCAGGGAAGTGCGTCGACCTCAAGGCGGCGCGGCGGGGGCTGTGTAGCGGGTCTCGATGGCGGAGCGAACGAGCGCGCGGATTTCGTCGACGGCGATCCCGTCGTTGGCCGCTACGGCGGCGACCTCGTCGGCAAGCCCGTCGTCCTTGATCGAGGTCCGCATCCAGGCTGCGAAGTCGCCGTTCTTGAGATGGAACAGATAAGTGTCAGGATCGACGCCGTCGCCCACCTGAAGAAACATGCTGAGATTCTGCGCGCGGATCCTCAGCGCCGCGTCCTTACCGCGGAAGAAGAAGCTACGGTCTTCGCCCAGCGTCCCTTCGGCGTACTTGCGGGTGTGGCGTCTCACGTCGCCCTTGGGCTTGCCGACCGCGATCAGTGCCGGCGGCGTGCCGCCGCGGCGATCCCACCAGATCGCTTCGCCGACCTCGGGGCCGCGTTTCGGCAGCGGCGGACACGGTTGGTCGAGCGTGCGACTCAAGACCTCGATCAGCCCGAGGCTCTCGCGACCGATCAGCAGAACGGTGCCGAGGCTGCGCAGGGCACCCGTGGCCAGCGTGTCGGGATGGACCGTGACGAAGATCGTCGGCATCTGGGCGTCGAGGTTGGCGCCGTCACCGGCGTCGCGCCCGCGCGGCAGCATGTGATGTGCCTCGTCGACGAGGATCCAGTGCGGTCGTCCGTATTTGGCGCGGATGTCGAGCACGGCGGGCAAGAGGCTCGCCAGCACGGCAGGCCGATCCTCGACGCTCGATCCCAGCAGATTGACGGCGACGTTGGTGCCAAGCTTGCGCACGGCGGCGAGCACTGATTCCGGCGCCACGGGCGTCTCGGCGTCGCCGAAGGTCACAGCATCGAAGGCTCCGTAGTCACCCTCGGGGTCGAACAGGCAGAGCTGGAAGTCAGCCTCGGCGAGTTGCTCCAGGATCGCAGTGGCGAGGGTCGACTTGCCACCGCCGGAGGTGCCCGTGATGAGCACGCTGCCCCGGTCGGGCCGGAGCCGCACCTCGCCCTTGCCGTCGACCCGGGCGCCGATCACGACCGAATGGCGATCGACGGCGGCGTCGAGCAGGCGGGGCTCGTCGTCGAGCCATAGAGAAACGACCTCGGCCACGCCGGCACCGCGGGGTGCCTCCGTCACCACGTCGGCAGCCTCCTTGACGGCTGGCAGCGCATTCCCCACGGCCACGGCGCAGCCGCAGGTCCGCATGAAGGCGAGGTCGTTCTCCGCGTCGCCGGTGGCGACGACGTTGTGGGCCGAGAGTCCGAGGTCCTCGAGGGCGGCGCCGAGGCCCGAGGCCTTGTTGATCCCGTTCGGGAGCACCATGACGGCGCCCTTGTTGAAGATGATCTGGAGGTCGAGGCCAAGCTCGCGGATCGCTTCCAGCACCGTCGTCTCGTTAGGTTCCCAGGTCGCCACGATGACCCGACCGACCGAGAGGGGTTCGATCGCGAGGTCCTCCAGTCGCGCCACGAACTTGTCCGGCGGCGGCGGCCCGAGTGGGCGCGCCTCCTTGGTGGCGGGCGTATAGAGCAAGGCGCCGTTCTCCGCCACGACGCGGTCGAAGAGGTCGAGCCGGGGGCACACGCGTTCGAGGTCGGGAAGCTCGCGGCCGGTCACCATGACGAGGCGCCGGCCGCTGTGCTTCAGCCGCTCCAGGGCGTCGAGCGTGGCGTCGTCGACGATCCCGTCATGGGCTATGGTGCCGTCGTAGTCGGTGGCGAGCGCCTTGAAGTAGGGCACGAGCGGTCTCCCCTGACGAGGGCGGCACATCGTGACGGCACGGGTCGCCCACGGGACCAACCTAGGCTAGGTCGCCTCCGCGACGGTCGCGTGACGGAAGCGCCGATACGGACAAGGATGCTCGCATCACGCTTCAATGCCGAGGCAGCAGCCGCTGCACCTCTAGGGCGGCATCGTGCACCGCAGCGTCAGGCGCCGCCGTACCCTCGACGACGCGCGATAGATTGTCGACGATGGTCTGGGTGACGCGCACGCTGTTGGCCCCCGGGAAGGAGTACCAGGGGATCATCCGATCCATCTGGTCGAGCCCGGCTTGGTAGAGCGGGTGCGTTGCGTAGAAGTCGCCGAGATATTGCGGCGAGGTGGCGGCCAGGGCGTTGTTGGGCACGTAACCGGTGCCCGGCACCACCACCGAGGCGCCGTAGGGGCCGGCGGCGAACTTCGCGAACCGCCAGGCGGCGTCGAGCTTGGCGGGGTCCTTCGTCAAGATCACCACGGCGTTGCCGCCGGTCGGCAGGTGGCCATCCTTCGGGTCGAGCAGCGGGATCTCGGCCGTGCGGAGCTCGAACTTCTTGCCCACGTTGTCGATCGTGTTGCGCAGCGCGCCCGTGGTCTGGAATTCCAGCCCCACCTTGCCGGCCACGAAGGCCTGTTCGCCGGCCGGCTTGGTGAAGGCCGGCATGCCGCCCTCCTTGACCATGCGGTCGACCAGAGCGAAGGCGGCCTGACCGGCCGGCCCGTCGAAGGTCACCTTCTTCTCGTCGGGCGACAGCATCGTACCGCCGGCCCCGAACAGCAGCGCTGAGAACATCCAGTCGTCGCCCTGCCAGCGGAAGTCGATGCCGCTGTCGCCGTCGCCGAGCGCCTTGATCTTGCCGCCGAGGCCGATGACCTCGTCCCAGGTTCTCGGCGGGTGGTCGGGGTCGCCGCCGGCGCGCCGGACGAGGTCGGCGTTCATATACATGATCGGGTTCGAGGTCGCGAAGGCGAGCCCCGCCTGTTTGTCGCCCCAGCGGGCCAGCGACAGGATGTGGTCGGTGAAGCCGAGCTTCGCCATGTCGCCTTCCTTGGCGATCAGCGGCTGGAGGTCGACCACGATGCCCCGCTCGGACAGGAGCCGTAGCCGGTTCAGGCCGACGAAGCTGACGTCGGGCAGATCGGCCGTGCCGGCCTCGCGCAGGATGAGCTGCAGCCCGTCCTCGTAGGTCGGCGAGGGCGTGGCGAAGGCGATCTTCACGTCCGGGTTCTCGGCCATGAACTTCGTCGTGATCGTGTCCATCACGGCCTTGAAGAAGCCCGGCATGGGGTAGTGGACCGTGAGCGTCGTGTCGGCCCGGGCCTGCGGGGCGGACAGGACGGCGGCCGCCATCGCCACCGCGGCGACGGCGCTTCTGATCTTGGACATGGACGTTCTCCTTCTTCGGCGGGCCGTCGCTACTTCAGGCCCGTCATGGTGATGCCCTCGACGAAGCGCCGCTGTGCGAACAG
>JAABUM010001080.1_pt1 | contig 42745 bp, 55 predicted proteins | sample 5559161 | NCBI WGS metagenome assembly JAABUM01 (sample SAMN10711868, study PRJNA513369) | rock metagenome | isolation source: Antarctica rocks | place: Antarctica: Victoria Land, Siegfried Peak nord
GCGGCGGGGAATGGGTTCCCCGCCGCCCTTTCGCACCTGAATCAGCCTTCGAGAAGCAGCGTCTCGGGATCCTCGCAGAGTTCTTTGATGCGGACCAGGAAGCGGACCGCCTCGCTCCCATCGACGATCCGATGATCGTAGGAGAGGGCCAGGTACATCATCGGGCGGATTACCACCTGCCCGTCCTTCGCGATCGGGCGCTCCTCGATCTTGTGCATCCCGAGGATGCCGACCTGCGGCGCGTTGAGGATCGGCGTGGAGAGGAGCGAACCGAAAGTGCCGCCATTGGTGATGGTGAACGTGCCCCCCTGCAAATCGGCGAGGCTGAGCGAGTTCTTGCGCGCCTTGTCGGCGAGCGTGGCGATCTGGCGCTCGATCGCGGCGAACGAGAGGCGATCGGCGTCGCGCACGACCGGCACGACCAACCCTTCCTCGGCCCCGACCGCGATCCCGATGTCGTAATAGCCCTTCAGGATCATCTCGTCGCCCTGGATCTCCGCGTTGAGGCGCGGGAACGCCTTGAGCGCGCCGACCACGGCCTTGGTGAAGAAGGACATGAAGCCGAGGCCGATGCCGTTTCGCTCCTTGAAGGCGTCGCGACGGCGCTTCCGCAGTTCCATGATCGCGCCCATGTCGATCTCGTTGAAGGTCGTCAGCATCGCGGCGGTGTGCTGCGCCTCGACGAGGCGCTTGGCGATCGTCTGCCGCCGCCGCGACATCCGCACGCGCTCCTCGGGTCGGCCACCCGACGCGCTCGCCGGGGAGGCCGCCACGGGAACGGGGGCCGGGGCGGGTGCCGGTGTTGGCGCGGGCGCTGCTGCCGGGGCCGCAGCGGGGGTGCTCGCCTGCGTGGCCTGTTCCATGTACATGGTGACATCATCGCGGGTTACGCGCCCGCTCGGGCCGGTGCCCTTAATCTGATTGATGTCCAGGCCGTGCTCGGTCGCAACGCGCCGGGCCAGCGGGGTCGCCCGACCGGGCTCACCGCTCTCGACGTCGTCGCTCTCGGTCGCCGCGGGCGCGGGGGTCGCCGGGGTGGCGGCGGCGGCGGGGGCCGCCGCTACCGGGGACGTTGCCGCCGCGCCATCGCCGACGAGCGCGAGGAGTTCGCCGATACCGACCGTCTCCCCTTCGCGCTTCACGATCGAGCGCAGCACGCCCGCACCGGTCGCCGCGACCTCCATGTTGACCTTATCGGTCTCCAATTCGACGAGCGGCTCGCCGGCGGCGACCTGTTCACCCTCCTGCTTCATCCATTTGCCGACCGTCGCCTCGACGATCGATTCGCCGAGCGTCGGAACCTTAATCTCAACGGACATATTCTCTCTCACGCTCCTCGATCATGGCCGGGCGACTCGTGGCGAACGCCGCCTCGACGATCCGGGCCTGTTCCTGCGTATGCACATCCGCCGACCCTTCGGCGGTGCTGGCGCGCGGTTGCCGCCCGATGTAGCGCAATGGCAGGCCACGCTCCTTCAGCAGCTTGGAGAAGCGCAGCGCGACGTAGGACCACGCCCCCATGTTCTTCGGCTCTTCCTGGAGCCAGACGACCTCGCGCAATTGCGGATACGTCTCGAGAAGCGCCGCGACCTCATCGGTCGGGAAGGGATAGAGCTGTTCCAGACGGGCGACCGCCGCCCAATCGGCGGCGTCGCGCGCGGGGCTCCCGTCGAGATCGACGGCGACCTTGCCCGAGCAGACGATCAGGCGGGTGACCACCTCGCGCCCCCGCGTCGCATCTTCGGTGAGGAGCGGCTGCCACGAGCCGTCGGTGAGATCGGCGAGACTGGAACCGGCGCGCGGGTGCCGCAGCAGGCTCTTCGGCGTCATCACCACCAGCGGGCGACGCGCATCGTGGAGGGTCGCCGCCTGCAAGCGCAGGAGGTGGAAATACTGCGCGGCGGTGGTGGGGTTGGCGATCCGCAGATTATCCTCAGCCGCTAATTGCAGGTAGCGCTCGATCCGTCCGCTGGAGTGATCCGGGCCTTGCCCCTCGTATCCGTGCGGCAGCAGCAGCACCAGCGAGGGATCCTGCCGCCACTTCGCGCGCGCCCCGGCGATGAACTGATCGATCAGCACCTGACCGGTGTTGGCGAAATCGCCGAACTGCGCCTCCCAGAGGAGCAACGCCTCCGGGGCGTGGACGCTGTAACCGTACTCGAAGCCGATCGGGGCCGCCTCGGAGAGGGGGCTGTTGTAGATCGCGAAGGAGGCGTGGGCCTCCGCCAACGTGGCGAGAGGCGAATACTTCTCGCCGGTCGCCGCATCGCTGAGGACGAGATGGCGTTGCACGAAGGTGCCGCGTTCGGTGTCCTGCCCGGTGAGGCGGATCGGCGTGCCATCGGCCAGGATCGACCCGTAGGCCAATGTCTCGGCGTGGCCCCAGTCGATCCCGCCCGGTCGGTCGAGCCCTTCCTTGCGCCGCCCGAGGATCCGTTCGAGCTTCGTGTTCGGCGTGAAGCCCGTCGGGCGTTGCGGCAGCCAGTCGTTGATCGCGCGCAGCAACGCTTCCGGCACGGCGGTGCGATAGGTCGTCGTGCGCGGCGAGTCGACCAATGGCGGGCCATCGTCCGCCAGATGCCCCTCCTCGGCCTCGCGCTGGGCCGCGCGCAATTGCTCGCGTACCTTCTGTGTGATCGCCTCCGCTTGCGCCGTCACGGTCGTATCATCCCGCTGGAGACGCTCGGCGTAGAGCGCGCGTACCGTCGGGAGCGCGGCGATCTTGGCGTACATCAGCGGCTGGGTGTAAGTCGGGTCGTCGCCCTCGTTGTGCCCCCAGCGGCGATAGCCGACGAGATCGATCAGGAAGTCCTTGTGGAAGCGTTGGCGATAGGCATGGGCGAGGCGGATCGTCGCCAGGCACGCCTCCGGGTCATCGCCGTTGACGTGGATGATCGGGATCTCGAAGCCCTTGGCAAGGTCGCTCGCATAGAGGGTCGAGCGCGCATCCCGCGCATTCGTGGTGAAGCCGATCTGGTTGTTGACGATGATGTGGATCGTGCCGCCGACCTGATAGCCGGGCAAGCGCGACATATTCAGCGTCTCCGCCACCACCCCTTCACCGGGGAAGGCGGCGTCGCCATGGATCGTGACCGAGATGGCGCGATCGACATCGAGGCGTGGGACGCCGCGCTGGTGGCGATCCTCCTGCGCGGAGCGGGTCGCGCCCATCACCGTCGGGTTGACCACTTCGAGGTGGCTGGGGTTGTGGGCCAGGGTGATCTGCACATCGACAGTCTCGCCCTCGCGGATGGTGCGCCGCGCGCCGAGGTGATACTTCACGTCGCCGGTCCACCCCTCGTTGATCCCGCGCGAGCCTTCCGACGGGACCAGCTCCTTATTCGGGGCGTGGTGGAACTCGGAGAAGATGGCGGCGTACGGCTTGCCGAGGACGTGCGCCAGGACGCTCAGGCGGCCCCGGTGGGCCATGCCGATCAGCACCTCGCGCGTATCGACCTGAGCCGCCTGATGGACCAGCTCATCGAGCATCGGGATCAGCGTGTCGTTCCCCTCGATCGAGAACCGTTTCTGCCCCTGGAAGGTCGAGTGCAGGAAGCGCTCGAACTCCTCCACCTCGATCAGGCGTTCGAGCAGCGTCTGGCGCTCGCCAAGGGCGAGCGGGTGATAGAAAGTGCCCTGCTCCACCTGCTCCACGAGCCAGGAGCGCTCCCCGTAATCCTGGACGTGATCGAAGTCATAGCCGATCGTCCCCGAGTAGAGGGCGCGCAGTCGCTTGATCGCGTCGAGACAGGTGCCCTGCTCCAGCCCGGCGAGCGGCCAGACGATCGTCGCGGGCAGGGCCGCGAGGTCGGCGTCGGTCAGGCCGTGCGTCTTCGCTTCGAGCATCGGATCGCCGGGACCAGGGGCGCCCAACGGATCGATATGCGCCTGCAAATGCCCGTATTCACGGATACTGCGCGCCAGCCGCGCAGCCCCCACGATCCGCGTGACATCGCTCTGCGCGCTGAATTTCGGCTGCCCGACAGGCACCACCATCCCCGGTGGCACGGTGCCGGGCGGCGACGAAGCCCCATTCGGTGAGGCGGTAGCCACCGCTTGCTCCACCATTGGAGCACCATATCGTTCGAAGAAAGACCGCGTGGCCGGATCTACTGCGGTGGGGTCTTGCTGGAAGCGCTCGTACAATTCGAGCGCGTAGCCGGCATTCGGCCCGTAGAAGAGATCCCAGTTACTCTGTATCGCCATGCTCCCCTACCCCTTCGCGGCTCATTTCTTTGACGCCAATTTCGCATACTTCGCATGGCGAAAAGAGCACCGAAAAAAGACCGATGTAGCTGATCAAGGGTACCCGAAAGGGGCGGGGAGAGCAATCATTCGCGGTACCGATTATGACAATACCTCCCTCCCCACCCTGGTCAGCCTTGCAAGGCCCGTCGGCCCGCCTGCCACCGTTGCCAGGCCAGGTAGATGGTGAGCAACAGGTAGTAGAGCGGGTAGTAGCAGAAGAGGAGGACCAGCCCGCGCGGCGGCGCGGATTGGAGGATCAGCACGAAGCCAAGCATGGCCCAGGGGATGCCGAGGAGGATCGTGGGCGCGCGGAGGGCGCGCATCTGCGTGGGATAGGGATAGCGGATCGGCACAAAGACGAGCACGCTCAGGAGCAGGATCAGCGGCGTGGTGACCGTGCTCGGCGCGTCGAAGAGGAAGAGGATGAAGGCGATGATGCTCCAATAGGAGGGAAAGCCGAGGAAGTAGTGATCGGGTGTCTTCGCATCGGCCTGGGCGAAGCCATAACCACTGGCGATCAGCGGTGCGGCGGCGGCCCAGGCGGGCAGGCTCCCGAGCGCCACCAGGATGATGACCGGCACGAAAACCCAGCAGAGATAGTCGACGATGTCGTCCAGACGACGCCCATCGATCCCCGGCAGCACCGTCTTGACCTGAATGCGCCGCGCCAGGAAGCCATCGGTGGAGTCGATGGCGATCGTGATCGCGATCAGGAGCCAGGCGAGCCGGAAGTCGCGCGCGATGACCGCCAGGAGCGCCCAGGCGCTGAGGGCCGCGCCGCTCGCGGTGTAGAGATGCACCAGCCAGGCGAGGAGCTGTTGCCGGGATAACGACGCCACCGATCCTCCTGCATGCACAGCGGCGCATCCGGCTGAGGGCGCAATTGTAGCACGCGCCTCTGGCATCGCTTGCCCCGCATACCCAGAGAACGAAAAGCCCGGCGTGCCGATCCCAGGATCGGCACGCCGGGCTTGTACTTACAAGGGATTGGGGGCGCGGTCGTTACCGCTTGGTGTACTGCGGAGCCTTACGCGCCCGCTTGAGACCGACCTTCTTGCGCTCCTTCTCGCGCGCGTCGCGCGTGAGCAGCTTGGCGCGCTTTAGGGCCGGGCGTAGCTCGGCGTCGAAGCGGGTCAGCGCGCGAGCGATGCCGTGGCGCACCGCGCCGGCCTGCCCGGAGACGCCGCCACCAGCGACCACCACGCTCACGTTGAAGCGCTCGCCGGTGTTCGTCAGCCGCAGCGGCTGATTGATCATGATCTGGTAGAGATCGCGGCCACCGAAGTAGTCCCGCGCCGAACGACCGTTGATGATGAACTCGCCGGTGCCCGGATAGAGGCGCACCCGCGCGACAGATTCCTTCCGGCGCCCGGTGCCGTAGAAGTATTCGGCCTGTGGGGCGCGGCGCCCCTGCGCTTCCTGCATCTGGTCCAACCTTCCCTCTTTCGTCGTTGCCACCCGGCAAGTTAGCGCCGACTGTGGCGACCGCCGCCATTACTACGCCGTCGGCACTCCGCCGATCACCTGGCCGCGCTTGTGGCCGTCGCGCATGAGTTCGAGCATCACCGGCTTCTGGGCGCTGTGCGGGTGCTCGGCACCGGCGTACACCTTCATGTGGAGGTAGATCTTCCGCCCCAGGATGTTCTTCGGCAACATCCCCTTGACCGCCGCTTCCAGGATGCGGGCAGGGTGACGCTGGCGCATGTCCTTCAGACGGGTCGACTTGAGGCCGCCGGGATAGTTGGAGTGCCGATAATAGATCTTCTCGGTCTCCTTGGCCCCGGTCACCACGATCTTCTCGGCATTGATGACGATGACGAAATCGCCGCCATCCATGTGCGGGGTGAAGTCCGGCTTCCCCTTGCCGCGGAGGAGCTGCGCCACCGTGGTGGCGACGCGGCCCAGCACCTGACCCTCCGCATCGATGATGTACCAGCGCTGCCCGACCGCCGCCTGGACCGTGCTGGCCGAATAGGTTTTCGTCCCGATCGCCTTCATGCTCGCTTTGCTCCTCATCTTCCGCATCGGCGGTCAGCGCCGCAGCGGACCATCCACTCTGCCCAACAGCCCGTCGCGGCATTCGCGCGGGACATCGCTATCGATTGTCGCGCGCCGGTCACGCGCCTGTTTCATAACCCACCGCCCACAGGCTGAGCCCCTGTGGCGGGGCTGGGGCGGGAACCGCCGCACGATCGCGGCCCGCCTGCATCGCCGCGAACCACTCGGGCCGCTGGCGTCCCATCCCGACCTCGATCGCCGCCCCGACGATCGTCCGCACCATCTGCGGCAGGAAACCGGTGCCACGCACTCGGAATTCGATCAGTCGCCCATCCGGGGCCGGGACCGGGGCCACCGCGACCTGCCAGGTCGCCCCCAGGATCGCCCGGATGGTGCTGCGACGATCGGACTTTGCCGGTACACCCAAACCCTGACCGGCGAAGGCGGCGAAGTCGTGCTCACCGAGCAAGGCCGTCGTCGCCGCGCCGAGCGCCACCAGATCGAGCGGGCGGCGCAGATGCCAGGTGGTCCGAGCGAGCGCCGGGTGTCGGGTCGGCGCGTTCCAGACCTGATAGCGATACTCCCGCCAGCGCGCGTCATAGCGGGCATGGAAGCTTGCGGGGACAGTCCGCGCCGCGATGATCGCCACATCGTCGGAGAGGACCGCATTCAGCGCCCGCAAGAGTCGTTCGTCGGGCAGCGCGGCGGGCAGATCCACATGGGCTACCTGGCCCGCCGCGTGTACCCCACGGTCCGTCCGACCGGCGAAAGCCAGTCGTCGTGTCGCCCCGGTGATCCGGGCGAGCGCCGCTTCGATCTCCCCGCCAACCGTGCGCCCGGTCGCCTGGACCTGGGCACCATGGAAGTTCGTGCCGTCGTAAGCGATATCGAGGCGGACCCGGCGCAGCCCCGTTGCGGGCTCAGCGCCCGCGTTCATCGCCCGTCATGGACTAGATCAGCTCGATCAGGGCCATATCGGCACCATCGCCCTTGCGCGTCCCGAGCTTGTAGATCCGGGTGTAGCCGCCGTTCTGCCCCTCGTAGCGCGGGCCGACGACATCGAAGAGCTTGTCGCGCGCCGTCTTGTGGGCCAGGCGGTCCATGATCAGCTTGCGGTGGAAATCGCTGCCCTCACGCGCGATTGTGATCAGCTTCTCCACCACCGGGCGCAGCGACTTCGCCTTCGCCTCGGTCGTGGTGATCCGCTCATTCAGGATCAGCGAGATCGCCTGCTGGCGAAAGAGCGCTTTCCGTTCCTGCCAGTCCCGCCCGAGCTTACGCCCTGCCTTGCGGTGTCGCATCGTAGAACCTCCTCACGCGCGGCGCCGAAGCGCTCGCGTTACTTCGTCTCTTCGTCGCCTTCAGCCAGGAACGCTTCGCCGGTGCCGCTCTCGTCGTCATCCGGCAAGAGCACGGACTCCGCGTCGGCCGGCAGGAAATTCTGCTCCTTCAGCTTGTCCCACAGCTCGTTGAACGAGCGCGGGCCGAAGTTGCGGATCGCGAGGAGGTCGTCGCGCTCCATCTGGAGCACCTGACCGACCCGCTCGATACCACGGCTCCGCAACGCATTGACCACGCGCGGCGAGAGTCCGAGATCGGACAGCGGCTTCGCATCGGCCTCGGGGGAGATGTACGGGCCGGTGATGCCGGGGGCGACGGTCGTGTCGCGGTTGAACCCGGCGATGACCTGCCCGTACTCGACCAGGATCTGCGCCGCCTGCGACAGCGCGTCGCTGGCATCGATCGTCCCGTTGGTGATGATCTCCAGCGTGAGCTTGTCGTAATCGGTAAGGTGGCCGACACGGGTGTGCTCGGTGACGTAGTTCACCTTGGTGATCGGCGTGAAGATCGCGTCGAGCGGGATCTCCCCGATCGTGATGCTCTCCTGCGCCTCGGCCGGACGATAGCCGCGACCACGCTCGATGACGATGTCCATCTCTAGCGTCGCATCGGCGCTATCGAGCGTGGCGATGTGCTGCTCGGGATTGACGCACTCGACCTCGGCAGGCCATTGGATATCGGCGGCGGTCACCTCGCACTCACCGTGCACGTAGAGGCGTGCGCGCAGTTCGCCGCGCAGTTCGGTGTTCTCGCGCAGATGGATCCGCTTGAGATTCAACACCAACTCGGTCACGTCCTCCTTGACGTTCGGGAGGGCCGAGAACTCGTGCCAGACATCGGAGATACGAACCCGCGAGATCGCCACGCCGGGCAGAGACCGCAGCAGGATCCGCCGCAATGCGTTCCCGATCGTCGTGCCATAGCCGGACTCCAGCGGTTCGATGGTGAACCGCCCATAGTTGAGCCCTGTGACTTCGCGCTCAACTTTTGTTTGTGCTATATCCAGCACCGACATTGACTTCCTCCATGTCCTCGCCAACGCCAGGCGAGGGGTGGCATCGTTCCGCTTGGCGTGTCCGGCGACCGACCGGTGACGATGCGGCGTGCGCGATAGCCCGCGCGACGGGCCGGGCGGAGACACCCGGCCCGTCGCGCGGGCAATAAGGGTTAGCGGTTGTAGTGTTCGACGATCAACTGCGCCCGAATCCCCTGCTCAGCATCCTCGCGCGTCGGCAACGACACGACGCGCGCCGCCATGTCGTTCGGCTCTACGCTGATCCACGCCGGAACCCGGCCGCCGCTCCCGCCAGCCGCGCTGACGTTCTGGAAATAGGTGAGCTTGCGGCTCCCGTCCTTCACCGCGATCAACTCGCCCACCTTGACGGTGAACGAAGGGATGTCGGTCTTGATGCCGTTCACGGTGACGTGACCGTGATTGACGAGCTGCCGCGCCTGCGCGCGGGTCGTCGCCATGCCCATGCGATAGATGACGTTATCGAGACGCCGCTCCAGCAAGCTGAAGAGGTTCTCGCCCGTCTCGCCGGGCATCCGCCGCGCCCGATCGAAGGTGTTGCGGAACTGCCGCTCCAGCACGCCATACATGAAGCGTGCCTTCTGCTTCTCGACCAGGCGCACGCCATACTCGGACACCTTGCGACGCTTCGCGTTCGGACCGTGCTGTCCGGGCGGGAAGGGGCGCTTCGAGAGAATCCGCTGGCCCTTCTCGGTGAGGCCGAGGTTCAAGCGGCGGCTAACTTTGCCAATCGGACCGGTATAACGAGCCATCTACCCTTGCCCTCCCTTAGACGCGGCGCCGCTTCGGCGGACGACAACCGTTGTGCGGAATCGGTGTGACATCGGCGATCGACAGGACTTGCAGCCCGGCGGCGGCCAGCGAACGAATTGCCGACTCGCGACCGGCTCCCGGCCCCTTCACGAAGACATCAACCTGACGCAGCCCATGCTCCATCGCCTTGCGAACCGCATTCTCGGCGGTCACCTGCGCCGCGTATGGGGTGCTCTTGCGCGAGCCCTTGAAGTTCGCCGCCCCGGCACTATCCCAGGCCAGCACGTTCCCCTGCGGATCCGTCAGGGTCACGATCGTGTTGTTGAATGTCGCCTGGATGTAGGCCCGCCCACGGGGTACGTTCTTCCGCTCGCGCCGCTTACCGCGCTGCCGCCGTGGTGCTGCCCCCTGCCGCCGTCGATCAGCCATCGTGCCTCCCGCAACCTCGTGTATCGTCCTTCACAAGCCATCATTGTCGGCGAGTCGCCGCGCCACCAGGGACACGACGACCGCGCGATTACTTCGTCGCCTTCTTCTTGCCCGCGATCGCCCGCTTGGGACCGCGCCGTGTGCGTGCATTGGTGCGTGTCCGCTGACCCCGCGTCGGCAGGCCGCGACGATGGCGCAGGCCGCGATAGCAGCCGATGTCCATGAGCCGCTTGATGTTCATACCGACCTGGCGACGCAGATCACCCTCGACCGTGATGTCGCGGTCGATGAGATCACGCAGCCGGTTGACCTCTTCGTCGGTCAGGTCGCGGACGCGCGTGTCCGGGTTCACACTCCCCTTGAGGAGCAGCTTCTTGCTCGTGGTCGCGCCGATCCCGAAGATGTACTGCAACCCGATCTCGACGCGCTTCTCGCGCGGCAAGTCGACGCCCGCGATACGTGCCATACCATCCTCCTCGAAAATGCCGAATATCGGCTGCCCCCGCCGAACCGCTCAGGTAATACCAACGATGTGCCGGACAACGCCGATACGCGCCGCTGGTCGATGTTTAGCCCTGCCGCTGCTTATGCGTCGGATCCTTGCTGCAAATGACCCGCAGGATACCTTTGCGCTTCACGATCTTGCAGCCATCGCACCGCTTCTTGACCGAAGCCTGAACCTTCATCGCGCCCCCATTCCGCGCCGCAGCGCTCGTGCTACTTCCCCAATTTCGCCACAATGCGCCCCCGACCGGAGTCGTAGGGCGCGAGTTCGATCCGTACACGATCACCGGGAAGGAGCCGCACCACTGAAAGCGATAAGCGTCCACCGGTGTGCGCCACGACCTCACGGCCATCATCGAGCGCCACCCGGAAGAGCGCGCTCGGCAACGGTGCGAGAATTACCCCCTCGCTCGTCTCCCGCTCACCGGTCATTCAGCCCTGACCGGGGTGAAAGAAAAGCGTGTGACAGCCTGCCAACAGGCGTGGCCGCCACAATCGGTGAGTATACCATAACTCAGCCTATCCGCGTCAAGATCTCGGCCCCACGCGCGGTAACGGCGATCGTGTGCTCCGCGTGCGCCGCCGGACGACCATCGGCGGTGATAATCGTCCAGCCATCCGTCCCCTCGATCCACTCCGCCGAGCCGAGCGTGAAGATCGGCTCGATGGTGAAGGTCATCCCGGCGCGGAGGGTCGGGCCGCTCCCCGCCCCGCGCAGCAGCATGTTCGGCACGCTGGGCGCCTCGTGCATCTCCCGCCCGATCCCGTGCCCGGTGAACTCGCGCACGATGCCATAACCGCGCCGCCGCCCGTAGCGCGCCACGGCGGCGGAGACATCGGCGAGCCGATTACCGGGCCGCACGACCGCGATCGCCGCCGCCAGCGCCCCTTCCGTGTCGGCAATCAGCCTCCGCTCATCCTCCCCCGCCGCGCCGACCGCCACGGTGATCGCCGCGTCGCCGTGCCACCCATCGAGGATAGCCCCGACATCGAGGGAGACGATGTCCCCCTCGACCAGGACGCGCGAGCCGGGGATGCCATGCACGACCGTCTCGTTGACCGACGTGCAGATCGCGCCGGGGAAGGGCGTAGTGCCGGGATAGCCAAGGAACGAGGGGATGCCCCCGCGCGCCAAGATATGCTCGTGCGCCCGCCGATCGAGCACGGCGGTGGTGACGCCGGGCGCGACGAGCACGCGCAGCAACGCGAGCGTCTCCGCGACCAACTCCCCCGCCAGGCGCATCCCCTGGAGGGCGGCGCGATCTTTGAGGACGATGATCTCCGCATCGTCCTCATTGCCGAACACCTTAGCGCTCATAGGGCACCGGGCTCTCCGCGTCCGTGGCGCACCTCAACTAAGTGCCGTCAGGATCTGCTGCGTCACTAGATCGATCGGCGCATCGCCGTTGATCTCGCGGACGATCCCGCGCTCGCGGTAGTAGGCCAGCAATGGCTGTGTCTGCTCGTCATAGAGGCGGAGACGCTCGGCGAGGGCCTCGACGGTATCATCCGAGCGCTGCCGCAAATCGGTCGAGCCACAGACGTCACAGACCCCTTCGACGTGCGGCGGCTTCGTGCGAACGTTGTAGATGGTGCCGCAGTTGCCGCAGGTGAGCCGCTCGGTCACGCGCGCGATCAGGATCGCGCGCGGCGCATCGAGATCGATCACCCGATCGATCTGCTCGCCGATCCCTTGCAGCGCCTGATCCAACCGTTCCGCCTGGGCACGGTTGCGCGGGAAACCATCGAAGAGGCTCCCCGCCAGCGGTGGCTTTGCGTTCGCGATGTCCCGCATCCGCTCGACGACCAGCCCGATGACGAGCTCATCCGGGACCAACGCGCCACGGTTCATGTATTCATGCGCCTTTTTGCCTAACTCGCTGCCCGATTTGATGGCGGCGCGCAGCAGGTCGCCAGAGACCACGCGGGCCAGGCGCAGACGCGGGGCGACGATTTCCCCCTGCGTTCCTTTGCCGACCCCCTGTGGCCCGATCAATATCGCGTTCAACCCACTTCCCCCACTGTTGGTATGCGACGTGTGAACAGGGCGCGCGACATGCCGATGTGCGGCCCGGAGCCGCCCCATCAAGAAACGGGCCAACAGGGGTGGCGGGGTAGAATTACCCCGCCACCCACGTCAACACCTCAACTCAGACAGGAATGATGCTGCCCCCCGGCACCATCACCATGCCGGACTACTTGATGAAGCCTTCGTAGTGGCGCATGAGCAGCTGGGCCTCGAGCTGGCGCATCGTATCGATCGCGACACCGACCACGATCAGCAGCGAAGTGCTTCCCAAGAACAACGTCTGCACCCCGGTAACGCGCGAGGCGATCCACGGCAGCACCGCCACGATCCCGAGGAACAACGCTCCAGCCAGCGTGATGCGCGTCAGCACGCGCGTCAAAAAGGCGTTCGTGGGCAAGCCTGGACGGATACCGGGGATGAAACCACCGTTCTTCTGCAGGTTCTCGGCGATGTTCTGCTGCTGGAAGATGACGACCGTGTAGAAGTACGTAAAGCCGACCACCATCAGGAAATAAATGATCTGGTATTGCAACGAGTTCGCGTCGAAGACGGTGGCGAGGGTCGTCGCCGCGCCTTGCAACCACGGACGATCCGAGGCCGTGAAGAGGTTGGCGATGTAGCCGGGGAAGACCATGATCGAGACCGCGAAGATCAGCGGGATCATACCCGCCGAGTTAACTTTCAGGGGGATGTGTGTCGTCTGCCCACCATACTGGCGATTGCCGCGCACCCGCCGCGCATAGTTGACCTGAATCTTCCGCTGCCCCTCATTGATCAGGATGATGCCGACGATCGTCAGCAGCCCGAGGATGATGAAGATCGCGATGCCGGCGATGTTCTGGCTGATGCTGTCGCCGCTGACCAACTGCCCGATCGAGCTCGGCAGGTTGGCAACGATCCCACCGAAGATGATGATCGAGACACCCTGACCGATGCCGTTCTGGGTGATCAACTCACCGATCCAGACCAGGAACATCGTGCCGGTGGTCATGGAGATCAGGATGGCGATCGAGCGGAGGGCGGTGGCACCATCGAAGAGGCCGAAGTCCGCCAGGACGCCCTGGCTCTTCATCAACTGACACTGCCCGAACGCCTGTAGGAGGGCCAGGGGAACGGTGGTCATGTGCTGGTAGCGGTTCAGCGTCGCACGACCCTGCTCGCCCTCTTTGCTCAGTTCATCGAGGCGCGGGATGATCGGCGTCAGCAGCTGGAAGATGATGCTGGCGGTGATGTACGGATAGACCCCCATCGCCGCGATCGAGAACTGCCGCAACGCGCTGCCGGAGAAGAGATTCAGCATGCCCAGCAATTGATTCTGCTGCAACAACTGGTCAAGCCGGGCCAGATCGACACCGGGGACCGGGATGTGCGCCACGACACGGAAGACGACGAGCATTAGCAGTGTGAAGATGATCTTCCGCCGCAGATCGGGGATCTTAAAGGCGTTGAAAACCGCCTGAAGCATAGGTTCCTCCGCGAGGTCTATATGGCGAATGACGGATGACACGCCAAGGATAGCATGTCATCCGTCATCACGCCGAACCGTCAATCGTGGCTCATGCCTCGCTGCTCTCCGGGGCTGCCGTCGGGGTCGCCTCGATCAACTCGACCGAACCGCCCGCCGCCTCGATCTTCGCTTTCGCGCTCGCCGAGACCTTGTGTGCCCGGACCTGAATCGCGCGGGTGATCTCACCCTCACCGAGGATCTTCAGCGGACCGTGCAGCGGGATCACGCCGAGATGGGCCAGGACGGTCTGATCGACCACCCCTTCCAGCTCCAGCTCCTCGATCCGTGCGAGGTTGACGATCTCGTACTCGATGCGGAACGGATTGACGAAGCCCCGCTTGTAGGGCATCCGCTTCGCGATCGAGATCTGTCCACCTTCGAAGCCACGGCGGGTGAGGCCGCTACGAGCCTGCTGGCCCTTGGTGCCCTTACCGGCCGTGGTGCCCTGGCCGGAGCCAGTGCCGCGCCCGATCCGGCGCTTGTTCGTCTTCGCACCCGGATTCGGGCGCAGATCATGTTGCTGCATCGGATTCCCGTCCCTCTTCGTCGGCGCGTCATCGGCACCCTGGGCGCCGCAACGGCTACCGCTTATGCCTGGGCCGTCGCGGCCTCTTCTTCTTCAAGACCATCCAGCAGGCCCAACGCGACCATCAGCGCCTCGCGCTCGGCAATCCGCTTCTCGATGCGCGCCTGGAAGCGCTGCGTACCGGTCTGCTGGCGCGGGGCCGGAACATCGGCACCGACCGGCTCGACCACCACGAGGTGGCGTACCTTCGTGACCATCCCGCGAATCGTCGCGGTATCGTAGTGGATCACCGACTGCCGGATGCGGCGTAGCCCCAACGAGCGCACCGTCTGGCGCTGCGTCTCCCGATAGCCGATCACGCTCTTGACCAGCGTGATCCTGATGCGACCTGTCTGCTCCTGCATGTCCCTCTCTCCTCAGTCGCCAGCTGTGCAGGGCCTGGCAGCACCAGGCCATTGCGGCGACGATGCGCTACTCCGCTGCGACGCTCTTCTGCGCCAGCTTGGCGAACCGCTCGCGCGGCAGACCACGGCGACGGGCCACGTCATTCGGCGACTCGAGCTCGGCCAGCGCCTTTAGGGTCGCGCGGACCACGTTGACCGGGTTGGTGTTACCCAGCGACTTTGTGAGCACGTCACGAATGCCGACGGCCTCCAGGACGGCGCGGATCGCGCCGCCAGCGATGACGCCGGTACCGGGGGAGGCGGGCTTCAGCAGCACGCGCGATGCGCCGAAGGTAACCTCGATCTCGTGCGGGATGGTCGTGCCATTGAGGGGTACGTGGATCAGGGCCTTCTTGGCCGACTCGGTGCCCTTGCGGATCGACTCCGGTACTTCGCCAGCCTTGCCGGTGCCAACACCAACGTGGCCGCGACCGTCACCGATGACGATCAGCGCCGCAAAGCTGAAACGGCGACCGCCCTTGACGACCTTCGAGACGCGGTTGATCTGGACGACACGCTCTTCGAGCTCGCCAAGATCGCTCGGGTTGATGATGATCTGCCTGCGGACCTGCATTCGCTCTCTCCATTCTTCGTCGGTAGTCGGTGGTGCTGGCCGCACTCGCGCGAGACGAGCGGACCGGGCTACCAACTAGAAATCGAGGCCCGCCCCACGGGCGGCCTCGGCAACAGCCTTGATCCGCCCATGATAGCGATAGCCGCCCCGATCGAAGACGACGCGGGTGACGCCCTTCGCCTGAGCGCGCTCGGCGACCAGCTTGCCCACCGCAGCGGACTTGTCCATCTTCGTCTGGCCGTTCAACTGTTCGCGCAAGTCGGTGTCGATCGAGGAGGCCGTGGCGACCGTGATGCCCTTGGTATCGTCGATCACCTGGGCGTAGATGTGCGCCGATGAACGGAAGACGTTCAACCGCAACCGCTCGGGGGTGCCATTGACGCGCTTACGAACACGGAGGTGCCGAACTTTGCGCTCCGAGGGCCGTCGCAGTCCCTTCTTGTTGACCATAGTCGTTCTATCCCCTTTATCCACGCGACGGTGCCATTCGTCGCGCCAGCTGCGTCACCACCCGGGCGGGCCGATACCGTATCGACCCGCCATGAGCGGCGCTGTTCGTTACTTCGCCTTACCGGCCTTACCGGCCTTACGGCGGACCTGCTCACCGGCGTAGCGGATACCCTTACCCTTGTACGGCTCGGGCTTGCGGATGCTGCGGATACGGGCCGCTTCCTCGCCAACCGTCTCCTTGTTGATCCCCTGGACCGAGACACGGGTCGTGCCTTCGAGGGTGTAGGTGATCCCCTCGGGCGGGTCGAGGCGGACCGGGTGCGAATACCCGACCTGGAGGACCAGGATGTTCCCTTCCTTGGCCGCGCGGTAGCCGACGCCGACGATCTCCAGATCCTTGCGGAAGCCAGCGGTCACGCCGACGACCATATTGCTCAGGAGGGTACGGGTCAGGCCGTGGAGCGCCTTATGGGAACGCTGCTCGCTGGGGCGCTGCACCGTCAGGTTGCCATCGGCGTGCGCCAGGATCATCTCGCCGGGGAGGGTACGCTCTAATTGCCCCTTCGGCCCCTTGACCGAGACATGGTTACCTTCGCCAATAGTCAATTGCACCGTGGTCGGGACTGGGATCGGCAATCGTCCGATACGCGACATGCTCGCTCTCCTCGTTCGGTGGGCGACGCCAGAACGCGCCGGGGGCAGAAACCCCACCAGCGCGCGCGTCGCGTCCCGCTTAATACACCGTGCAGATGACCTCGCCACCGACACCGCGGCGGCGGGCCTCATAGCCCGTCATCACCCCTTGCGAGGTGGTCACAATGGCGACGCCGAGGCCGCTCTTCACACGGGGGATCTCGTCGCGCCCACGATAGACGCGCAGGCCCAACTTGCTGATGCGCTTCAACTCGCGGATCGCCGGGCGCTTGTCCGCCGTGTACTTGAGGCGCACCGTCAGCGAATTGTAGGGCTTGGCCTCGACGACCTCGTAGCCCTCGATGTAGCCCTCGGAGCGGAGCACCTTCGCGATGGACACCAACATCTTGGTGGATGGCATGGTGGTTTCGGTCTGGCGGGCCATGCCGGCGTTGCGAATGCGCGTCAGCATGTCGGCGATCGGATCAGCGATGAATGGCATCGACTTCACTACTCCTCTTTTGCCCTGCCGGATACCCGCTTGCGGTCGGCGCTGCCAACTCCGGAGTCAGCGCTGGTGGTCCCGACCGTCGCACCAGGGATCATGGTCGCATCTCGTGCGCGACCCGGCAGGGTAACGTGTCCCGCGTTAGAAGCTCGCCTTGGTCACACCGGGCAGTCGCCCGCTGGAGGCCAGCTCGCGGAAACAAATACGGCAGGTGCCGAACTTGCGAATGTAGGCGCGGGAACGACCGCAGATCTTGCAACGATTGTAGTTCCGCACCGTGTACTTCGCCGGTCGCGCTGCCTTGGCAATCAGCGACTTCTTGGCCATATCTCCCCCATAGCATCTGACACACGGCGCTGCGTCTCCGAGCGCCACGGATCGGCGACCCCTATCGCCAGGAAAACTAGACCAACCGACCGGAGTCCGCCGCATTGGAGGCGCGGAACGGCATCCCCAGCAGCGTGAGCAGGCGGCGCCCTTCGGCGTCGCTCTTCGCCGTGGTGACGAAAGCGATCTCGAGGCCGCGCAGCTTGTCGACCTTGTCGTAGTCGATCTCGGCGAAGGCGATCTGCTCGCGCAGACCGAGCGTGTAGTTTCCACGCCCGTCGAAAGCGTTCGGCGAGATTCCGCGGAAGTCGCGGATACGGGGCAGCGCGACCGAGACGAGACGATCGAGGAACTCGTACATGCGGTCGCTGCGCAGCGTCACCTTGACGCCGATCGGCATCCCCTCGCGCAGCTTGAATGCTGCAATCGAGCGCTTGGCACGGGTCACGATCGGCTTCTGTCCGGCGATCAACTGGACATCGTTGACCGCCGCATCGATCGCCTTGGCGTTCGCCACCGCCTCGCCGAGACCGATGTTGATGACCGCCTTCTCGAGCTTCGGTACCTGCATGATGTTGGTGTACCCGAACTCTCGCATCATCGCCGGCACGACCTCATCGGTGTAGTGCTGGCGCAGGCGGGCGGTATACCCGGTATTACTCTCCGCTGTTGTCGACATCCCTCCTACCTCTCGTTGCGCTGGCGCTGCGGAGCGGGGATGCTCGCATCGCACTTCTTGCAATAGCGCTCTTTGTCGCCACTGGTGCCCTCACGGAATCCGACGCGCGTCGGCGTGTTGCAGGCGGCGCAAAAGAGCTTCACATTGGAAACGTGCAGCGCGGCCTCCATCTCGACGATGCCGGCCTGGCGGGCGCGCCCCTGCTTCATGTGCCGACGGACGATGTTCACGCCCTCGATCACGACGCGATCGCGCGTGATGAGATTGGTCCGCACGCGGCCACGCTGGCCCTTGTTCTTCCCGGAGACGACGACGACCTCGTCACCACTGACAATCTTCTCGGCCATCAGGCCCTCCTCATGACAACACGCACCGCGACGCGGTACGACGATCCGGCGGTTTGCCGGATGCCGCTCCGCGCATCGGCGTTACAGCACTTCCGGGGCGAGCGAGACGATCCGCATGAAGCCGCGCTCGCGCAACTCGCGGGCGACCGGCCCGAAGATGCGCGTGCCACGCGGGTTACTCTGCGGGTTGATGATCACCGCCGCGTTATCGTCGAAGCGGATGTGCGAGCCATCGGGGCGACCATATTCCTTGGCCTGGCGCACGATCACCGCGCGCACCACGTCGCCCTTCTTCACCGCGCCACCCGGTTGCGCCTGCTTGACCGAGGCGATGATCACATCGCCCACGCTTCCATACTTGCGATTCCCACCGCCCCCGCCGAGGACACGGATGCACATAATCGATTTGGCACCGCTATTGTCGGCTACCACGAGCCGTGTCTGGGTCTGAATCACCGTCTCTCTCCCTCAGCGCAGGCGCGGCATACGGCGAAAAGGCCGCTGCAGGGCACAGCCGACAAGTATATCTTCTGTCGAGTTAGACGACCACTCGGCGCTGCACGACTTCGCGCACCACCCACCGCTTCGTCTTCGACAGCGGGCGCGTCTCCTCGATGCGGACGACGTCGCCGATCTTGCACTCGTTGCGCTCGTCGTGCGCAGCGAACTTGCTCGTCCGCTTCATCGCCTTCTTGTAGATCGGGTGCTGGCGCGTGTATTCCACGGCGACCACCACCGTCTTGTCCATCTTGTCGCTGACCACCCGCCCGACCTTCATCTGGCGGCGCTTCTCCTGGCCCGGCAGCGTCTCCTGCGCGCGGCCCGCGCGAGCGGCCGCAGCATTCAACGACTGCACTTCAGTCGAACTGGTCCCCAGGATCGGCGGCAGCGTCGCCTCCGCCTCACTCTGGTTCGCCGTGCTCTGGGTCTCGTCCTGTGTGCTCAAGACTCTGTCCTTTCGATGCTCAATAACGCAGTCGCGCGAAGCGGCTCGACGTGCGGGCCAGCGCCCGCCGCAAGCTTCTTTGCCAACATCCTCGCCTAGTACCGCCGTCGCCGCGTCGTCCGCGAGCTCAGGGCGCGCGCATACTTGCGCTGCGACACCTTCTTGGCCGCCTTCTCCGCCTGCCGACGCTCGCGAATGCGACCGTTGGCGGCGTAATGGGCGACCGGATCGACCGCGATCTCGCGCTCGCGCTGAATCGTCAGCAACTGCGCGATCGCCTTGCGGACCAGGCGAATCTGGTGGAAGGCCGTCAGGCGACCGAGCGCGTTCTGGAAGCGCAGATTGCGCCATTCCTCGCGCTGATTCTCGATCTCCTTGACGATGTCCGCGTCGGACAACCCGCGCATCTCTTCGAGTTCCATCGTATCCCCTTACTCAGTAGTCTCGCTTCGGGCCGGTTGCTAGCGTGGGGCGGGCGGCAAAGCGCGCCGCGCGCACTCCCACGCGCTGAACCGGCGACAAATTCGCCGGGAGTCGTCCGCTCTTAGTCGTCGTCCCCCGTCTCGGCCACCTCGATGACTTCCGTCTCGGCCTCAGCCTCGGCCTCGATCGCCTCTTCGGCCGCCTCGACCGCCGCCTCGGTCGCCGCCAGACCGATCCGCTCGCGCAGGACGAAACGGGTCTTCACCGGCAGCTTGAACATCGCGCGGGCCAATGCTTCCTTCGCCACCGACTCGGCCACACCGGAGAGTTCGAAGAGAATGCGGCCCGGCTTGACCACGGCCACCCAGTATTCCGGTGCCCCTTTACCGCTACCCATGCGGGTTTCGGCGGGCTTCTGTGTGACCGGGTGATCCGGGAAGATCCGGATCCAGACTTTCCCACCACGGCGGACGTAGTTTGTGATCGCGCGGCGGGACGCCTCGATCTGACGGCTCGTGATCCAGCCGCCTTCGAGGGTCTGGATACCGAACTCGCCGAAAGCGACGTAGTTGCCCCGCTGCGCCCGCCCGGTTGGGAGGATACGGTGCTGCTTGCGGTGCTTTACCCGCTTGGGCATCAACATGGTGACGTTCCTCCTCGTATCGGTGGCGCGGGCCGGGGCGGCGGGCGGAAAGTCCGACCGCCACCCCCCGCGTCACACCGCTCGCTTACTTATCGCCAGCAGCGGGGGCTGCGGCAGGCTGTGCGCGGCGCGTCTGCGGCGGTGCCTGCTTCGCCTCGGGCTGCATGTCGCCCTTATAGATCCACACCTTGACACCGATACGACCATAGGTGGTGTGCGCGTGGACCATCCCGTAATCGATGTTCGCGCGCAACGTCTGGAGCGGCACGCGACCGTTCATCTCCATCACGGAGCGAGACATCTCCGCACCACCGAGCCGCCCGCTGACCTTCAGCTTGACGCCCTTGGCCCCACGACGCATCGCCTGGGTCACGGCGTGCTTCATCGCACGGCGGTAGGAGACGCGGCGGGTGATCTGCTCGCCGATGCTCTCGGCCACCAGACGCGCATCGAGTTCCGGCGTCTTGATCTCGTCGATCTTCAGGTGGACCTTGCGCCCCGGCAGATCGGCCTCCAGCAGCTTGCGGATCCGATCGACGTTCGCGCCCTGCTTGCCGATCACGATGCCGGGCTTCGAGGTGGAAACGGTCACGTCCACCTTGTTCGCCTGGCGCTCGATCTCGACCTTGGAGATCCCGGCCCGCTGCAACTCGTTCATCACGAAGCGGCGGATCCGCAGATCCTCGTGCAGCAACTCGGTGTAGTTGCGGCCACCATACCAGTTGGACTGCCAGCCGTGCACGTAGCCCAGCCGGAACCCGATCGGGTTAACTTTCCTGCCCATCTGTCCCCGTCTCTTTCTCCGTGTTCGCGGTTTCCGTAATCGCTGGCGTCGCGGCAGGGGCCGCAACGGTGGCCCGGCGCGTGGTGTTGCGGCGCTGCGTCGGCTGCGCGCGGTCCTCCACGATCACCGTGATGTGGCAGCTCCGCTTGATGATCTGGTTGAACCGACCACGCGCTCGGAACTCGCCGCGCTTCAACTGCGGCGCATCATCCGCGAAGACATACTTCACGTAGAGGGTGCTCGGATCGAGATCGTAATTGTTCTCCGCGTTGGCGCTCGCCGAAGCCAGCGTCTTGGCGATGATCGGTGCCGATTTCTGCGGCAAGAACTTCAGGATCGCCATCGCCTGGCGCAGCTCCTTGCCACGCACCGCGTCACAAACCAGGCGCGCTTTCCGCGCCGAGACGCGGATATTTCGGGTGACCGCGCGTACTTCCATGTCCCTTTTCTCCGAAGCGTGAACGACAGGCGTATCGCTACGACACGCGCCTCCGCCACACGTTAGCGGCGACCCGACGAGCGGGCAGCATCCTTCCCATGACCACGGTAGGTGCGGGTGGGGGCGAATTCGCCCAGCTTATGCCCGACCATCGGCTCGTTGACGAAGACCGGGACGTGCCGCCGACCGTCGTGGACCGCGATCGTATGCCCGACCATCTCCGGGAAAATCGTCGAAGCGCGCGACCACGTCCGAATGACGCGACGCTCGTTCGCGGCGTTCATCTTCTGGACCTTATCCAGAAGCTTCGGCTCAATGAATGGCCCCTTCTTGGAAGACCGGCTCATCTATCCCTCTCTGTGCAAGGACGAGTGACTGAGGTTGGACGACCATCGCTCGCCGGTCGCGCCCGCGTCACCGCGTACTCCCCTAGCGCCCCGTACCACGGCGGCGGACGATGTACTTATCGGTGGACTTGTTGCGACGGGTGCGATAGCCCATCGCGGGCTTGCCCCACGGGGTCTTCGGCTGACCACCGATCGGCGCCTTGCCCTCACCACCGCCGTGCGGGTGATCGCGCGGGTTCATGACGGAGCCACGCACCGTCGGGCGCTTGCCGAGATTGCGATTGCGTCCGGCCTTCCCGATCGAGATGTTCTGGTGATCGACATTGCCGACCTGCCCGAGCGTTGCCATGCAGTCGTAGCGCACGATGCGTACTTCGCCGGACGGCATACGGAGCTGCACCTCTTCGCCGACCTTCGCGAGCACCTGGGCCGAAGCCCCGGCGCTGCGGACCATCTTGCCCCCCTGACCGGGGTTCAGCTCCACATTGTGGACCTGTGTACCGAGCGGGATGTTCCGCAGCGGCAGCGCGTTCCCGACGCGGATTTCGGCCTCCGGTCCCGACATCAGCATGTCGCCGACCTTGATGCCGACCGGGGCGAGGATATAACGCTTCTCGCCATCGGCGTACATCAGCAGGGCAATGCGGGCGGAACGGTTCGGATCGTATTCGATCGAGAAGACGCGGGCCGCCACGCCGATCTTGTTCCGCTTGAAGTCGATCAAGCGATACATCCGCTTGTGGCCGCCGCCACGGTGGCGCACCGTGATGCGCCCCTGATTGTTACGCCCGGCGTGCTTCTTCAGCGGCTCGAGCAAGCTCTTCTCCGGCGTCTTCTTCGTGATCTCCTCGAATGTGGAGACCGACATCCCACGCCGCCCCGGCGATGTGGGCTTGTATTTTTTGATCGGCATGTCCCTCTTCGCTCCCTCGGAGAACGCGGCAATCAGGCAGTGCTTGCCTCATCGCCCGTCTCCGTCTTCCGGCCCCTTGGCAGCGGGCCAACTATCCGGCGATCGTGCTGCGGTGCCGCGCATTCGGGGAGCACCGCCCCGGCGCGACACCGCCCGCGATCAGGCCTCGAAGATGTCGATCGAGTTGCCCTCGGCGAGGGTCACGATCGCCTTCTTCCAACCGGGGATCGAGCCGATCACCCGGCCACGCCGCCGCTCTTTGCGGGGCATGTTCAACGTGTTGACCGCTTTGACCTTCACATTGAAGGTCTTCTCGACGGCCTCACGGATTTGGAACTTATTGGCCTCGCGGTGTACCTGGAACGTGTACTGCCCGCGCTCGATCAGCCGCGTCCCCTTCTCGGTGATCAACGGGCGGATCAGAATGTCGTGGTAGCTATGGATGTTCGCCATTACGCCGCCCTCCTCACCATGCGTAGGCGCTCCTCGCTCTCCTCGCCCCACGTCTGCTCGATGTAGGTGATCGCCTCGCGGTCGAGGATCAGCCGCCCACTCTTCAACAGATCGTGCAGATTGAGGTAGTTCACCAGGAGCGTCTTGATCTCCGGCAGGTTCGACGCCGCACGAATCAGGTTCTCCTGCTTCGCGCCGGTCGCCACGACCGTGCCGCGTGCCGCCTCGAATTGGCCGAGGAAGGTGATCATCGCCTTGGTCCGCCCTTCCAGGTCACCGAAGGAGTCGACCACGAAGATCTGCCCATTCTGCGCCTTGTCGGAGAGGACCGAGCGCAGCGCCAGACGGCGCATCCGCTTCGGCAACGCCTGCGTGTAATCGCGCGGCTTCGGCCCGAAGACCACGCCGCCATGCCGCCAGTGCGGGGAGCGAGTCGAACCCTGACGGGCGCGACCGGTCCCCTTCTGCTTCCACGGCTTGCGGCCACCGCCGCTGACTTCGCCGCGCGTCTTGGTGCTGTGCGTACCGAGACGCTTGTTCGCGTGCTGGCGCATCAGCGCCTGGTGCATCACCGAGACATTCGGCTCGATGCCGAAGATGAACTCGCTCACCTCGACCTGGCCGACCGTCTCACCACTTAAGTTCAGGATATCGAGCTGCATCATTGTTCTCCCACGGAAGCGAGAAGTGAAAAGCGAGGGCGATCACGCGCCTATCCGCTTATTCCCCCTGCGACTCCTCACTTCTTCGCTACCGCCGCCGCCTCGCGTCGCTTGATCGCGCGGCGAACCAACAGCAACCCTTCATTCGGTCCGGGGACCGAGCCCTTCACCAGGACGATGTTCCGCTCGGCGTCGACGCGCACGATTTGCAGATTCTGCACCGTGACCCGCTCGTTGCCCATATGGCCCGCCATGCGCTGGCCCTTGAACACGCGACCAGGGGTGGTCGTCGCGCCGATCGAACCGGGTGCGCGCGAGCGGTCCGACTGACCGTGCGTCTTCGGACCACCCTTGAAACCGTGGCGCTTCATGACGCCCTGGAAGCCCTTGCCCTTGGATGTCCCGGTGACATCGACCTCGTCGCCGATGCTGAAGAACGACGCATCGATCGTCTGACCGACGTTGTAATCGTCGTCGCTGTCGTTCCGCATATCGCGGAGGAAGCGCGACTGCGCGCCGCTCGCCCGAAGGTGACCAGCTTCCGGCTTGTTCAGGCGCTTCTTCTGCCCGAACCCCAGTTGCACCGACCGAATACCGTCGTTCTCGACGGTGCGGATCTGCGTCACCACGCACGGGCCGACTTCCAGCACCGTCACCGGCAACGTCTCGCCACGCTCGTCGAAGATCTGGGTCATCCCCAATTTCCGACCTAACAGTCCCTCGATCATCCCAGCCTGTATCCTTCCCATTGGCTCGGGCGGTGCGCCAACTGCGACCCGTCCCCGATCCCGAGCATGAGCGCCCCGGCGACCTGCCGGGGCGGGAAGCGGTCGCCGCATAACGGCGGCGACCGCGAGAACCCTAGAGCTTGACCTCGATGTCCACCCCGGCGGGGAGGTTGAGGCGCATCAGCGCGCTGATCGTCTTCTGGCTCGGCTCCAGCACATCGATGAGACGCTTATGCGTCCGCATCTCGAAGTGCTCCTGCGAGTCCTTGTCGACGAACGGCGAGCGCATGACCGTGTAACGCTCGATGCGTGTCGGCAGCGGCACCGGCCCTGCGACTTTCGCGCCGGTGCTCTCGGCGGTCTCGACGATTTTCACCGCCGCCTGATCGAGGATCTTGTGATCGTATGCCTTAAGACGGATACGGATTTTCTGGCTCGGCTTCTTCGCAGCGACCACGATGTCCCCCTATCCTGCCCGTTGGCGGTTACTTGACGATCTCGGTGACGACGCCGGCGCCGACGGTGCGGCCGCCCTCGCGGATGGCGAAGCGCAGGCCCTGCTCGATCGCCACCGGCACGATCAGCTCCACGTCCATCTGGATGTTGTCCCCCGGCATCACCATCTCCACCCCCTCCGGCAGCCCGATGCTCCCGGTCACGTCGGTGGTGCGGATGTAGAACTGCGGCCGGTAGCCCGGGAAGAACGGCGTGTGCCGCCCGCCCTCCTCCTTCGAGAGCACGTACACCTCGGCCTTCACCAGCGTGTGCGGCTTGATCGACCCCGGCTGCGCCAGCACCTGCCCGCGCTCGATGTCCGCCCGCTCCACCCCGCGCAAGAGGCAGCCGACGTTGTCCCCCGCCAGCCCCTCGTCCAGCGTCTTCTGGAACATCTCCACGCCCGTGACGACCACCTTGCGCGGCACCCCGGTCGCCATCCCGACGATCTCGATCTCCTGCCCGACCTTCACCCGCCCCCGCTCGACCCGCCCGGTCACCACCGTGCCGCGCCCCTTGATCCCGAAGACGTCCTCCACCGGCATCAGGAACGGCTGGTCGATCGCCCGCTCCGGCGTCGGGATGTACTCGTCCACCGCCCGCATCAGCTCCAGGATCGGCGCGTACTCCGCCGCCCCGATGTCCGTCGACGTCGACTCCAGCGCCGCCAGCGCCGACCCGCGCACGATCGGGATCGCGTCCCCCGGGAACTCGTAGTACGACAAGAGCTCGCGCACCTCCAGCTCCACCAGCTCCAGCAGCTCCTCGTCCTCCAGCATGTCCACCTTGTTCAGGAAGACCACCATCGCCGGGACCTGCACCTGCCGCGCCAGCAGGATGTGCTCGCGCGTCTGCGGCATCGGCCCGTCCGGCGCCGAGACCACCAGGATCGCCCCGTCCATCTGCGCCGCGCCGGTGATCATGTTCTTGATGTAGTCCGCGTGCCCCGGGCAGTCCACGTGCGCGTAGTGCCGCGCCTCCGTCTGGTACTCCACGTGCCGGATCGCGATCGTGATCCCCCGCGCCCGCTCCTCCGGCGCGTTGTCGATCTGGTCGTACGCCGTGTACTGCGCCGCCCCCCGCAGCGCCAGCACCTTCGTGATCGCCGCCGTCAGGCTCGTCTTCCCGTGGTCCACGTGCCCGATCGTCCCCACGTTGATGTGCGGCTTCGTCCGCTCGAACCGCTGCTTCGCCATGATGTCCCCTTCCTCATGTGTACGTCGTATCGTGCTGTACAGTCGTGCGCCGCGACCTCTGGCGAGGACAGCGAAACGGAGGGGGATGAGCACTCATCCCACCCCCGTTTTCGCGGTTAGCGGCGATTCTTCTCGACCAGCTCCTCGGCCAGCGCCGTCGGCACCGGGGCGTAGTGGTGGAACTCCATCGAGTAGCTCGCGCGCCCTTGCGTCATCGAGCGCATGTTCCCGACATAACCGAACATATTCGCTAGCGGCACATCGGCATTGATGACCTGCGCGTTACCGCGCGGCTCCATCCCGCCGATCTGACCGCGGCGGGCGTTCAGGTCGCCCATGATGTCGCCCATGAACTCTTCAGGGGTGATGACTTCGACCTTCATCACCGGCTCCAGGATCTGCGGGGAGCCCCGACGCATCGCCTCCTTGAAGGCCATCGAGCCGGCGGTGGAGAAGGCCATTTCGGAGGAGTCGACCTCATGATACGAGCCATCGACGAGGGTCACCTTGACATCGACCACCGGGTAGCCGGCGTAGCTACCCGAGTGGAGCGCACCCCGGATCCCCTTGTCGATCGCCGGGATGTACTCGCGCGGGATCACGCCGCCGACGATCTTGCTCTCGAACTCGTAGCCCTTGCCCTGCTCCTGCGGGGTCACATCGAGCACCACGTGGGCGAACTGACCCTTACCACCGGTCTGCCGCTTGAAGGTGTGGTCGATGTGCGCCGGGCGGGTGATCGTCTCGCGGTAGGCGACCTGTGGCTTGCCGATGTTCGCCTGCACGCCGAATTCGCGCATCATGCGATCGGTCATCACGTCCAGGTGCAACTCGCCCATCCCGGAGATGATCGTCTGGCCGCTCTCCTCGTCCGTCCGCACGCGGAAGGTCGGGTCTTCCTCGGCCAGGCGCAGCAGGGCGTTGGTCAGCTTGTCCTGATCGGCGCGCGACTTCGGCTCGATCGACTGGTCGATCACCGGCTCCGCGAAGACGATCGATTCCAGGATGACCTGATTGTCCTGATCGCAGAGGGTATCCCCGGTCGTGGTGTAGCGCGGGCCGATGATGGCCGCGATATCGCCAGCCGAAACCTCGGTGATCTCCTCACGGTGCGCCGCGTGCATCTGCAACAGCCGCCCGATGCGCTCGCGCTCACCCTTGGTGCTGTTATAGGCATACGAGCCGATCGTCAGCTTGCCGGAGTAGACGCGGATGTAGGCCAGCTTGCCGACGTGCGGATCGCTGACGATCTTGAAGGCGAGCGCCGAGAACGGCCCGTTCGGGTCGGCCTTGCGCGGCACTTCTTCGCCGTTGCGGGGGTTGATGCCCACCAGCGGCGGCACATCGAGCGGGGAGGGCAGGTACGCCACCACCGCGTCGAGGAGCAGCTGCACGCCTTTGTTCTTGAGGGCGGTGCCGCAGAGGACCGGGACGAGCTGGCTCGCCACCGTCGCGCGGCGCAGGGCGGCGCGCAACTCGTCGGCCTCGAACGCGCCCCCCTCGAGGTAGCGCATCGTCAGCTCTTCGTCGGTCTCGGCGATCGCCTCGATCAGCTCCAGGCGGCGAGCGTCGACCTCCGCAACCATGTTCGCGGGGATGTCGGTGATCTCGATATCCTGGCCGAAGTCGCCGTGATAGAGGACCGCCTTGTTGTCGAGCAGGTCGATCAGGCCGAGGAAGTCGGCCTCGCTACCGATCGGCAGCTGCGTGACCGCGACCTTCGCGCCGAGACGATCCTTGGTCATCTCGACGGTGCGCCAGAAGTTGGCACCGGTGCGGTCCATCTTGTTGACGAAGCAGATGCGCGGCACATTGTACTTATCCGCCTGCCGCCAGACCGTCTCGGACTGCGGCTCGACACCGGCAACGGCATCGAAGACGACCACGCCACCATCGAGGACGCGCAGGCTGCGCTCCACTTCGACCGTGAAGTCGACGTGGCCCGGCGTATCGATGATGTTGATCCGCGTGCCCTTCCACTCGGCGGTCGTCGCAGCGGCGGTGATGGTGATACCGCGCTCGCGCTCCTGGGCCATGTGGTCCATCGTCGCCGCGCCGTCATGGACTTCACCGATTTTGCGGATACGTCCGGTGTAGAAAAGGATCCGCTCCGTCGTCGTCGTCTTACCGGCATCGATGTGCGCGATGATCCCGATATTCCGTGTGTTTTGCAGCGCGGTCTGCCACGCGGGCGCCTGCTGCTGGACATCGACTGCCATGAATGGTCTTGCGTCCCCTCTGCCGCCTCCAGGCGGCTCACAACGTCACGAAGTACGAACGACGAAGAAGTACGAGTGTGCTCGGCGATCGGCGGCGGAGTGACCCGTCCGCGTCGCTCGTACCCCGTTTAGAAGCGACCGTAGTGGGCGAATGCCTTGTTCGCGTCGGCCATGCGGTGGGTGTCCTCGCGGCGCTTCACGGTCGCGCCGGTGTTGTTGGCGGCGTCGAGCATCTCGCCAGCCAGCTTCTCGGCCATCGTGCGCCCGTTGCGCGCCTTCGCGGCCGCGAGCATCCAGCGGATCGCCAGCGCGAAGCGACGATCGCCCTCGATAGTCACCGGCACCTGATAGGTCGCGCCACCGACACGCTTCGGCTTGACCTCGATCACCGGGGTGGCGTTCCGCATCGCATTTTCCAGCACTTCGAGCGCGTCACGCCCGGTGCGCTGATTCACAATGTCCAGGGCACCGTACATGATCCGCTCGGCGAGCCCCTTCTTGCCGCGCTGCATGATCTTGTTGACCATGCGCGTGACGAGCACGCTCTGGAAACGCGGATCGGGCAGCAACTCCCGCTTGACGACCTTCGCACGCCTCGGCATCGATCCCCTCCGTCTTCCGCCGCACCGGAACGGGATCACGACGATCCCGCCCTCTTACACTCATTTCGGCGGCGAGCAAGGGTGCCCGCCTACCGGAATCGCCACTCAAGACACCGCATCACCGGAGACAGCATGTACGGACACAAAAGCGTCCTGCCGTTACTCGCACTGAAGAGCGGTCGACCGAACGTCGGGCCGCTCTTCACCAGTGATCCATCGGTTCCGCACCAGAAGCAGGGTGACGCGACCCGAAAGCCGCGTTGAACAACGCCTACTTCTTCTTCGGAGCCTTGGTGCCGTACTTCGATCGCCCTTGCTTCCGATTCTCGACTCCACGGGTATCGAGCGCCCCTCGGATGATGTGATAGCGCACGCCCGGAAGGTCTTTCACACGACCGCCACGGATGAGGACCACCGCATGCTCCTGAAGGTTGTGCCCTTCGCCCGGAATGTACGCCGTCACCTCTTGAAGGTTGCTCAGGCGGACACGGGCGACCTTACGCAGCGCGGAATTCGGCTTCTTCGGCGTCATAGTTCGGACTTGCGTACAGACACCACGCTTCTGCGGCGCACCATTCGAGCGGCTGGTCCGCCCGGTGAGTGCGTTGTACGTGAAGCGCAATGCTGGCGCCTTGACCTTCTTTATGACGCGCTTGCGACCCTTGCGGACCAACTGGTTTACTGTCGGCATCGAACTCACTCCCTTTCGGCGACGGGGCTACCCGGCCTGGCGTCCGTCCGTTGTCCGTTGTTCCCCGTCGGCGAGGGACCTTCCCCCCGACACGACACGGGCCGGAATATCCGGCCCACGCACAAGGGGGGAGTATAGCAGCGGGGTACTGGTGTGTCAAGGCAAATAGACCGGCCCTGACGGGGTCGCGGGCGCTACTTTTCCGCCCGAAATGCGGCGAGCAGCGCGGGCAAGTCAGCATAGATGCAGTCGGGCGTGATCGGCCCCGCGTCGGCCTCTTCGCGGGTCGAGGCACCGGTCAAGACCATGATCGTCCGCATCCCGGCATTGATGCCGCCGAGGATGTCCGTATCGAGGCGATCGCCGACCATCGCGGTCTCGGCGGCGGGCAGGCCGAGCAATGCCAGGGCCTGCTCCATCATCGGCAGATCGGGCTTGCCGAGGGAGACCGGCTCCTGGTCGGTCGCCGTCACCAGCGCGGCGACGAGCGCGCCCGCCCCCGGGATCAAACCCTGCTCGGTCGGCAACGTCTTGTCGGTGTTGGTGGCGACCCAGTCGGCCCCGGCCCGGATCGCCAGACAGGCGCGGCGCAGCTTGTCGTAGGTCACCGCGAAGTCACCGCTGGAGATCACAAGCTGCGGCGTCTCCTCATCCCAGACGTAGCCGGTGTCCGTCAGCAGCAGGTGTTGCAGCGCTTCCATGCAGACGCCGTAGATCCGCGTCCCGGCGGGGTAGCGCGCCTGGAGGTAGGTCTTCAGCACCAGCCCGGAGGTCAGGATCGACTCGACCGGCACGGTGACGCCCATCGCCGCGAGCTTCTGCACATAGCCCTCGGGGAGGGTGGTGGAATTGTTCGTCAACAGGAGGTAGGGCATCTTCTCGGCCTCGAGGAACGCGAAGAAGTCTTGCAGGCCCGGCGTCGGCTCGTTGCCGCGATAGAGCACCCCGTCCATATCCATGACGAGGCCGCGCACACCGCGCAGGGTCTGTTGCGTCGGGGTCGTCGCCATTGTGCGTTCGCTCCTTCACCACTCGCGCGCCACGGCGACGCGCCTACCATTTCGGGCCACCGGACATACCGGGCGGCGGGGGCCGCACCGCGCAGACCGGCGGTAGCGGCGCAAGCCTAGCACACTCTTCCATAGAATGGCCGCGGTATGGCCCCAACAGGAAAAACCTCGGCCCGCTCAGGGACGCGCCGCGTCCTACTGAACGACCGCTGCCAATGCCGGTGCTATACTGCGCCGGGTTTTCGGCAAGCAACCACAACAAGCAACGAGAAGAAGGGAGCACGATGAGCCAGGAGCAGACGACCGCGCGATTCGGCGGTCGCGACGTCAGCATCGATCCGGCACAGGCCGCGAAGGTTCTGGCGCAGATCGACCGCGATGAGTTGGTGGCGTTCCTGCAAGCGCTGGTGCGCGTCCCCTCGGTCAACCCGCCCGGCGACACGCGCGAGGCGATCCGCGTCGTGGAGGAGAAACTCGCCGCCGCAGGCTTCGCGACCGTGGTTGTCGGCCCGACCCCCGAGAAGCAGAGCATCGTGGCGACCCTGGAAGGGCAGGGGACCGGACCGCGCCTCGCTTTCAACGCCCACGTCGATGTCGTGCCGATCGGCGAGGAGAGCGCCTGGGAGTATCCGCCGTTCGGCGGCGAGGTCCATGACGGGCGCGTCTACGGGCGCGGCGCGGGCGACGACAAGGCGAGCGTCACCGCGCAGGTGATGGCGGCGATCGCCCTGGCGCGCTCCGGGGTGCCGTTCGATGGCGCGCTGCTCGTCACCGAGGTCGCGGATGAGGAGGTCGGCGGCGCGGCGGGCGCGGGCTACATCGTCCAGAACGGGCACGTCCAAGCCGACTTCGCGATCGTCGGCGAGCAGACCTTCGGGCAGATCTGTGTCGGCGAGCGCGGCGGCGCGCCGGTGAAGGTGACGGTCTTCGGCAAGACCGGCCACGCGGCGACCCCCTGGAAGGGCGTCAACGCGATCGAGGGGATCGCGCGCGTGATCACCGCCCTCCGCGAGGAGCTGTGGCCGCGACTGGCGGCGCGCACGCACCCCTTCCTCAACCAATCGACCGCGACGATCAGCATGATCGAGGGGGGCGTCAAGACCAATGTGATCCCCGACCGCGCGTCGATCCACGTCGATCGCCGCATCCTGCCCGGCGAGACGCCGGAAGGGGTCGTGGCGGAGATCCGCGAGATCGCCGAGCGGGCAATCGCCGATGTGCCGGGGCTGCGCGTCGAGACGAGCGCCCCGATCGGGCGGCTCGCGATCGAGGCCGACCCCGAGTCGGCGGTCGGTCGCGCCCTCCAGGCGGCCACGCACCAGATCGGCAAGGAGTTGGTGTTGACCGGCTTCTTCGCGGGGACCGACGGCAAGCACTTTTCTTCGGCGGGGATCCCGACGCTGATCATGGGGCCGGGCGATCCATCCACGGCGCACACGCCGAACGAGTGGGTCGGTATCGACGAGGTGATCGAGGCGACGCAACTCTACGCGCTCGCCGCCCTGGCGCTGCTCGGTCGCAAAGACGGCTAACCGCCCGTGATACCGCCAGGGAAGACACAGGGGGCGCGGCATTGGCCGCGCCCCCCGCGTTTAATTGTGCTCGATGTATGCGGCCCCCTGAAGGATGACTTACCCCAACCGCGCCAGGGTAGCCTTGCTGATTTTGCAGACCATCGTATAGGCCGGGTCGAAGACGTTGCCGACCTCGTACTCCACCGCCTGCCCGAGCAGCAGGCTCGCACCGGTCGCGTCGAGCCCGTAATCGGCCATCAGCCAGCGCAGCAGCTCCGTCGTGGCGTGCTGCAACGCCTGGTCGAGCGGGCGGGCGTTGCCGCAGGCGAAGATCCACTCGGCATCCTCGCCGCGCGGCCACCCGATGGTTCGACCCTTCTGCACCCCCACAGTGAAGCGCACTTCAGCGGAGATCTCGATCCCCGTCCCGACGATCTCCCCCGCCCCTTGCAGCGCATGGACATCGCCGAGGTGGAAGAGCGCGCCCGGTGTCGCCACCGGCAGATAGACGGTCGTACCCGCCGCGAAGCCCTTGTAATCCATGTTGCCGCCATGTTCGGCGGAGGTCGCGGTGGAGATCGCCTGCCCGCGCGCCGGGGCGACGCCGAAACAGCCGATCATCGGGGCGAGGGGCAGCTTCAATCCGGCGAGGCGCGGGGAGGTGGTCTGCGGGGTGGCGATCCCCGCCGCCAGATCGACCAGCCAATCGGTGCTACCCTGTGCGGGCAACTGCCGCACATAGTCGGGGTCGACCACATTTTCGGCCAGGATATTGGCGGTATAGCCCCGCCGGCGATTCGGGGTGATGCTGTCGATGTGGACGACCAGCGTGTCGCCCGGCTCGGCCCCTTCGACGTAGAACGGTCCCGTCTGCGGGTTGCCGCGCACCGTCGCTTGCGTGTCGTGCTCGTCCCGCCCGCCCGCGTCGACCGTTGTCGTGACGACGCTATCGCCGGGCATGATCCGCAGCACCGGTTCGTGCGAGCCGATCGTCGGGTGGTAGTGGGTCGGCTTGAACTGATGGACTGTCATCGCGCGCCCTCCTCATCATCTGGCAGCTCGGCCCGCCGACGCCGGCGAGCCTGTATCCATGCGCCGTAGCGGATCGCCAGTTCGAACGATGCCCCTACGCGCCGCCCGTGACGGTCCCGAAGCCGACCGTCGCGAGCCAGGAAGCGCAGAGCGCCGTCCAACTCGCCACCACCGGGTCGTCGGTCGCCAGCCCCAGGCCGTGCCGCCCGTGCGGGTAGACATGCAGGGCGAAGGGCACCCCGGCCCGACCGAGCGCGCTCGCAAAGAGCAGGCTGTTCTCCACCGGCACCTTCTCATCGTCGGCGGTGTGCCAGAGGAAAGTCGCCGGGGTCGCCGGGGTCACCAGCGTCTCCAGCGAGAGCGCGGCGATCTGCGCGTCGGTGGCATTTGGGCCGAGCAGATTCTCGATCGACCCCTGATGCCGCGCCCGGTTGAAACTGATCACCGCGTAGCAGAGGACGAGCGCGTCGGCGCGACTGCTCATACGCGCCACCGGATCGGCGCTACCGGCGTCGCCATCATCGCCGAAGACCCCCGCGCTAGCCGCAAGGTGCCCCCCGGCAGAGAAACCGAGGATGCCGAGCGGCTGCCCTGCCAGCCCCCATTCGCTGGCGCGGCTCCGCACCAGCCGGATCGCCCGTTGCACATCGCCGAGTGGTACCGGATGCCGATGCGGCGCGACCCGATATTCGAGGACGAAAGCGGCGATGCCGAGGCCGTTCAGCCAGCGCGCGATCGGCTCCCCCTCGTGCGGCGCGAGCATCCGGTAGCCGCCACCGGGGCAGACGATGACGACCCCGCGCGCCGTCCCGGCGGGGAGATACGGGGTGAGGCGCGGGATCGCGGGCAACTCGCCCGCAGCGCCTTCAGCGGCCCACACCGGGAACGGCGTACCCGTCGTTCCGCTACCATTCTCGTGATCCGGCATCTCTCCCCCTCGTAGCGATCCTCGCCACCTATCCCGTAGTCGCGTTGCGCCCGTAGCCTAGCCAACGATCCCGCCGCACGCAAGTCGTCCCACGATCGGCGCGACCGGATGCGGCGGGCAGGCGACTGTACGTGCTAAAGTTAAGGGAGAACGGACACGCTGAACGCGGCGGCGAGGAGCGGGGGCGATGCGGACGGAACTGAGAGAATTGGACCAGGCGTACAAGCAACTCAAATTCATGTACGAGGATCAGGCCCGGCTGCTCGGGCGCGCGCGCAAGGCGAAGGCGACGGACCTGGAACGCGCCCAAGACGCCGTGCGTGCCGCGAACGACCAGTTCGACACCGCGCGCCGCGCCCTCGAAGCGGCGGTCGCGGTCGGCCTCAGCGAGGAGGACTAGCGGGCCGCACGCTCGCGTCGTCCTCCCACCCGAACGAGTCGAACCAGCGCCCCTGCCGATAATTTTCCAGCGCCCGGCGCACGTAGGGCACCATCGCTTCCGGTAGTTCGTCGAGCGGATACCAGGCCAGCGCGGCGCACTTCTCGGGTTCCCGATTGGTCAGGGTGCCGCCCCAGGCCCGCGCGACGAGGAAGAAATTGCAGTATTCCCGATCCGTCGCGCTGGCGGCGCGGCAGTGCATCAAGCCCACTACCGCGAGATCATCCGGCGCGATCGCGATCCCTGCCTCCTCGCGCGCCTCGCGGCACATCGCGGCAAACACCGTCTCGTCGCCATCGAGGTGCCCCGCAACAACACTCCATAGGCCGTCAGCATAGCCGGTGTTGTGGCGCAATGAGAGCAGCACCCGCTCCCCATCGAGCAGGAAGAGATGCACCGCCGCGACGAGCGCGAATCGCCCATGCCGGACCTCGTGTGCTTCGGTGTTCATCGTCGCGCCCACCGCCGGTCGCTCACCATTGATGATGCCCCACTCCGGTAGCTGGTTGCTCACAGCAGACGACGCACGGCCTGTTGGAGCGACGAATCGACGAGCGCCTGCATGTGATTCACCGCGACGATCCGATGCTCGGCCCCGAACGCTTCCGGCCAATGGCTGCTGGTGAGACTGACCGCCGAGTCGCCGTGACCGAGTTCGGCCAGCCCGCCGAATGTGCCGACCACCCCCGGGAGCTGTGTCGGCTTCGCATCGAGATCGAAGAGTCAGGTGTCGTTCGGGTTCAGCCCGACCGGATCGATCCAATGCTGGGCGTTGCTGCCGATACCGTGGATCAACACGACGATCGGCGCATCGAAGCGCCCGGCAGAAACGGTGAGGTCGGGCAGATGTTCCGTCCCCCGGCAGTGCTCCTGATAGGCGTGGAAGAGGGTCGCGAACGTCGCCCGATCCATGCGTCATCCCCTCGCGCGTTTGAAGCGCCGACGCCGGTCTTTATGGATATCCGTTCGCTCGCGCGTGCGGCGGCACGGCCCCCTGAGCACGCAGCACGTATGCCAGCGTCGCAGCCACACGCCCCACCATGCTGCACCCGATTCGACGGCGTATCGCGCAGCGCTGATCCCGATCTGCCTCCGACGAGCTAGCGTCGGTGTGATAGCCGCCGAATGCTTACACTCTTCTTACACTCTCGATCCCCTGCGCACTCGGCCGCCTGTTACACTAACGCCGAGTAGCACTTCCATGATCGTATGACGTAAGGGCGAGCCGACGATGCACGTCCGAACCAAACTCATTCTCTCGTATACGCTGATCAGCGCGCTCTGCATCATTCTCGCCACGCTGGTGAGCGGGGTATTGCTCTGGCGCTATCAGGGCAGCTTCGTCCACCAACGGATCGAGGCGATCGCGGAGACGACCGCGCCCCTCCTCCACGACAATAACGACCCCGCCCGTTTCGATGCGACGCAACAGGTCGCGCTCACCGCAGGCCAGACCGACACACGCATGGTGATCCTCACCGCCAACCTGCGCGATCTGACCGCCGCCCAGGCCCGCCCGACGCAGGGGGCGACGCAGCGCCGCTTCGCCGCCACGGTGACCCAGGATACCGCCGGACTCCTCGCACCGGGGGCGCAGATCCAGCTACCACGCCGGATCTACGAGGACTGGCAACGCTGGCAACGCGCACAGAACGCCGCCACTTCCGGCACCGCCACGCCTGGCGTCGCCACACCCATCCCGCTGAAGAACTCGCAACTGACCCTCCCCGCCCCGCTGAACAACACCCAGATAGGCACGGTGGCATTGCGCGAGGGGGAGTCGCTGGATCTGGCGCTGATCCCGTTGCGCGCGGAGAAGGGCGCACCGACCGGCGAATTCCGGGTGCTGATCGTGGCCGAGCCGAGCGGGACGCCCCGCCGCCCGCTCGCCGCGATCGCCGCGCAACTGAGCAAGGCGGCGCTCGTCGGTTTCGTGGTGTCGCTCGCCGTGGCGCTGTTGCTGGCCCGTTCGATCACCCGCCCCCTCCTCAGCCTCACCCAGGCGACGCGGGCGCTGGCGCGCGGCGACTACAGCCAGCGCGTGCAGGTGCGCGGCGACGATGAGGTGGCGCAGCTCGGCCACAGTTTCAATCAAATGGCCCGCGAGATCGAGCAGATCCGACAGCGGGAGCGCGATGTGCTGGCGAACATCTCCCACGACCTCAAGACCCCGCTGACCTCGATCCAGGGCTTCGCCGGGGCGCTGATCGATGGCACCTGCCCCCCCGAGGAATACTCGATCGCCGCGCGAATCATCTACGACGAATCGGAGCGGATGAACCATCTCGTTGGCGACGTCCTCCAGCTCTCCCGCCTCGAAGCGGGCGAGCTGACCCTCGCGCTCGGCCCGGTCGATCTGCACGAATTGCTGACCCAGAGCGCGCGACGTTTCGCGGGAACAGCGGAGAAAGCGGGGGTGACGCTGCGCGTCGAGACCCCCACCACCGGCCCGCTCCGTATCCTCGGCGATCGCGGGCGGCTCGAACAGGTGCTCGACAACCTGCTCGACAACGCCCTCCGCTACACGCCGTCCGGCGGGCGGATCGATCTCGTCGGCGGCCCGATCGAGGAGGGAGGTCGCCCGCTGGTCAGGTTGGTAGTGCGTGACACCGGGCGCGGGATCCCCGCCGACGATCTGCCGCGCATCTTCGAACGCTTCTACCAGGCCGACAAATCGCGGGTGGCCGGGCGCGGCGGCGGCTCCGGGCTGGGGCTGGCGATCGTGCGCGAATTGATCGTGCGCCACAATGGCACGATCCGCGCTGAGAGCACGCGCGGGGCCGGCACCGCGATCACCATCATCCTGCCGCTGGCACCGTCGCCGCCGCCACCTGATACCACGACAGCACGCCCCGCTGGCGACAGCGCCGGGACGACCAGAGGGGTGCTCGCAAGGAGAATGTGATGACCAAGATTCTCGTCGTGGACGATGAGGAGCCGATCCGCCAGTTGGCGAGCATGTACCTCGTCAAGGAAGGCTTCACCGTCGATACGGCGGCGGATGGCCGCGCGGCGCTGAGCCGGATCAACGCGCTGAAGCCCGATCTGGTCATCCTGGACCTGATGCTCCCCGAGATCGACGGCTGGGCGGTCTGCCGCGAATTGCGCCGCTCCCCGCAGACGGAGAGCCTGCCGATCGTGATGCTGACCGCGCGCGACGACGTGATCGACCGCGTGCTCGGCCTCGAACTCGGCGCGGATGACTACCTGACCAAGCCCTTCAGCCCGCGCGAACTCGTCGCCCGCGTCCGTGCCGTATTGCGGCGTTCCCTGCGGACCCCCCCCTCGACCAAGACGATCCGGGCGGGCGACGTGACCGTCAACCTCGAACGGCGCGAGGTGCACGTCGGGGCGCAGGCGTTGCAACTCCGCGCCAAGGAGTTCGATCTCCTCGCCGCCTTCACGGAAAAGCCGGGGACGGTCTTCACCCGCGACGCCCTCCTCAACCGGGTCTGGGGCTACGAGCACGAGATCGACACCCGCACCGTCGATGTCCATGTCAGCGCCCTGCGGGAGCGCCTGCACGGTGCGGCTTCGACGATCGAGACGATCTGGGGGGTGGGGTACAAGTTCGTGGAGCGGGGCGGAACCGACTAATGCCCGAAGCGCCCGCGTCGCCACGCCCGCATCGTCCTATCGGACAACGAAGCGCGGCGGGACCGGGCATGACTTTCGTATCGCCGCGTAGGACGAAGGTGCTATAGGCAAAGTACCGGTATGGCGCCTACACTCTCCAGATAGACCGCAAGGCCGCACCGTACCCGCATCATCGTGGCGCGCGACCCCGCACCAACGGAGCGAGACAACACTATGGCGAAACTCGTCTTCTGCGAAGATGACGCGCTCGTCCAGAAAATGATCCGCGTGATGCTGCGCGAGACCGGGCATCAGATCTCCTTCGCCTCGGACGGGCTGGCCGGGCTGGCCCTGATCGAGCGCGAACGCCCCGATGTCGTCTTCTCGGACGTCTGGATGCCGGGCATGAACGGCCTGGAACTCTGCGATGCCCTGCGCGCCCGTCCGGCGCTGGCCCACATCCCGATCGTGCTGATCACCGCCTCGGTCCAGCGGGAGGAACTCGCCAACGGTTTCCGGCATGGGGCGACCGCGATCCTCAAGAAACCTTTCAGCCCCACCGAATTGCGTGCCGCTGTCGCGCGTCATATCAGCCCGCCCGTCACCCAGGCACACAAAAGCGAGGCGCGAATCTGAATCCCCAGCGTCGCGCCTCGCACCTCGCGGTCGCTTTTGCGATCGTGGCCCGGCGCTAGCCGAGCAACCCCCGATTCAGCAAATTCATCAATTCCTGCGCCAGGGTGAGCGCGTAGGTAGCCGCCGCCGCCACCGACGCCTGCAAGGCGACCCGCGAGCGCTCGTCCTTCTGGGTGGCGCTGACGAGCTGCGGGGTGAGCGTGGAAACCTCGTCCTCCAACCGCCGCAATTCCGACCGCAGATGCTCGACACGCGGCAGGAGATCGACCTCGATCCCGGGCGTCGCCAGGCGATCCTTGATCGCTTCGAGCGACAGACCCTGCGCCTGCAACGTCTTGACCACGCGCAGCCGTTGCACCGCGCTCTCGGCATAGAAACGATGCCCGCCCTGCGACCGCGATGCCGGGACCAGGAGCCCTTCGGTGGTGTAGTAATCGATCGTGCGCGGGTTGACCTCGCACAAGTGCGCCAGCTCGCCGACCCGATATTGCCGCCCTTCGGTCATCGTGCATTCCTCCTCGATCAATAGTGAGAGGCTCACCGGGATGCTCGTGTCAATCCATGTATGATACTATACAGCCGGATCGACTGCGAGGCGTATGTATTCGCGATCGAGCAGGACGATTCGCAGCACCCGTATACGGGAATCGTGACTGGCGATCCAGTGATCCATATCTGCCGGAGTGTCGGTGATACAGCTTACTGTAATCCGCCGTAACGATCAGTCATAACTAAGGAGAAGGGCGTTGCTCCACTTCGACCTCGAAACCCTGATCCGCACCATCGGCTACGTCGGCCTCTTCGCCATTATCTTCGCCGAATCCGGTCTCCTGATCGGCTTCTTCCTCCCCGGTGACAGCCTCCTCTTCACCGCCGGCTTCGTCGCCTCGCAAGGGTATCTCGATATTCGTCTGCTCGTGCCGCTCTGTTTCATCGCCGCGATCACTGGCGATGCGGTGGGCTATGCGTTCGGCCACACGATCGGGCGACGCCTCTACGAGCGCCCGAACTCGCGCCTCTTCCGCAAGGAACATCTGCTGCAAACCGAAGCGTTCTTCGCCAGGCATGGCGGCAAGGCGATCATCCTGGCGCGCTTCATGCCGGTCGTGCGGACCTTCACCCCGATCGTCGCGGGGATGGGCGCGATGCGCTATGCGCGCTTCACCCTCTTCAATTTCATCGGGGCTTTCCTATGGGCGATCGGGCTCAGCGTGGCGGGCTTCTTCCTCGGCAGCGTGATCCCCGATGTCGATCGCTATCTCCTGCCGATCATCGTCCTGATCATCGTTGTCTCCATCGCCCCGAGTGCCTTCCACATCTGGAAGGCGAACCGCAACGAGATCGCGATCTGGGTGCGGCAACGGATGGGCCGCGCCGCCTGATCCGGACATTCGGCACAGCGCACGCGAAAGGGGGCGGGGCGATCCTTCGTGGATCGCCCCGCCCCCTTTTCGTCGGCAGACGCTTACGCCAGGGTCACCGGCGCGGCGACGCCCCCACCGCCCATCCCGCGCCCGGCGCAAGCACAGTCCAGCGCGGCCTTCGTCTCGGCCTCATGTGCCGAACGCTCGAACGCCGCCGCCATGATCTCCACCGCGTTGACCACCGTTGACAGCTCATCAGCATCGAGCAGATCGGCGATCCCTTCGACCTTGAGGCGCTGCAAGCGCCAGAAGCGCTCCATCACCTCCTGCCCGCCGGGCGTGAGGTGACACATCACCACCCGCCGATCGACCGGATTGTGGACCCGCTCGACCAGCGTCTTCCCTTCGAGCCGCTCGATCAGGCTGGTGGCGGAGGAAACGCTGCTGCCGAGATAGGCCGCAACTTCGCCCATGCGGCGCGGTTCGTGTGCCAGCAGACCGAGCGTACGCATTTGCGGCATGGTCAGGTCCAGTTCCGACCAATCCTGCATCGATTCTTGCATGACCGAGCGCCGCATTTTGCTCGACAAACGGTCGGTCGCCTGCGTCAGCCGATCGAGCAACGCCTGTTTCGTCGCGTCCATCCCCTCACCCTTGTTACTTCGACCCATTGAAACTATTCTAGTTGCCCAAGATTATTACGTCAAGGCCCTTGACAGGGGCATTTTAGGAAAGTAGAATAGTTCACGTTGCTCGAATTATTTATGTGAAAGTTCGAGCAAACAATGGAAGGGGCGGACGGATTCCTGCGATCTGCCCCGAAGACATGGCGGTATCTGCTACACCAGGAGGGGCATTTCGATGGAAGTGGCGCACACAACCGATGAACGCGGGAAAGGGTTTCACGCCCTGACACGCCCGCAGTTGATCGGCACGATGGCAGGGTTAATCCTCACCTTATTACTCTCGGCGCTCGACCAGACGATTGTCGGCACCGCGATGCCGCGCATCATCGCGCAGCTCAACGGCTTCGAGCGGTACGCCTGGGTCACCACGCTCTACCTGCTCACCTCGACGATCACCGTGCCGATCGTCGGCAAACTCTCCGACATGTACGGCCGCAAGTATTTCCTGCTCATCGGGGCGATCATCTTCGTCATCGCTTCGGCGCTCTGCGGCGCGTCGGGTGATCTACCCCTGCCGTTCGACGGCATGAATCAGCTGATCCTCTTCCGTGGCCTCCAGGGGATCGGCGGCGGCATGATCACCGGCATCGTCTTCGCGGTAATCGGCGACATCTTCCCCCCCGCCGAACGTGGCAAGGTGCAGGGCATGTTCGCGGGCGTCTTCGGCCTTTCCTCGGTCGTCGGCCCGGCGCTCGGCGGCTGGATCACCGATAACCTCTCCTGGCGCTGGGTCTTCTACGTCAACCTGCCGGTCGGCATCCTCGCCATCGCGGCTCTCTTCATCGCCTTCCCATACTTCGCAGCCGAAGGGGGCAAGCGCAGGATCGATTGGGCGGGCGTAGCGACGCTGATCGCCACCCTGGTGCCGATCCTCCTCGCGCTGACGTGGGTGACCACCTACGGTTGGGGCTCCACACGCGTCATCGGCCTGCTCCTCTTCGGCTTCGTGATGCTCGGCGTTTTCATCTTCGCCGAGTCGCGCGCCGAGGAGCCGATCTTATCGCTGGAACTCTTCAAGAACCGGGTATTCACCGTCTCGGCGGTCGCTCTCTTCATGACCGGTATGGGCATGTTCGGTGCGATCCTCTTCATCCCGCTCTTCATGCAAGGGGTACAGGGCGTCTCCGCGACGGCATCGGGCTCGCTCCTGACGCCGCTAATGCTCGCCCTGATCACCGGCAGCGTCGCTAGCGGGCAGCTCGTCTCACGCCTCGGACGCTATAAGATGGTGGCGATCGTAGGGCTGGCAATTATGACGGTCGGCCTATTCCTCCTCAGTGGTATGCACAGCGATACCACCCGCTGGATCATCGTTCGCAACATGCTCGTCGTCGGCCTCGGACTCGGACTTACCATGCCGATCTATACCCTGGCAGTACAAAACTCGGTCGATCGGCGGATGCTCGGCGTAGCAACGGCAGCGACACAGTTCTTCCGCCAGATCGGCGGCACGGTCGGCACCGCGATCTTCACCTCGCTGATGCTGACGCGCTACCACGAGCAGTTCAACGCTAACGTGCCAGCTGGTGTGCCCGCTGAGGCACTGACCGCGTTCGACAACCCGCTGCAGCTGGCCCAGATCCTGCCCCAGCTTCAGCAGCAATTCGGGCAGACTCCGGCCGGGGCACAGCTTCTCCCCGTCCTGCTCACGAACGTCAAGGAATCCCTCGTATATGCCATACAGGGGAGC
>JAABUM010001081.1_pt1 | contig 42733 bp, 50 predicted proteins | sample 5559161 | NCBI WGS metagenome assembly JAABUM01 (sample SAMN10711868, study PRJNA513369) | rock metagenome | isolation source: Antarctica rocks | place: Antarctica: Victoria Land, Siegfried Peak nord
CGCCCGCTTCCGAGCCGCAGCAAAAGCTTCCTGAGCAGGGAATACTGGACTCCCCGGCAGTCATGCGCTACGTTCTCACCAGAGGATTGCAACCATTATTGTTGCGTCGATCGTCAGAATTCGCCGTACCTTGACCGGGCATTAATTCGGACGGGTCTTACGGAAATCAATACTGCCGCCAGACTGGGCGATCGAATTCACGTCGGGGCTGGTCTGCGGTGTCCCGTAGACCGGTCGGCTTACGGCACCCAGCGTGTCGAGCACCACGCGATATCCGGCGCTATGCGCGTCCTAACACCTGTGTACGAGCTTCGAACGCGTTCGTGGCGCGCTCGTCAGCCGAGCACAAGGGGTTATCTCGCCAGGAGACCCAGAACGAGTGAAGATCCTGTCTCACACGTCGGCCAGGTTCGTCAGCCCCATGTCTCCCGGCCACGTTGGCTTGCGGATCGGAACGCCACGGTAGGTGCCGAGCTTTAGGACCTGGTCGTCGTTGGACAGGAAAGCATCGGCTCTACCTGCTGCGGCGCTGGCCAAGTGGAGCGCGTCCATCGACTTGAGCCGGTAGTCGAGCCGCAGCTGCCGCGCTTCACGCACGATCCTCGCGGTGACGCCAACCTGAGCGATGCTGCTTCGCCCCACCGCCCGCAGCGCTCGGTCGACGTCGCCCTCCGCCCGTTCCAGACGGGTGCCGCCAAGGACTTCGAGGGGCATGAGCACGCTCATAACGATCGTCAGCGCCCCGCGGTCCGCGGCCTTCAGGACCTCAGCCAGGTCCGCGGAGTAGAAGCCCTTGCCGGACAGAGCCTCGACCCACGCGATTGCGTCCAGGTACGGACGTTGGTAGCGGTCAGCCAAGGCCGAGTTCCTGGCGGTTGCTCTCGAGGTACTCCTCTGGGGAGGCGCCCCCTGTGAGATCCGGCAGGCCGCCGGCAAGGCTGCCCAGGGTCGGAAGGTCGTCGTCCGCGCGAAAGGCCTCGATGTCCTCCATCCGCATCCGCAGCGGACGACCGTCGGCGTCCTCTGTGATGACGCCGAAGATCTCGACACGGCTCCTGAGAGCCGCGTGGATCCTGTCGTAGTCGGACTCGGGGAAGGAAACGACGACCCGGCGACGATCAAGCTCGTTGTATAGGGCTGCCTCGCGCTTGGCGTGCACGTTGAGGCTTTCCAGACGACCCGTGACGCTGCCGATGACCTCGTGACGAGCAGGAGCCAGCACGTTCAGCTGCCGGAGCGTGTCCTGCGGATTAACGACAACGGCCGCTGTCGGATCCTTTGAACTCTGGTTCTCGGCGATCAGCGAGCCGGAGTTGGTGCGTTCCAGGCCAAGCAGAAGCTCCCGAAGCAGTGGAACGTCGTCAACGGGCAGCCGGCGAGCGGGATCGCCCAGATCTCGGGTGTAGGTCTCGGCGATCTCGAACAGGTCGAGGTCGGAGACCTCCTTGGTGGCACTCGTGCGCACCTGCGTCAGCGCGCTTCCTTCTTGAAGCCCGCTTAGCCGCCAGCTGAGTTGGCTCGCTCGGTCCCCAACCACGCGATGCGCCGTCCGCCGAAGTAGCTCGTAGCTGCTGAGAAGCGCTCTCAGCACGCTCTCGAAGTCCATCTGCCCCAGTTCACCGGTCACACCCAGGCGGAGGACGATGCCGCCCCCGCTGGGACCCTCGGGCTCCGTGACCATGGTCAGAAGGTAAACCGACCCTCCGACTGAATCGAGCACCAACCGAGTTGCCTGCCGAAACAGCAGGCAGCGCCCTCGAGCGCGCATAGGCGCCGTTCTCGCGCGGGTTGGTGGTTGTCGTCCCGCTGAGGATTCGTGTTACGGGACGCTCGGCTGGGAGTGGAGGGTCTGGCGAAGCGTTTTGGCGAGCAGTTCGGGTTCGGCGACGGCCGGGAAGTGGCCGCCGAGGAGCTGCTCGGCCCACGTGGATACTGAGTAGTACCGCTCGGCCAAAGAACGCGGTGGCTTCGGGAACGGGACGCGCTCGCCGCCGAAGACTGTGACGGCAGTCGGCACCTTGGACGGGTCGTCCGCGGGCAGTGCTGCCGACGCGCTGTTGCGGGCCGCCCAGTACGGCAGCAGTGATGTGCCGATCGTTTTGGTGGCCCAGTAGAGCGTCAGGGTCTCGAGAAGCAGGTTCCGATCGAAAGCGGGCGTGCCATCGGTGCGGGTACTGCTCCAGGCGACGACTTTTTCGCCGATCCAAGCGGCGAGGCCGGCCGGGCTGTCGTTCAAACCTGCGGCGAGCGTGGCTGGCTTGGTGGCGTGCTCGTGGGCGTACCCGCCCTCCTCGGCCACCCAGGCGTCGTACTCGTCCGCGTAGATCTGCTCGGCAGGTGACCGGCGGCCGGGCGGCGCTACCAGGCCGGGTGTGGCCAGGTGAATGGCGGCGGCCGACTCCGGATGGTCGCGAGCGAGCCAGGCGGTGACCCCTGCTCCGAGGTCGCTGCCGTGGGCGACATACCGATCGTGGCCCAGCCCTTCCGTCATCAACCGGTGCCACAGGCCAGCGACAGCTCGGCTCGTCAGCCCGTGTGCGGGGGGCGGCCCGCTGAACCCGAAGCCCGGCAGCGACGGGACCACCACCGTGAACGCCTCGGCAGGCCCACCACCGTGCGCGGTCGGGTCGCTTAGCAGCGGCATGACCGACAGGTGTTCCAGGAACGAGCCGGGCCAGCCATGTGTGAGCAGCACCGGCACCGGCCCGGGTCCGCGGCCAGGCGCGTGCACCACGTGTACCGATTGACCGTCGAGCTCCACCCGCAGGTGCGAGAGCTCGTCAAGGCGGTCTTGCAGCCCACCCACGTCGAAGGAGCGCCAGTCGTCCAGCAGCTCGTTCAGCCAGCTTGACGGCACTCCCTGCTGCCAGGAGTCAAGACCAACAACCGATCGGACACGCGCATGCGCCAGCCGCTCACGCAGTGCCCCGAGGCGATCTTGATCGAGCACGACTCGTTCGCTGACTACCTGCACAGCACAAGCCCCATGCCCGGATCGTCGCATCGAGCACGTCGGCGGCCCGCAGGTGCTGCAGGCCCAGCCGACGGTGGGCTAACGGACAGCCGGAAGCGGTCGCAAGTGACTGAGTGAGCGCGTGAGCCATTCCGCCATGAGGGTGCGCTCGGCGTTGGTCAGGGCAGGGAGGTCGGCCAGCACCGTCAAAAAGGTAACCGCGACCGCGCTGACGGTGGGGTCGGGTGTCGCAGGCGTTGTGGTGAAGATGGCGGCCGCGGCGGCGTCAAACATTGCGTCAGCCAGGCCAAGGTCACGCTCCTGCGCGGATGCGCTGAGCAGGGCCAGTACGGTTCCGGCGCCGGCGGCGTGGATCACGTGCAGGGCTCGTTGCTCGTCGACACGCAGTAGCCCGGCCGCGGCGATGCGCTGCAGGCGGGTTCGGAGCCCGTTGATTCCGGCGGTGGTGGCCGGCGACCGCGAACCGCGGCCCGGAGTGTTTAGCAGCACGTAGAGTTCAGCGTTCGCCAGCCCGAACTGGATGTGCGTGTCCCACGCCGCGTGCAGGTCGGCCACCGGATCGCTACCGGGCCGCTCGGCCGCGGTCGCCTTCTCGGCGGTGTAGGTGGCCATGACGTGCTCGGCCACGGCGTCGATCAAGCCGTCCTTGTCCCCAAAGAATCGGTAGATCGCCGGTGCCTGTACGCCGGCCGCCTGCGCGACCGCGCGGGTAGTAACGGCCTGCGCTCCGTCCTGACGCAGAATGCGTGCGGCCGCCACCACGATGTCCAACCGCGCATCCGCACGCCGAGCCGTTAGCTGCCCCTTGGTCATATATCAACGATATCACTTAGGTGCTGCCAGCAGCATAAACCATGGCACGGTCTTTGGCGTATCGTTGGAATCGATAGGGAGTTCTCATGATCGTCGTTACCGGCGCCACCGGCCAGCTCGGATCTCAAATCGTCGAAAATCTGCTCACGCGCGCGGACGCTGACACCGTGGGCGTCAGCGTCCGCGACACCGCCAAGGCAGCGTCACTCGCTGAGCGGGGTGTCCGAGCACGCGGCGGGGACATCACCGAACCGGCAACGTTGGAGCACGCGTTCGAACTGACCGAATGACCAATCCTCTGCGGGGACGGCTGGCGGCAGATAGCGCTGACAAAGCAGCGCCACTTACCGCTGACAGTCACACGATTCGACCCGTGCCGCGAGTGACCCAAATACGGTCCGCTTGCGGGCAGCGGGGACTTTAGTCTTGTCGGGCGGTCACGGCCGCCGATCGCGCGACGACGCTGACCGGATCAGGTGGGGTGTAGTCCGCCATCCAGTGTGATGACCTTGTTCGTGAGGTAGGCGTTGGTGAGGATCGACAGCGCCATCGCCGCCACCTCGTCGGGCCGGCCTTGTCGGCCGACGGGTATCGGTCTCGCCGTGCCGTCTTCTGGTGTGGCGGGCAAGATCCGGGTGTCCTCGATCAGCGCCGGGGCAAGCGCGTTGACGGTGACCCCGTCACTGGCGACCCGGGGCGCGAGGTAGTGCACGAGCCCGTGGAGCGCCGCTTTGCTGGCGGCGTAGTGCGGCCCGAGTAACCCGCCGGTGAGCGCCGCGATCGAGGAGACGAACAGGACGCGTCCGAATGACCGCTGGAGCATAGCGGGCAGCAGGGTCTGCGTGAGCTGCCATGTCGAGGTGACGTTGACGGCAAAGGTGTTGTTCCAGGTGTCGTCGTCGACCTGATCCCACCTCAGCGGACGGCCGACGCCGGCGTTGGCGACGAGCACGTCGATGTCGCCGATGTCGTCTGCGACCTGCCTGGCCAGCCGCCGTCCGGCGTCGGGAACACCGAGATCGGCCTGGATGACGTGTGGTTCGGGCGAGCCGAGTTCGCGGACGGATCGGGCCACTGCCTCCACGTCGCCGCGGTGGCTCGAATAGGTGAGAACGAGCTCGGCGCCTGCGCCGGCAAGGGCCAGTGCGACGGCACCTCCAATACCTCCGGACGCGCCGGTGACGAGGGCACGCCGTCCGTCGAGCAGCGGGGGGTTCATTCCTTCGCCTCTTTAACCGAAAGCCGTGGTCGTCCTGCCCGCGACGACCGTGCACTCCTGCGGATGGTCAGGCACCTTGAGCGCCGAGCTGGCGCAGGAAGCTCCGGTAATCGGTGCGGACGTTTTCTTCGACCAGCCGACCGGCCTCGTCGAACTTGAACAGGTTCATCAGGTCCCAGACGACGCGGGCCCCGTTCGGTTCAAGGCGACCAGCCGGTGATTGGGTGAACGGGCGGACGAACGTTCCTTCGATCCAGGTCTGGCACGCGATGGTATTGCCCTCGACAACCACGATGCCTCGGCGGATCGTGCGGTCGTCGAAGGCGTCGCGGATGGACTGAAAATAGGCCGTTAGGCCCTGGTAGTCGGTGTCGAAGCTGTCGGGGCCGTGGAACATGAAGTTCTCGGTGTCGAAGTAGGTGTCGGTTTCGGCCTGGTCTTCGCCAGAGACTTCGAGTTCTCCGGCGCGCACCAATCCTGCGACGAGCTCGTCGCGTGTCTGATTGAGCGGCATTGTTTCGGGTTCCTTTCCGGACGTTGTTCTGTGGTTGCATCTTCCACTCTGCGACTCGGCGAGGTATTACGCAAGCGAGGGTTTCGCATACGAGCCATGCGCAGCCCTCATACCTGTTCTACAGTGTAGAGATGCCAGAGCTGACGATTACTGGCCTGCAGGTCGTGCGCGAGGTGGGCAGGTCCGGCTCCTTCAGCGCGGCCGCCGAGGCACTCGGCTACACACAGTCCGCCGTATCCCGGCAGGTGGCGACCCTCGAGGCCTTCACGCGTACGCCGCTATTCGAGCGGCACGCTCGAGGTGTCCGCCTGACCGCTGCCGGGGAGGTGCTGATACGGCACGCTGGCGTCGTCCTCGACGACATCGCCGCCGCGACCAATGAGCTGGCCGGCCTCAGCGACCCCCTTGAAGGACGGCTCGCGGTCGGTGCTTTCGCGACCGCTGCCGCGTCCCTGGTCCCAGCAGCGATAGCCCGATTGAGCAGGACAAACCCGGGGCTCCGTGTGCAGCTGATAGAGGCGCCGACCCCCGCGCAGCTACACGCGCTGCGACGCCGCCGCCTCGAAGTCGCCGTCCTAGCCACCGGCGAAGGACTTCCGGACTACGACGTCGATGGGTTGCAGCTCACCCCGCTGCCCGGTACGCAGGGAGTCGGCGTGGCAGTCGCGGATTCCCACAGGTTCGCCGGACGCGAGTGGGTGCAACCAGAGGAACTGATCGACCAGGACTGGATCGTCGGACCCCACTCCGCCGATGCGCCGGAGTTCGGCGTCTGGCCGAGCATCGACACACCTCGCATCGCGTTCACGGTCCGGAACTGGCCAACGCGTCTTGGTCTCGTCGCGGCAAGACTAGGCATCGCGTTGGTGCCTGGCTTCGCCGCCGCCATGATGCCGCGAGGAGTCACGTGGGTCCGGGTTCGCGACGGGCAGGCCGGACTTCGGCGCTCGATGTGGGCGGTGACCGGACCCGATCCGAACCCGCGAGCCTTGGGCATGCTCGATGCCCTGCTGGCCGAGGTCGAGGCCGAATAGATTCGAGGGCCGTCTCCTTGTCGTTCTTTGCCTGGTGAGATGGCTCGCTTGTGCCGCCAGGAGATTGGCCCGCCGGTCGAGACCACGAAGGAGATGAGTGCCCGATCGCGGAGCTCCGCAGCGTCGAAGACAGTTGCTGGTTCAGGGCCGGGCGTAGCTCACTCGGTGTGCAGGGTTAGTTGAACCGTTCTGCTTTCCCGTTGGTCCGGGGCAGCCGAACTTGGTGAAGCGGCGCTTGAGCTACGGCCGCGCAGACCCAGCGCCAGTCGGTGCGATGCCTATACACCATCCTCCTACAGGCCGCTGGCCTGTGTAGCGGTCCGGATGTTCAGCCGTGCGGTCATGTCGAGTTTGACTTCGCCGTAGGGCAGGACGTGCTGCCAGAACAGCGGGGTCAGCCCCCGGCGATCTTCCGGGGTGAGTAGGTCGGCCCAGTCGTCCTCGGCGAGGACGTCTTGCAGCATCAACGTGTTGACGTAGACGAGGGCGGCTTGCAGGATCCGCCGGCAGAGCACGGTCATCTCCTGCTCGTCGCGGCGGTTGGAAGCGATCTCACCGCCTTTGCCGTAGTGACGGAGTTGGCGCCGTTGAACGCCGCGACGACGTTGAGGCCTTCGGTGATTTCGCGTTGCAGTTCGCGGCTGCGCAGGTAGCGGGCGACGAAGATCGTCGTTGCGCCCGGCCTACCTCGAGCATCGCCTGGTAGGTCGGGTGCGAGGCGGAGCGGGTGAAGCGGCGCAGGATCGCCTCGGTCGAGGCGGTGCCCTGGCGGATCGCGGTCGCGTATTTGATCATTTGGTCGTAGTTCTGCTCGACCAGATCCCAGCGGATCGGGCGGGTCAGCGCCGGCGTCAGGTGCGGGTACGCGTCGGGTTGCCCGGCCGCGGGTCGGTAGAGACGGGTCTTGTTGATCTGTTTGATGCTCGGGAGCAGGTCGAAGCCGAGCAGGCGGGTGATGCCGAACCCGATCTCGGATTGGCCGTGGGTGTCGACGTAGTTGCCTTCGACGGTCATCGTCGTGCCGTGCCGAATCGCACCCTCAACCATGGCGTGAACTTCTGAGGCTGAGGCCCGCAGCGTCTGGGAGTGCACGACCATGGAGCCGCGTTCGACGTGCCAGTAGATCAGGATCCCGCGCCCGCCGTAGCGTGAGTGCCATTCGGTGAAGATGTTCTGGTCGTAGGACCGGAAATGCGTCGAGTCCGACGCGACCGCGGTCGACCCTTCACCCCACACGGTCTGCTGGCGGGCGGCGAAAGGTGGCGTTGGCGACGCCGATCGCGACGGCTTGGGCGGTGTCGCGGGTGAGGTAGCGGCGGCGGACGTAGAGGATCTCGTCCTCGGTGTGGCCGTGGCCGCCGTCGACGGCGACGGCGCGGATCCCGGTGTTGGTGCCGTAGGCGTAGATCGCGAGCATCAGCCGCTCGGCGAGCACCTCGACCGGCAGGGTACCGCTCCCGGCGACTGCACTGACGTCGGCCAGGCAGCCGGTACACAGCACCGTCTCCTTCAGGATGTCGATCAGTGCGACGGTGCCCCACCGGCGCTGCACCTCGGCTTTGATGCGTCGCAGGTTGCGCGGCTCGGGCGCGGCCTCATATTTGGACAAGGTGATCGCCCCGGATGCCCGGTCGGTGATGTCGAGCCACTCCAACGAGGGGACCGCGGTGTCCAGCTCGTCCAGCGCGGCGGTCATCTCGCTGCGCAGGTCGTGGATAAACACGGCCGGGTCCAGCGGTTTGCGCAGCTCACCGTAGTTCTGTCCGCGGCGCTGCTCGAAGTCTGCGGGCAAATCCTCGTCAGGGTTGCGCCACGAGTCGGCCCCGACGACCCAGATTTCCTTGCACCGCAGCTGCTCACGCAACGCCTGGAACGTGACCACCTCGCAGACTATCCGGGTCACCCGCTCGCGGCCGCGGGTGTCGGCCCGGTACACCAGATCAGACCAGTCACCGGCGGTACCGCGATTGGGTGGGCACGGTTTCACCGAGCGGGTAGTAGGTGAGGTTGCCGGCCTTGGCGTAGCGGCTGATCAGGGCGAGGGCGTCGATCACGGGCCGGTGGGTGGTGTTGTTGCTGCGGAACTCCAACACCTCCAACGGCGCGATCAGCCCGCGCCGATAGTGCCCGGTGTAGGAGGACCGCAACGTGGTTTGCACCGTCCGCCGATACACCGGGCCCTTCGTCTTGAACTCGTGCACCAGCTCCCGCAGCGTCTGTTCCCCGCCGGTCACGGCCGGGAACACCACCTCCCGCACCGCGTCATCTGGTGCGCCCAGCGCGGCTTCTGCGATCGAGAACAGGATGGTCTCCTTACCGGTGACCTTCTTGAACGCGTTGATCAGCTTGTTGGTGACCCTACGTTCGGCGCGGGCACCGATCCGGTGCACCGTCGCAATCAGCAGCTCCACCAGCGTGTCGGTGATCTCCCGTTCCCGCTGATGCACCAGCGCCGCCAGCAGCGTCACCGTCAACGCTCGGGGATGGCGGCGTAGATGCGACGGCGCTTCCACCGCAGCTCGAGCCCGCCAGTCATCAAGGATCCTCGGAGCGGCGTCAGCGAACAACCCGGCCGGCAGGCCCAGTGCCCGAACCGCCAGCAGCTTGCCGATCTCGGTCATCATTGACTCCAAGCTGACATTGCCCGGGCTGGCCTTGATCAGGGCAAGCAGCGATCCAGGCTCATCATCGGCGCCGCCGGGATCGTCATCGCCCACCGCGACCAGGTCGAGAAGACGGTTCGTCGCCGCTTGGTCCAGACGTCCGGCAATCCGCGACGTCCAGTCCTGCTCGGCCGCCCGTAGAGCCGAGCGGACCATCCGCAGCACCCGGCCCGGTGTCGGCGGCTCGATACGCAGCCGGCGGAACTCGCCCAACAGCTCGTCGCGGACCCCGTCAGCTCGGCGCTCGGCATGAGCGACAGATTTCGAGAGCCAACCGTCAGCTCGTCCTGGTCGGACACGGTGGCGACCCGGTAGCCCAGATAGTTCCGGATCTGAGCCCGGTGATACTCGATCGTGCGGCCCGTCCACTCGTAGAACCCGAGATCCGAGGCGCCGCCACCAAGCTGCCCGGCGACAAACGCTACGACATCGTCCGCGGTATCCGAACGCCCACGGGAAAACCGGCCATGGCAGCTGTAGTACTTCAACAACACCGCGAACCCCAGCGCCGTAGCGCCACGCCGCCCAGCAAGCAGGACACGATCCTCATCCAACAACGTCCAGAACTCGATCAGCTCATCAACATCAACGCCGGCCGGCTCCATACCCAGCGATCATTCCAGCGCGCCGTGTCGACCGAGCCTCCACCATCATTGCGGCTGGTGACAGCACCGTTACCAACACCCCTTCTTGGGCGGGTTGGGTGGCTGGTGGCTGCTGCTTGGCGGGCAGTAGGCAGCGATAGACCTGTCTGGCGCGGTAGCGCTTGAGGCACCGCATGATCTCGGCCTTGGTCTTGCCCTCGGCGGACCGGCGGGCGACGTAGGCCTGGGTGGGCTCGTGCCAGTGGATGCGAGTGACGACAGCGCCGCCGGGCGTGGGCGTGGACGAGTGGCCCGCCGGCCCCGGGGATGACCCGGTCCTCGTAGGAGATCGGGCGATCGCCGACCACCTCGCTGATCGGGAGGAACGCGACGGCTGCGGCTTGGCGCACCTGGGGTAGGTCCTCGGGCGTGATGCTGGACGGAAGCACCTGGTTTACGGCGGGAAGCGCAGCGGCGAGCTCTGCATCGTAGGGAGGTCTGGGCGGCGCTGCGACGTGAGTCAAAACTACTCCTGCGGGGATCAGCGGTGGGTGAGGACGGTTGTCCGGTTCCGGAGTCGCACACCCGCCAGGACGCCGTCGTGGAGCGACCTCTGCCTGATGGGCGGTGGTCGCTCCACGAGGTCGACGATTGGAAGGCGAGAGACCCTACTCGGGGCTCGGGCCTCCGTGGTAGGCGAGGAGCCCACCGTCCACGACGAAGGTGGCGCCGGTGCAGTAGCTGGCTGCGTCGCTGGCCAGGAAAAGCATGACCTGCGCGATCTCGCTCGGCTGCGCGTAGCGCTTCATGGGAGGGGCTGCCGCGAACGCGTCCATCACGGCCTGGGGGTTGTCCGGGCTTCCCTCGGCGTGCAGACCGGCCATCATGGATGTGTCGGTGAGGCCGGGATGCACGGTGTTGACGCGGATCCCCTCCGTAGCGAGCTCGACGGCCGCGTTGCGGGCCATCCCGACCACGGCGTGCTTCGACGTCGTGTACGGGGTGGATCCGTAGTAGCCGCTCAAGCCCTGCGTCGAGGACGTGATGACGATGCTTCCCCCGCCTCGCTTCCGCATGTGCGGCAGCGCTGCACGAAGCCCGTACCAGGTGCCCTTCAAGTTCACGCCGACGACCTTGTCGAACAGCTCCTCGGGGTAGTCCCCTACCGAATATCCGGTGCCGAAGAGACCGGCGTTGAGCACGACGGCGTCCAGACCGCCGTACAGCTCGACCGCGCGAGCCGTGTAGGCCTCGACCTGGTCCTTGTCAGTGATGTCCGCAGCGAAGGTCTCCACGCGGTCGTACGGGATCTTCCCCCGCGCCGCGTCCAGAGCTTCCTGGTGGAGATCGACCATCAGCACCGCGCTGCCTGCCTCGGCGAGGAGTTCCACCGTGGCTGCACCGATCCCCCCGGCCGCGCCGGTCACGATGCTGACCTTGTTCTTCATGTCGATCATCAGAATCTCCTTAGCTCGCCAGGTGCTGGGTGAACCACTGCAGCTGCGCAGGGGCGCTGATCTGGAAGGCGCTGTCGATGTAGGCCTCGAAGTGCCCGCCCGGTACGACCAGGAGTTGCTTGGGCTCCAGGGCCTTCTGATAGGCCGCGATGGCCAGATCCGGAGGCACCAGGACATCCTTGGAAGCAACGACCATCATTAGCGGCGTCGGGCTTATGCGATCCATGTACACGTGCGGCTCGTACTCCGTGAACAGTTCGACCGAACGCAGAGTCACCTCATTGCGCCACGTGGTCGCGCGCTTCCGGATCGGCCCGAAGAAGAAGTCGTGAGTGTCCTGGGTGGGCAGCGCAGCCGGTTCGTCGGACGCGGTCTCGAATGCGACCTTAATCGTCGCGGGCGGCTCACCCGCGAGCCGCGCGCGTCGGTCCGCATCGAAGCCAGCCCGCAGACCCTCCCAGAAGTCCGAACGAACGAGCCGCTGGGCGCTGCCCAAGCCGCTGGTGAGAGGAACCTGGGACACGACGCAGCGCACCCGTCTGTCGATCGCGGCGACGACGAGGACGTGGGCCCCGGAGTAGCTCGACCCCCAGACGCCGATGCGGTCCGAGTCGACACCGTCCTGCGCTCCGAACCAGGTGATCGCATCGCGGTAGTCCCGCACCTGCTGCCACGGGTCGATCTCGCCAGGAACAGGCGAGTCGGACTCCCCCAGATTGCGGTTGTCGTAGACGAGGACCTCGAAGCCGGCGTCGTGGAACACCGACGCGAAATCATCGAGGTACATCTCCTTCGTCGCAGAGAACCCGTGCGTCATCACGATCCCGGGACGTGCCTGGTCTCCGTCGACGGAGTACCTCCATCCGCGCAGCGTCGTCCCATCTTCTGTCTGAAACTCGACGTCTTGTCGCACAGCCACTTCTTCCTCCTTCATTTGTTTTGAACGCACAGATCCTCCTCGACAAGAGCCGAATTTTCGACATCGGACTGGCGGAGGTCGGTTCCTAATGACAACACTCGCCATCATCGGCGGAATGCGGACTGCTCTACTTGGCTCTACGCCGGTACGCCGCCGGGGTCGTCCCGGTCCAACGCTTGAACGCGTAGGCGAAAGCAGGTGTGGCGCTATAGCCGAGCTCGCTGCTGATCTGGTCGATCGTGAGATCCGTCGACTCGAGGAGCCTCGTGGTCCGTAAGAGACGGACCTCGCCGTCCAGAGCGCTGAAGGACGATCCTTCCGCGAGAAGCGCACGACGCAGCGACCGGGCCGACATCGCCAGATCGTCGGCCACGCTCCCAAGATTGGCTTGGCCTTCGCGCTGCTCGATGCAGTCGAGCACAGCTGCCACCATCCCGACTCTCGCGTGTCGTCGCATGAGCAGTCGTTCACAGCCTTCCTCCAGCTGCGCGACCGCGCTTCCGCCGCTGATGCCAGCGGCTCGTCGAACGGTGTCGCGTCGAGCACGAGCTGGTTCTTGGTGGCGCCGAAGTTCGGCCGTACCCCGAACAGCTCGACATAGCGGTCAGCATGCGGTCTCGGCGAGCCGACCAGGTTCAGGGTCAGAGTGCGGGCCGGCCTACCGGCGCCCAACTCCGACCAGACCTTGAGAATGGCGGCGAGCTGGTAATCGAGCACGACATGGTGGATCTCCGACGGCAGGAGGTCTGGATCCATGTCGATTACCAAAGTTTCGCCGTATCGGACCTGCCGACTTCTTGGAAGCGGGTGGCAGAGATCTTGGAACCGGATCGACTCCGTGAGCCCGTGCGAGAACGTCGGGCTGGATCGGATCAAGAGCCCCACCAAACCGAAGTCAGCGACACAGCATCTCGCGCCTGCGTCGAGGCCCATCTCGGGGTAGTCCGGGCGAGAGCGGATCACATTCGTGACGATCGTGAGCTCGTCACGCCGTCGGATCTCTCCATGCGCGTTCACGACATCCGCGGCGTCGACCCGAGTGCCTCGAACGGCGTCGGCCACACCGATGTCACTAGTCATGATCAGGTCGCGGACGGCAGCAGTGCCTCGCGGAACCCTCAAGCTCGACATGGTGTGAACCTAACGGGGATACCGTTCTCGTCACGTTGAGGTCACGGCGTAGTCACCCCGACGCCAGGACACACGGCCCTCCCACGGGTTGCCGTGCAGTGCCCTGCACTCGCATCAGATCGACACGAGTGCTGGACCGGGTTCGCGTCCGACGGCGCAGCCGCTCGATGACGTCAGTCTTCTCAGATGTCGACGATGGCGGCGAGCACCACGTCGGACAGCTTCTGGCACCGCACGATGTGATCGGTGTCCTCGAGGATGCCCGTCGTCAACATGGCGAACGTCGCATCCCGTTCAGGGTCGATCCAGAAGATGGTGCTCCCTGCACCCCACCCTCCGAAGGTGCGGGCGCTACCGAGGTTGGGCAGCGGTCCTGGTGTGAGTGCGTCACCGCGGATGAAGAACCCGAGCCCCACACTGGCCGGCCACGGCTGCCAGCCTCGGATGTCGGACGCGTAGTTGAACAGCGAATTCGGCTTGTCGCCGGTCCGGTTACAGGTCGCGAGATCGATCATGGCGGGCGAGAGGATCCGGTGGCCGCCGCTGACACCGCCGGCCCGGAGCATCTCGGCGAACCGCCAGAGGTCCAGGATGGACGTGATGCCGCCACCGCCGGGAAGCTGCGACCCTTTGGCGGTGACGAGACCACCGACCGCCTCGACCTCGGCGGCGTGGAAGATGCCCGACGGGCGCGAGTAGCGCTGCACCACCGGGGCGATTGGCCGACCGTCACCCGAGGGCCCGATCGATGTGTCGTGCATCCCGACCGGCTCGAACAGCTCGTCCTGGAGGATCTGACGCAGCGTTCGCTTGTCCGGGTCGACCGCGACGAGCAACGACGCAAGGACCGCATGCGCCCCCAGCAGCGAGTAGATCACCTGTGAACCGGGCACGGACTCGGGCGGAGTGGCCGAGACGTAGTCGAACCACTTCTCGAACTGGATGAGGTCCTCTGGCGGCAGGGGCGGTACTCCGGGGAAGACGCCGCCGGTGTGCGTCATCAGGTGCCAGAGGGCGATCCGGCCCTTTCCGCGCTGCCCGAACTCCGGCAGCACCTCCGCCACAGGCTGGGTGAGCTGCAGAAGGCCGCGCTCGACGAAGCTCAGGGCAATGACGTTGAAGAACTGCTTGCTGACTGACATGGTGAGCAGCAGGTCGGTCTGGCTGATCGCCTTCTGATTTTGCCGATCCGAGAACCCGACCTCTTCGAGCGCAACGAGGCTGCCCTTGCGACCGACGGCGACGAGCGCACCGTCATACGTCCCCTCGGCGACATCCTTCTCCAGGATCTCGTGGAGGCGGCGGAGGCGGGACGGGTCGAAACCGAGTGTCTCCGGAGAAACCACCTGCATGATCGACTACCCTTCTGCTCGGCTTTGAGCGGGCCACGGAGTTGAGCCACCTTGACTTTGCCGGGATCCCTCCGGCAGAGGTATCCGCGATTCGGCCTGGTTCTTACGAGATGTGGCCGCCGGATCCTGTCGCGCCTGTTGCCGGACTGCCGCCGCAGTAGGAGTGCTGGACCAGCTCGGATGGGCTGCCCGATCCGACTACCCGCTCGGGTAGGCGGATCCGGCGCGCGAGGCGCGACGGTGTGCACTTTCGCGGACGACTCCGGACGGCCGATGCTACGGATCAAGAGGTTGCCGGTTCGAATCCTGCCGAGCGCACACACGTGGTCCCAGGTGAACGGTCTGTTTGGTGCGAGCGGCCCTGCAGTGCCGGCGGTCGTGTCCCTACAGGCGTCCCTACAGCGGAAGCGCAGCCTGTAGGGACGCCTCGACGAGGCGCAGGAACGCTCCGACAGCGTAAGGCAGGGGTGTGGGAGGTCCGGGTCAGCGTCGGCCCGGACCCGGTGACGGGCCTGGCGGTCCAGCACTCGGTGACCGTGCACGGTGATCTCGCCGAGGCGGAGCACCGCAGGGAGCTGCTGGCCGCTGGAGGCCGCCGCGTTGCGCGAGCGCCGGCGGCAGCCGCTGCGGTCGGTCGCGGAGCTGCTGGCCGCGTGGTTGGCGGGTGCCCCATCGAAGGCTTCCACTCGTGCTCACCGCCGGCCCGAGTCCCCAAAGCTCCCCGCCGCGTGGATCATCCAGCCCACCAGAAATGCCCCCATAGAGAGCAATTAACGCGATCTTGTCTCAGACCGGCTTGACATCCTCCGGCCTGCGCGCGCCGAGCCGGTAGCCCTCTACGACACGAACCCCAGCCGGTTTCGGCAGGCGGCGTGCAGCGTCGCCTGGCACTGCTGGCCGGTCTGGGAGGCGGTGCCGAAGTGGACCGAGGCGGGGGTGTGCAGGCCGAGCCGCTGTGCCGGTGCTCCTATGTCCCGTCAAGCGACATGAGGTGGGACTTCTTGGGCGGGTTGGGTGGCTGGTGGCTGCTGCTTGGCGGGCAGTAGGCAGCGATAGACCTGTCTGGCGCGGTAGCGCTTGAGGCACCGCATGATCTCGGCCTTGGTCTTGCCCTCGGCGGACCGGCGGGCGACGTAGGCCTGGGTGGGCTCGTGCCAGTGGCTGCGAGTGACGACGGCGCGGTGCAGCGCGGCGTTGGCCTGGCGGTCGCCGCCACGGTTGAGCCGGTAGCGGATGATCTTTCCGGAGGACGCGGGGATCGGGTTGGTACCGCAGAGGGCAGCGAAGGCGGCTTCGCTGCGGAGCCGGTGCGGGTTGTCACCGGCGGTGATGAGTAGCGCGGCGGCGGTGTCGGGGCCGATACCGGTCAGCTCGACCAGCGCGGGCGCGGCGGCCGTCCTCAAGGTGGTCAGCTGATCGCGGAGATCCTTGGCCTCCTCGCGCAGGGACAGGGCGCGGCGGGCAGCAGGCGCAGGGCGTGCTTGGTAGCGGCCAGCGGCGTGCTGAGTTCGCCTGGTCTCAGACCGGCGCAGCGGTTGAGCAGCGCGACCAGGCGCAGGCCGGTCAGGGCCTCCCGTAGCTCCTGCGGCGCGGTGACCAGGACGGCCTTGAGCTGGTTGACGGCCTGTGTTTACGCCTTGACCGCCGAGTCCCGGGTCAGCTTTGAGCAGCCGAATGACCTCCACCGGTCGTCGCCGTGCTTGGGGGTCGCGGTGGCGGTGCCGGCCAGCACGGCCCGGGCGGCGGACTCGGCGTCGATAGGGTCGGACTTGCCCTGGCGGTGGCGGGTGCTGCGGTCGGGGCGGTTGACCTCGATGACCTGGGCGCCGGCGCGGCGCAGGTGCCGGGCCAGCCCGGCGCCGTAGGAACCGTTCCCTCGACCCCGAACGCCTGGACTGTCCCCAGGTCGCTGGCCCAGCGGTGCAGCTGGCGGTAGCCGGCGGCGGTGGCGGGTGCGACGAACTCGCCGAGCCGGCGTCCGAGCCCGTCGAGGGCGACGGCGACGTGCAGGTCCTTGTGCGTGTCGACCGCGACGGTGATGTCGCGGTCGGGCGCGGGCATGCTGGTGATGGCCTTCTCCTCGCTGGCAGTCGGGTGTGGGTCACCGTCGGGCGGACGGGCGGACACGAGTGCGACGAGGCCCGGCAGGGCCACGCTCCTATGAGGTCACTGCCCGTCCAGCCGGCGGCTTGAGTGTCGCCACAGGCGCGAGCCGGCAGATCATCCCAAGGCACCCGAGGGGCCGGTCGTTACATGAGCCAGGCCCGGCAGGTGGCCATACGTCGATACTCGCAGCCGTACGTGCGGTGAAGGATTAGTCGTTCATCGTGCCTGACGGCTGCCATTCGGCGGCGTGTTCGCGGACGAAGTCTTCGAAGGTGCGGGGCCGACGCCCGGTGAGGTCGAGCACCGAGGTGGTTACCTCGTCGTAGCGACCGGCACGAACGTCGTCCGAACCCGGCTGGCAGGCCGGCGGCGCGATAATGTGCAGTTAGCTCATCGACGGTCAGGTCCTTGACCTGCACGGAGCGCCCGGCCTGCGCGGCGATAAGGGCGGCTATCTCGATATTGCTCAGGCCACGTGGTCCGGTGAGCACGAAGTCGTTGGGGAGCTGCTCGTCGAGTAGCGGCCGGGTAAGGGCGGCCGCGGCGCTCGCGGCAACGTCGCGAGCGTCGATCCAGGACATCCGCCCCGACCCTGCTGAGGTCGCGATCTCTCCATGGTCGTGGATGGCCGTGCCGACCGGATGCGGTCGCAGAAAGTTTTGCATGAACCCGGAAGGGCTCAAGACAAGCCACCCGGGCTCCGCGCGCACGCGTGCCGCGAGTTCGAGCCTGCCGGGCGCGTGCGGGAACTCGATCGCCGACCCCAGCATTACCAGGCGACGAATCCTGCGCCGTCGTGCCTCGGCGAGGAAGGGCTCGACCACTGGGACCGGGTCGACCGCGGAGGGCGGGGGAACGAGATAGACGCGGTCAACGCCGTCGAGCGCGGGCCCGTGGGTGGCGATGTCGTCCCAGTCGAACCGGATGGCATCCGCCGCGGCGGGGGTGCGGCTCGCCGGGCGGACCGGCTCTGCGCGGGCTCGCAGCAGGTCGAGCAGGGCGCTTCCGGTCTTGCCGGTGGCGCCGATGACCAGCACCGTGTTCATCGCCCGTCCTCCTCAGGCAGAGCGGCGGTCAGCGCCGGGAGCTTCACGCTCAGCTCGGCGACAGCGACCGGACCGATCAGGAAGAGTGCGCCGGCCAACACGGTCCAATGCGTCATCAACCTGGCAAGCGAGGACGATGGTTGGATCAACGTCGTACCATGCACCGTACCGTTGGTTCGACAATTATCAAACTGTCGGGCCAGAGGTGGGCATGAGCGCTGCGACCGGAGTTGGTCCTATCGATCCGACAGTGCCCTTGGAGTTGGACCTCGTTCAGGTGCTCCAGGCGATGAGCGACCCGCAACGACTGACCATGCTCAAGGTCCTCGCCGACGGCGAGTGGCATCGGTGTGGCGCCGGGGACTGGGCGACAGGCCTCCACAAATCGACGATCTCCCACCACCTGAAGGTCCTTCGGGAGGCCGGCCTCTTCGAGGGCCAGCAGCAAGGCAGAAACAAGTACGGCCGGTTGCGGCGCGACATCATCGACGAGCACTTCCCCGGCTTGCTCGACGGTGTGCTACCCAACGCTTGAGCCGGGGGAGTGGACGATCTCGTGCCTGCCCTACACGAAGTTCCTTCCAGGCCAGTCTGCGATCTCCCCACTGAATGTGTTGTTGCAGGTGCGGCAGCGCTGCCAGGTCGCGCCGGTGGTGGCGTCGATCGCGGCGACGAGGCCGGCGTGGACGTCGGAGGTGACCAGTCGGGCCGGACGTCGCCGGTCACGCCGACAACCCGGCGATGTCGCGTGAGCGGCGTTCGAGCGAGCGGCATAAGAATCGGGCTCCTGCCCGACTCAGACGGACTCGTGGCGGGTCCCGAACAGACGGTCAGAGGACGCATCTGATGGGGCCAGGTTCGGCTGGAACTCCGGCCCGTACACGCCAGGGGTGAAGCCCGACTTCTCTGGAACACCCGGGGCCAGCTTGGGTTGACATTCTCACTTCTTCGCCAGTGCTACATGCGCCTGCCGCGCCCCTGCGCTAGCCGCAGCGCCTGTTCCCGGCGCAGCCGCGCAGCCCGGCGGCGCGCCTGCTCCTTGCCCGCAGGCTCAGTTCCCTCCTGCTCGCTGTCCGCAGCAGAATTGGCTGCCGGCCCGTCCTCCACCGGCCCCAGTACCGCCCTTCGCAGGTCCTCTAGACCAGAGGCGCGTTCCGCCTGACCGGCCCGGGTCGGCCCGCGACCCGCGCCGTGTCCGAGGTCGTCATGCACGGGGGTGTCGTTGGCAGTGCCAGGCCGGGTCCGGGCCTGTCGGGCAAGGCCTGCCACGACCCGGCTGACCCGCTGTTCGTCCGTGCCCGGGAACCCGCGCTCGTGCGTTTCGACCACGCTTTCGAGCTGGTCGCGGCCGGCGAACAGGATGACCTTGTCCCGGTGCCGGCTGGTGGCCACGTGCAGCCCGGGTTCGTCCATCCCGGCGGCGTGGACCAGCACCGTCCCGCCCTGACGGGTCCCGTCCGCAAGCGCCCAGTCTCCGGCGACGGTCAGCCCTTCGGCCTTGTGGCCGGTCATCGCATAGCCCAGCGACAAGCCGCCGGCGCCGACGAACTCCGCGGACAGCGTCGCCCGGTCGGTGACCAGCCCGTCGGGGCCGTGCTGCTGCCACACGACCCGCACTACGGTGTTCGCGCCGATGTCAGCGCCGTCGCCGGCGGAGCCGCTACCGAAAGCAGCGTCGATGTGTTCGACGACGCCGCGGTAGCCGTTGAGAACGTCGGGGCCTTGGTGCATCCGCTGCGCCCGGTCGTTCAGCCGGACCAGCAGATGATCCCCGGCCCGTAGCCGCAGGCTCCGCCCGCCTTTGACCTCGTAGGTGTGTTCGGGGCCGAGCTCGCCGGCGGCGGCGCGGACCGCCTGCGCCGCGTCGTTGAGCCTTTCCACGGTGTCGTTGGCGGCAGCGAGCATCACCACCCCCCGCATCTCCGCATGAGCATCGGGGGCACCGGCCCGCTGGCCCATTCAGCACGCGACCATCGCCGTCACCGCCTGCTCGCCGGTCTCGGTCGCGACCAGCCGGCCCCGCCCAGCCCAGCTCGACAGCGCCTGGGTGTACCGGCCGTCGCGCCACGCGGCGATCGCCGCCCGCTCGTCCTCACTCGCCTGCCGCCGGTTCTCGGTCAGCTCCATCCCGCCGACCAGCTGATGCACCCGGGCGAACAGCGACCCGCAGCCCACCCCCCGCAGCTGCCGGGGGTCCCCGACCTCCACCAGCTTGGTCCCCGACCGTGCGGCAGCGGTGTAGAGAGCGGCGCGGTCCCGGTCGTCGGTCAGGTTCGCCTCGTCCAACACCAGCACATCCACCCCGGACAGCCCCTCACCGGTCCGGGTCCGGTGCACCCACTGCGCCACCGTCCGCGAGCCGATCCCGGACTCGAGGGCCAGGTTCTGCGCCGCCACCGCCGCCGTCGCCGCCCCCGCGACGGTGTAGCCCTCGGCTTCCCATGCGGTGCGGGCAGCGCGCATCAGCGTCGTCTTGCCGGTCCCCGGCGGCCCCAGCACCGCCTCGAGCATGCGGTCGCTGGTCACCAGCCGCTCCACCACAGCGGCCTGCTCGCCGGACAGGGCGAACCCCTGCCCTGCCTCGACCGCCTGCCGGGCCAGCGCCGCCGTCGAGGTCATCACCCGCGGCCCGCCTTGACCAGGCCGAGAAGCCTCCGCGGCGGACAGGATGACCCGTTCGGCGGCGATCACGTCGGCGGTGGTGAACCGCGCCGCGTTCGCCATGTGCCCGGCGCCGATCTGCCGCCGCGCGGCGTTCCCGGCCGCGGCCAGCACCTGGCCGTCCTCGCCCTGCTGCTGCGCCGCGCTGCGCTCGAGGCCGGCTGCCGGTGCGATGGTCTGCCTGGTGCCGGGCGGGTCGGGCAGCGCCACGATCCCCGCCGCCGCCAGCGCCCGGTCGCAGAGCCCCTCGATCTCCGCCACGCCCCCCGCGCCGGCGGGCAGCGCGTCGGCGACCGCGGCGAGGGCGTCGACCCGGGTGAACCGCCGCCGCCCCGAGGTCAGCCCGTGCTCGGGGTCGGTCAGCCGCCCGACCACGTCGGCGAGCAGTGTTGCCTGCCGCTGACGCTGCTCGTCCTCACCCGCCGGCTGCCCCGCCGCCGTCCGGCCTCCGATCCCGGCCACTGGCAGGGCGGCGGCGGCGAGCCGGTCGGGGTCGACCCCGAGGGTGCGGGCCTCGGCCTGCCAGATCGACCGCAGCGTCGCATCGGGGGCTGCGGTGTGCTCGGTCTTGTCGTGCCGGGTCTGCGCCGCCGCCAGGTCCTCGGCCCGCCGGGTCGCCAACGCGGGGTCGAACCCCAGGTCGCGCAGCATCGCCTCGATGCTCGCTCCCCGTTTGGAGAACGCCCGCAACGTGGCGTCGGGGATGGCGGCGACCTCCCACGCCCCGGTCCGCTCCGACCGGGCGAAGCTCACCCCGAACTCGACGGTGAGCCGGCGGCGGACCAGCGCTTTGAGCACATGGTCCGCCGCGGGGGCGTGGCGCATCAGGTCCCGGCCGCCGGCCGCGACCGTCGACCAGCCGCCATCGGTGCCGCGGGTCATGTTCGCGATCGTGACGTGCACATGCCAGTGCGGGTCGCCCACCACCCGGTCCCCGACCGGGCGGGCGGCGCGGTGCACCATTGACCAGCCCAAAAACCCGGAGCCCCGCACGGTCTGGGCGGTCTTGCCTTCGCCGTGGTGGCCGCGCATCCCGTACGCCGTCTGGCCCTCCAGCCAGTCGAACGTCGCCCCCACCTGCGCGGTGTAGACAGCCTCGACGGCGGCGGCGGTGGTCTCGTCGGCGAACGCCAGCAGCAGGCTGTGCGACTTGGGCAGCGTGAACGAGACGTCATACCCCAGGTTCCCGACGACCTTGCGGCGTGGGACGAGTTGCTCGGTCGTCTTGCCGTCCGGACCGGTCATCGTCTTCGTCTCGGTCAGGTTCCCGACCGCGGCGGCGTACACCCCAGGCCCCCACACGCTCTCGACGTCCAGACCTACTGCGTCGGCGATCCGCCCGGCGTCGTCGGCGCGCAACATTGCGCCGTCCCCGTCGTTGACCACCGCCCGGACCGCACGGCCGTACGCCTTCCCGACCTTGACTGACGCGAAGCACCCGTCGGGGTGCACACCCCGTGCCACCGCAGCTGCTTCGACGGCCTGGACCAGCGGGCCCAGTGCCACCTTCGCGTCATCGAACACCGCCAGCTTGGGCTCCACCAGCCGCTCACCCGTGCGCGGGTCCAAACCGGCCATCAACGCCCGCGCCGCATCGAACTGGCTCTCGTCCAGCACCGAACCTGTGGCAGTGGTTCGGCAGCCTGCCAGTTGCGCATGAGGGCGTCACAGGAGAACGACTGTGGGGGGTGGAGTTGTGGCCAGTGCGCGTGAGATCCGGGCCACGGTCCGAGCACAACATGCTCAGCAGGTCAGAGGCCGTCAGGATGCGGCGCTGGCTGTAGCCGCGGCCTGGGACAAGGTCGGGAAAGCCCGCGAGCGGCTGGCCGCCGCCGAACGCCAGGCCGGTGCCGCCGCCACAGCCGCGACCGCGCAGCTGCCACTGCCAGACCTAGCGGCGCTCGCCGGGATACCCATCACCGATCTACGTCGACTGGTGCGCCTCGGCAAGGACGCGACGGCAGAACAATCCGGTAGCGCTCCGGAGCAACCCGAGCCGGCCGCCGAACCGCCAGCGGCCGTGCACTGAACGCGCCGCACGCCCGTCAGCGGCCAAGATGCGTCGCAACACGAGGTGCGCGCAGCCTCGCCGAACGACGGGCCGGCCACCGCTTTCTTTCCCGCCGGCCTGCCCGTTCACTGCGCCGCGGTGCTCGTCGTGACGGTGACGGCCTGCCCGGCTCGACGACGAGAGCCGGGGTGGGGGTGGGATCGAAGCAAACTAGGCAGCAGCCGGGCCGGGATGCCCTCGCGGCGGCGTAGCCGTCGCACACCGGCCGTGCTGAGCACCTCCCCGAACACCGCAGCGGCGGTCGCGTCGGTCGCGACCTCCTCGCGTCGGGTGACCGTTGCAATCCCCGCTGCCATCACCACCGCGCCAACCATCGACAAGGTGAGCAGCAGGTCGACAGCCGCACCGGAGCCGCGCAGGGCCGCGTAGAAGGCTGCGAGCACACCCGCTGCTGAGGCCGTGCCGGCCAGGGCGCTGCCGGCCAGCAGCCCCGCCGGCATCTGCAGCCGGGCGCCTTCCTGGTGGCGCAGCGCATGGCCGAGCTCGTGCGCGATCGTCCACGCCCGTTCAGCCGGCACCGCGGCCACCAGGTCCCGGCTCAGGCGCACCCGGACCGGACCGGCGGCGCCGGCCGCCCCCAAAAACACCCGGCTGTCGTGCCGCGCGCGGGTAGCGATCTCCAGCACCGGGGTGGGGTCCAGCGCCCGGCCGGCCCCAACCGCCCGGGCCGCGATCTGTTCGTACTGCTCCCGCAGCTCGGCAGGCACCTCGCCAGCTGGGGAACCGCGGTCCTGGGGCACGATGCTCGCTCACCACTCGTCAGGCGGACTGCGGCACAGTCCAGCTCGGGTTAAGTCTTCCCCGAGCCGCCTCACTCGTGAGCCGAGACTGCCCGCACCGGCCGATCGACAGTGACCGGCCCATGACTGGCGCTGGTGCCAACGGGCTACTCAGCGGTGCTCAGGTTCAGGATGTGCGGTAGTTCTGGTCGGCGGCCTCGAGCATCTCGGGACTGAGGGCCGCCTGGGTCGTCGGCAGCCCGGCCCAGATGGCGTGCCGGTCGGCGACGGTGAGCAGCCGGCGAAGCCGGCCGGCGACGGCATCTTTGGTCATCGGCGGGTCAGCCAGAGCGCCGAGCCGTTCCAGCGACGCCTGCGGATGCGCCAACCGCAGGCGGCCCGCGACCAGCAGGTGCTCGACGGCCTGCTCCTGCAGCAACGCCATCGCCGCCTGCACCCGCAGGACCCCAGCAGCCGCCGCGTGCACCGAGCGGCGCCGGTTGGCGGTATCGAAGTTGGCTTTGCTGCTCGCCGGGACACCGACCTGGCGGCCCCGCTGCCGCTCCTGCCAGGCCAGCACCCCCTCGCGGGCCCCCAGCTGGGACAGCAGTGCCTCGATCGACTCGCTGTCGCGGACCACGACCCGCTCGGCGCCGTGTACCTGCTTGGTCTTGGCGACCACACCGATACGCCGGGCGGCGCCGACGAGCGCCAGCGCCGCCTCCGGTCCAGGACTGGCGATCTCAAGCGTCGACGCACGCCCGGGGGCGCTCAGCGACCCGTGCGCCAAAAAGGCACCCCGCAAGACGGCGGCGGCGTCACAGCTGCCTGCCGCGACCACCGTCGCAGGCAGCCCCCGCACCGGCCTGCCGGCCTGGTCGAGCAGGCCCGTGCGCCGGGCCAGCGCCGCACCGCCGGTCGCCACCCGCAGCAGATACCGCGGACCGGCATGCACCCCGCCCGCGGGCAGCACACTGACGCCGGCGGCCTGGCCGTAGAGCTCGCTGATCTCCCGGCGCAGCCGGCGGGCGACCATGCCGCTGTCGAGCTCGGCTTGGATGAGCACCCGGCCATCGGCCAGGTGCAACCCGCCAGCGAAACGCAGCAGGGCTACAAGCTCCGCCCGGCGGCAGCACGCCCTTCCCGCGGGCAGCCGGCTCAGCTCGTCCTTGACCGACATTGTCACACCGGCCATCGACAACAAACTCCTTACCTCAGCCGCACAGGACACTACGGACCGCGACGCCGCAGGGCGCCCGCCCGGTGAGACTCGTCCTGTCCCACGGCGGCATCGAGCAGCCGCCACGGCACAGGTGGCGTCCGCTCCGCCTGTCGGGGCAGGCACCAGGCTGGTAAGGCAGGTGTGGCCACGGCGGTGCAGTGCGCTGCCGGCGTTTCCGGACAAGAACCAGCCATGAGCACAGTCCTGGTCGGCGCATCCGGACGCCCCTGCCATGTGGCGTACGACCAGCGCCGGCGGACATTGCGGCGCGCCGGCGTCGGGGTTGGCAGCCTCGCCGCTGTCGGTCTGCTGGCAGCGTGCGTCCCAGCCGGATACGCGAACTACTCACCGGCGGCGGGCCGGCCCGCGACCCCCGCCGAGGCGCTCACAGTAGCTGCTGCTGTGCACAGCAGCCCGCTGACAGCCGGCGCCGGCACCCGGCCCTACCGGGTGGAGGCGATCCGGCTCTCGACGCGCACCCCGGGCTACGCCTTCGCCACCATCGACCCGACCACCCCGCAGCTTGACGGCGCCGCGGTCGCGCTCCGCGCCACCCTCAACACGAGCAGACGCCTCACCTGGCGGGTGTTCGACATCGGCAGCCGGCACGTCGGCTGCTCGACTCCTCTCGCGGTACGCAGCGAGTTCGCACTTCACTGCTAGCCGGCATCAGGGCTGCCGCCGCGCTGGAGTCAGTAGCCGCCCCACTTGCCCGGTCGGACGCTGAGCGCGCCCAAAAAGTGGCAGGGACGCACCTCTAGTCGTGATCGACCGGGTCCGTCTGGGCGCCGCCCGCTGCCCGTGCTTCGAGTAGACGGACTGCCGAACGCACGCGGACTCGCCACTTCCGCGCAGATGTGCGATTCTCGCACCATGGGTGTCGATGGGGGAGATCGGTCGCCGAACTTCGGGGCGCGCATCACTCAGGCGCGCGATGACGCCGACATGACCCAAGCCGAACTGGCGCGAGCGGTCGGGCTGGACAGGACAGCGGTGGCAAAGCTTGAGGGCGGCACCCGCAAGGTGTCCGCTGGCGAACTCGTCGCGATCGCCGCAGCGCTGGACCGACCGATCGACTGGTTCGTGACCGAAAGCCCACCGGCCGTCGTGAGCCGCCGCTCGGACGCCGCCGCAGGTGGGCGGTCACGCGCTCTTGACCTGAAGCTTGAACGCCTTGCTCGCGACAGCGCCTTCCTGCTCGGCCAGGGGGTGCTGACTGATCCCGGGCGCCGGCCAGCTTTGGACCTTCCGACCGACCTGGGCGCCGCCGAAGCGCTCGCCGCGCAAGCGCGGTCCCTGGCGGGGGTGGCTTCCGGGCCTGTCCTGGACCTGCAGCGGGTAGTCGAGCGCGTGGGCTTGTTGGCGTTCTGCCTCGACCTGGGCGAGTCTGGCGGCGACGCCGGCTACGTCGAAGTCGGAAATCTCGGTGTGGCCCTGATCAACGGCCATGTCGACCCCGGGCGTCGTCGGTTCAATCTGGCGCACGAGCTTGGTCATCATCTGTTTGGCGACGCGTACGCGCCGGAGGTGTTGATCGGCCCCGACAGCGGGACTGAACGGCTGATCAACGCCTTCGCGGTCCATTTCCTGCTACCGCGATCCGAAGTCGTCGCGCTGTGGCAGGCTCGCGGGCAGGACGATGACAAGCTGACTGCGCTGGCCCTGTCAGCCACCTTCCGAACGAGCTGGTCCGTGACCTGCAACCAGCTCCGAAACCTGGGCCTGATCGACGATCAGACCCGGACGCGCTACCTCACGGACCGCCCCACGTCTGCTGACTGGATCGCCTTGGGCCAACGCTGGATCGCCGAACTCGATGCCCCGACAGTCCCGCCCGAGTACGGCAAGCGTGTCCTCCAGGCGTACCTGGCCGGCAAGCTGTCGGGCTCGCGAACAGAAGAACTGCTCTGGGGAACCGTCGTGCGGGCTGAGCTGCCCGATCAGCGCCCGCTTCCGTTGGAGTCACTGCGACGGGAGTTCGAGTCTCTGAGGTAAGCGCGGTCGTCCTCGACAACACGCCGCTGAGCCACTTCGCGCGAGCGAAAGCACTTCCCGTCCTGCAGGAACTCACCGCCGGCTTCCGGCGGATCGTGCCGTCCCAGGTCCTCCAGGAACTCATAGCAGGCGCCGGCCAGTACCCGATCCTGAGCTCAGCGGTCACGCTGCACTGGACCGAACCCGTCGAGCTCGTCGAGACCGACGAAGTCGTGGCTTTCGCGCGCTACAAGGCCGAACTTGGCGGCGGCATCGAACGCAACAACGGAGAGGCCGCAGTTCTTGCCTGGGCGAGCGTGCACGGCGGCACGGCCCTGATCGACGAACGAGCAGCCACCCGCATCGCCCGCCGGGACAACATCGACGTTCACGGGACGATGTGGCTGATCGTCAACGGACTTCGTGCGGGCAAGCTCGACCGGTCGGCAGCAGTCAAGATGGTCGACCAGCTCGCAGCGACCGACATGGCGCTCCCGACAGACGGCGCCGGACTGATCAACTGGGCCTACCAGGAGGGCCTTCTTCCATAGTCCACCGGTTCCTGCCTTGCCCGGGTCTACCTGCTAAGCCGTCGATGTCCGGACGCCTGGAACAGTGACGGTCCGGACAGGTACGGCGGCTCTACAGGGTGAGGCCTTCGGTGGCGTTGTCCCGGAACAGGCTGCTTTCACGGATGTAGCGCCGGACCATCGGCAGGCTCTTGTGCCCGGTCTGCTTCATGATCGCTCGTTCGCTCTTCCCGGCGGCGGCGGCGCTGGTGGCGAACCCGGCCCGCAGGCTGTGCCCGGCCAGGTCGAGATCGCCGAGCCCGGCCGCTAGCGCGGTGCGCTGCACGACCCGGGCGACGGCCTTATCGGTGAGCCGACTGCCGGCGGGCTGGCCGTGCCGGTTGACCGGCCGGAACACCGGCGTCTGCTGCTGCCCGTCCACGAGCACCACCCACCGGTCACCGTCCTCGTGCCCCAGCAGCAGAGGCAGGGCGGCGTCGAGGACGGCGGTCCACGCCTGGTACACCTCCACCGGGCAGGAGTCGGCGGCGCCGGTGTGCAGCATTGCGATCCGCCGGCCGGCGGCGTCCTGGTCGGTCTAGGACCGGCGCAGCGTGACCACCAGGCCCTGGTCGTTCACGTCCACGTCATCGACGTCGAGCGCGACGAGCTCGCTGCGGCGAAGCGCGCCGTAGAATTCCAGAACCAGCAGCGCCCGGTCCCGGGCGGCCAACAGCGCTTTGCCCGGCTCTTTGGGCAGGGCGTCGAGCAGCCTCCGGACCTGGTGGGCAACCAGCGGGTCCTTGCCGGCCGGGCTGATCCCGTGCACCCGGCGGATCCCGGCCAAGGTGGTGCGCACCAGCGGGCTGGCGGTGGGGGAGGCGTGCCCGGCTGCCTGGTGCACCGCGCCGGATCGCCGAGCAGCGGCGGATCAGGGTGGCGACCTTCAGCGTCCCGGCGTACTCGGCCAGGTAGATCGCGACCGTCTCCGGTGCTGCCGGCAGGTGGCCCAGCGGCCAGCCGTCGTTCCCGTGCTGGCTGGCGCACCAGTCGGTGAAGTGCACCCAGTCATTGGCGTACGCCCGCCTAGTGCTGTCGGCGCGGGCCGCGAGCAGGCACCCCTGGGCCCGTCGCTGCCCGGTCTGCACCATGGCCTGCGCAACTGGCCGGCTGTCGATCACGGCTGGCGCCGGCGGGAGCGGTTCGGTCATGGGTTGAGCCACGCTCGGGCCTGGGCGAGCAGGTCGTCGTCGCCGACGGTGACCAGCCCGGCGCCGGCCAGCACTTGCGCGGCGAGCAGGACCCTCAGCGTCCGTCGCTGCAGCCGGTCGATGTGGGGCGGTGACTCCGGGTCGGGGTCCGCTGTCCTCTGCGGGCTGCTCACCCGGGGCCGACGTCGGTGGTCCGGGCAGGGGGCGCCGTGGCGCCTGTCCGGCGGGCGTACGCGCGGGCGGCCCGGACGCGGTCCCCGCAGCGGACCGAGCACCACTGGCGTCGTCCGTGCGTTCGGAGCAGATAGCGCTGGCAGGGCGTGGCGCCGCACGCCGCGAGCAGGTCGCCCTCAGCGCTTGTCAGCAGCTCGGCGGCGTCCGCGCAGAGAACCGCCAGCGCGTGATCGAGCACTTGCGTCGTCGGGTGCGACGGCTGCCGGTGCAGGCCGTGAGCGGCGTCCCACCGGAGCAGTGAGGCGGTCGGGACGCGCGTCATCGCGTCGTTCACGGCACGGATCGCCGACTCTGGCGGCGGCAGCTCGGCGACGCGTGCCGCGATGAGCGTGCGGATGTGCTCCCGCATCCCGCGCAGCTGCGCCGCGCACTGGTCGAGCATCCCCGCGTCGACTGGGGCTAGTTGGTGCGCTGTGAGCCAGGCTTTGGCCCTGCCCGGTGTGCCGAGCAGATCGAGCACGTGTCCGCCTGTGAGGGCGACGGCGCTGTTGGCGAAGTCCAGTGCCACGAAGCGGTCGGCGCCCGGGGCGGGCGGCACCTCGATTTCGTCGCCGCGCGCAGCAGCTGTCGCCTCCATGCTTCTCACGCTACTAGGACAACGCACCCGTGAGAAGCGTGTACGATTCCTCTCACGTCAACTTCGTACTGCAGCCGTGAGAGGTACTCCTTATGACCACGTCCGTCCCTGTCACCGTCTTCGGCGGCCCAACCGCGCTCATCGAGTACGTCGGCCTTCGGCTGCTCACTGACCCGACCTTCGACGCCCCGGGCGACTACGAGCTCGGCCCCGGCCTGGTCCTCACCAAGACCGCCCCGTCCGCGACCAGTGCGGAGGCCATCGGCCAGGTCGACGTCGTCCTGCTTTCGCACGACCAGCACCCCGACAACCTCGACAACAGCGGCCGCGCTTATCTTCAGGACGTGCCGATCGTCCTGACCACGCCCAGCGGCGCCGAGCGCCTCGCGAGCGAGCTCGGTGACAAGGTCCAGGGCCTCGCGCCGTGGCAGGCCACCCAGTTGCAGGGCGCCGGCGGCACGACCGTCACCATCACCTCGCTCCCCGCGCAGCACGGCCCCGAGGGCTGCGAGCCGATCACCGGCGAGGTCGTCGGGTTTCTCCTGCAGGCCGAGGGCCAGCCGACCGTGTACGTCAGCGGCGACAACGCCTCTGTCGACATCGCGAAGAGCATCGCCGAGCGGGTCGGCACGGTCGACGTCGCCGTCATCTTCGCCGGCGCCGCCCGCACCCCGTTCTTCGACGGCGCGCTGGTCACCGTCGATGGTGCGCTCGCGGCCGAGGTCGCGCAGGTACTCAGCGCCAGCCACGTCATCGGCGTCCACACCGACAGCTGGGCGCACTTCACCGAGACCCGCACGCAGCTCAACGAGGCGTTCGCGGCCGCGGGCCTCGGCGACCGGCTGCAGCAGGACTGAGAACCAGCACCACGAACAGAGGGAACCAGGCAGTACACCGCAGGGCCGGGCACCAGCAGGTGCCCGGTCCCGCGGCTATCTGAGGAGTCCGACCTGCTGGTCAGACCTGCTCGACGGCGAGCTGCTCCTACAGCGGCACCAGGTCACTGAGCTCGGGTGACCCGTACCGGCCGCTCCTGCTGCTGGTGCTGCCCGCTGACCACGACGCTGTTCGGCCGCGGGTTGAACATCAGCTGGAACACGTCTGGGCGCGAGTAGTGCCCGATCGGGTCGGCGGCGGGCTTGGCGATCGCGATGAGCGAGAAGTCCAGGTTGGCGTACACCAGTCCCTCCTCGGTCTTGGCCAGGTGTTCCACGAGCGCGCTGCCCTCAAGCCGTAGATGCGGGTGAAGCCGCCGCTTCTGCTCGGTGTCGCACCAGAGGTCCTGGCCGGCCTGGCCGCGGCGCCGCGGTAGATCGGGAAGCTGGGCCAGGACGCGACGCGAATCTGCTCGCTCATGCTGTGAAGGGCGTACTTCGTCAGCGGCGGGATGCACGCCACTACCGACCCCGGCCGTAGAACGACCTTCGGATCCTCACCTGGAAGGCCGCACGGCGACCAGGCCGGGGGCTGCTGAGGTTGTCGGGCTCCTCGTCGGTCGGGATGTCCGTGACATGCTGGCGGCGTGGAAACCGTCCTCGATCGTTCTCTGGACCTGGAGGACCTGCTTGCCAGCCCGGACGACGGCAACCGTTATGAGGTACTTGACGGGGCTCTGGTCATGACGCCGCCGCCCGGGACTCGCCACCAGCGCGTCGTCCTGGAGCTGGCGGTGTTGCTGCGCGACGCGGCGCGTCCGCTCGGTTTGCAGACCTTCGTCGCGCCGGTGGCCTGGCGGATCGGCCCGGGCCAGGTGCCCGAGCCCGACCTGCTGGTCAGCGCACCCGAAGCGGTAACCGACCGGGCTGTCGTCGCTGCCCCGCTGCTGGTGGTCGAGGTGCTCTCGGCAACCGGGCGCAACCGGGACCTGTCCGAGAAGCGGCGCATCTACGCCGATGGCGGCGCCCCCTGGTACTGGCTGGTCGACCCCGCCGTGCCGAGCCTGACCGTCCTGCGCCTTTCTGGCCACAGCTATGCCGAACATGCCGTGGTCGAGGGCAACTCGGTCTACACCACCCAGGACCCGTTCCCCATCGAGGTCGTCCCAGCCGACCTGGTGACCTGAAACGCCTAGGGCCCCAACGGCACGGCGCCCACCGGCCCCGCACCCCCTCGTCGATCCTCGACTGGCTGGCGTAACGCGGGGATCGCGCGGCCGCGGCCGATCCAAGCTGCTCGCTATACGTGGACCCACTCCGCCGCCGTCGATGCCCGCCGCTACCAGCGGGCCCGCTGCCACGTCCTGACCCCCGGCCGCCGCTGCTGTTCCCCAATCGGCAAGCAGGCGGTGATGCAGTCACCAGCCGGTCCTGCCGCCGTGCTGGTTCTACAGGCCGCCGGGGGTGCGGGTGGGTAGGAAGGACAGTAGGCGGCAGCTGCGATGCTCTGCCGGCGGCGGAGCCGGCGCACCCCGGCGGCGCTGAGCACCTCCCGGAACGCCGCGGCCGCGGTCGCGCGCTGCTTGGGCGGGGCACCGGGGCAACAGTGGATGCGCTACCCACGCCTGGCAGACGGCGCGGCCTGCTCGCCGACAGAGTGCTGCGCCGGGTAGCCGCGGCCGCGAGTCTTTCCCCACGACGACCGTTCGCGGCGCACTACATGCAGGTGCGACAGTCCCGGTCGGCGGCCTCCAGCAGCTCGGGGCCGACGGCAGCCGAAGTGGTCGGCAGCCCGGCGCAGACCGCATGTCGGTCGGCGACAGTAAGCAGCCGGCGCAGCCGGCCGGCGACGGCGTCTTTGGTCATCGGCGGGTCGGTGAAAGTGCCGAGCTCTTCCAGCGTGGCCTTCGGATGCTCCAGCCGCAACCGCCCCGCCCCAAGCAGATGCTCTGGGGCGTCACCCGCCAGCAGCGCCATCGCCGCCTGCACCCGGGCGACCACAGCGGCAGCCGCGTAGGCCGAGCGGCGCTGGTTGGCGGTGTCCAGGCTTGCCATGCTGGCCGCCGCGGCTGCGCGCTCCTGGCGGCGCAGCTGCCGGTCCTGCCAGGCCAGCACACCCTGGGCAGCCCCCACCTGGCGCAGCAGAGCCTCGATCGCGTGGTCATCGCGGACGACGACCTGATCGACGCCGCGGACCTGCTTGGACTTCGCGTCCACACCCAGGCGACGGGCGGCACCCACCAGCGCCAGCGCCGCCGCCGGTCCCGGGGCGGCGACCTGCAGCGCAGCCGACCCGCGGGGCTCGCTCAGCGACCCGTGGGCCAGAAACGCCCCCCGCCACGCCGCGGCAGCATCACAACTACCTCCCGAGACAACCGCCGGCGGCAGTCCCCGAACCGGCCGCCCCGCCCGGTCAACCAGACCGGTGCAGCGGGCCAGCACACCGCCGTCGCGTTCCACCCACACCAGATACCGCGGACCGGCGTGCACACCGCCGGCTGGCAGCACCCGGACCCGGGACCTCTGGCCGTACAGCTCGCCGATCTCGCGCCGCAGCCGGCGGGCCACCGGGGCGCTGTCGAGCTCGGCCTCGACCACCACCCGCCCGCCCGCCAAGCGCACGCCGCCGGCGAAACGCAGCAAGGCTGCGATCTCCGCCCGGCGGCAGCACACCCTGCCCGCGGGCAGCCGGCTCAGCTCGTCCTTCACGGTGGCGGTCATCGCAGCCATCGCACAACAACTCCTCACCTTCGCCAGCCAGACAGTACGGACGCAAGACCGCAGGGCAGGGGCCCGAAGCTCGCCCTGCACCCGCCAGCGGCATTCGAGCAGCGCCCCACAGGTCAGGCTTTGGTGTGCCAGCCGGCAATGACCCGAACGCCCGTTCGTATCGGACTGGGCTGCGGGAGGAGGCGAACCTGCCGAGGGCATACGAGCACGCCTCAAAGGAGGGTCACGTGGGGGCCTGTGGTCCCCAGCCCGCTTACCGCCATGCCGGTTACCCAGCCAGTCGGAGGTTGCTGGTGACGATCATGTTGCCGCGTTCGTAGCGGCTGGAGACCAGACTTGACACTAGGTTCGCCTCGGCCCGGTCCAGCGGGAGGTAGCCGACGTCGTCGACCACGAGGACCGCGGGTCGCTGGTAGCTGGTGAGCTGCCGGTTGAACCTGCCGCTGGCTTCGGCCGATCTTGAGAGGGTTCGGTGGCGCGGTCGACCATGGGACAATCAGCCGCGTGGACAGTCCACCGGCCTCTGGCGAAGTTCTCGGCGGCGCGCGGCTTTCGGGCTGGCTGGCCAGCGAGGACGAGCTGGACGTGCTGCGCTCGGGTCAGCTGTTCCGCGGCCTTGACCCCGACGACGTCGCCGCCCTGCTGCCCGCCTTCGAGCCTCGCACCCTCGAACGCGGCAGACAGCTGTTCGCCCAAGGCGACGTCGACGACGCCGACGTGTTCGTCGTGCTGTCCGGACGGTTCACCGTCGCCCGCGAGCACCGCGACAGACGGGCAGTGACCGCGGTCCTCGGACCAGGGGACATGGTCGGTGAGCTCAGCGTGTTCGACCCCGGTCCACGTACCAGCACCGTCACCGCCGTCACCGGCGGCCGGGTGGCAGTGCTGACCAGCAGGGACCTGCTCGCCTGGGGCACATCGCGACCGCACGTCGCCGCGCGCCTGCTGCAGGTGCTGGCCCGCCGGCTGCGTCGCACCAACAGCACCGTCGGCGACCTGATGTTCGTCGACGTCGCCGGTCGGATGGCCAAAGCGCTGCTCGAGCTCGCAGCCCGGTTCGGACAGCGACACGGCCCCGAGGTGTGGGTACCGCACGGGCTGACCCAAGTCGAGCTCGGCCAGCTCGTCGGCGGAGCCCGGGAGACCGTCAACAAGGTGCTGGCCGAGTTCGCCAGCCGAGGCTGGCTCCGGCTGGAAAACCGGGCCGTCGTCCTTCTCGACCTGCCCCGGCTCGCCCAACGAGCCCGCGCCGCCGGCAGTTGAGGCCTCCCACCAGCCGGCCAGGTCCCGTGGCCAGCAGCCGCGCAGCAACGCACCGCCGCCGGCGGCCGGCCGCAGATGATGGCTGACAGACTCAGGCTGGCGGGAGTCGCTGTGAGCCCATCGCGTACCCCGCACCAGACCAGCGACCCGATCGATCTCGAGCAGCTCGCCCGCATTGCAACAAGACAACGACTGCGACCCGGAGGCACCTGTTGGCACGCACCACCACCGTCCAGCTCATCGACGACATCGACGGCTCCCAGGCGGCTGAGACAGTTCGTTTCGCTGTCGACGGCCGGACGTATGAGATCGACCTGTCCACCGAGCACGCCGAGGGCCTGCGGCACAGCCTGCGCAGTTCGTCGCCGTGGCACGCCGGGCAGGCCCGGTAGACGCGAGCCCTAGGCGTGGCCAGGGCCGTCAAGGGCGGCCACCAGGTGGGAACTCCTCGGCCGTCCGCGCCTGGGCCAGGAAGAACGGCGTACCAGTCTCGCCCCGGGGCCGAGTGCCCCAAGCCGTGCTGGACCAGTACACCAGTGCCCAGCCGGCACCCGTAGCCCAACCAGCACCAGCCGAACCAGTACCAGCCGAACCAGTGCCAGCCGGGTCGGCGGACAAGCCGAAGCGGAGCCGACGCCAGCGCGGCTGACCCGGGTCCGGGCTCACTGCACGCGCTCACCGCGAAGCTGCCCTCAGCTCGAGTAGCAGCAGGGCTGAGGGCGAGCCGGCAGCACGGCGTGCACGGCGGCTGACCGAGCCGCGACGAGAACCACACCCAACATGCCCTGCGGCTGGGAGTGGCGCCGGCGCCGAGGCTAGCGCGGTGACATCAAACCTCGGTCGTCACCATGCCATGCAAGCGGCTGGCCGGTCGACCCCACCGCGCCTGCAGCACACGATCAGCTAGCGCGGCCCTCGGGCGAGCGGCCCCCCGACACGGGCCATCACCGGTCGCCGGCCTTGTGCAGCTCGGGGTGGTGACTGCCGGGGCCGGCGACGGTCCCATCGCGGTCGCGTGCTGGTCGGCGTAGGAGAGCAGCCGGCGTACCCGGCGGCGACGGCGTCTTTGGTCATCGGCGGGTCGGCCAACGTGGCGAGCTGTTCCAGCGTGGTGACACCGATCCTGGCCGGCGACGCGGTCAAAGTGGCGCTGGCCGCCGGGCTGCTGCCCACCGCCTGGCGACTCACCGGGCGCCGCTGACGCCGACCGTCCGTCCCAGCTCAGCGGCCGGGGGCAGCAGCGTCCTGATCGCCGGGCCAGGTGGCCGGCCGGGCAAGGACAGGGTCGCCGACGCGCACAGCACCTCCGGTAATCACGGTGGCTCGCAGCCCTCCCCGTCCTGCCAGCGCGGCCTTGGCCGGCTGGCCGGTCACCCGGTCCAGGTAGCGGCACGGCTCACACGCCCGGTTGCCCCGCAGCACCACCTCCCCGATCCGGAAATGCCGGCCGACCAGCGCCTCCAGATCGACCCCGCGCGTTTCCACGTTGCGCCGTGCTGCACCGGTGTGCAGGTGCACCCTGTGTTCGGCGCCGGCGGCGTCCAGCGCCTCGGCGGCGATGAGGGTGACGTCGTAGTAGAGCCGCCGGTCATAGCACCACTGGCCGGTGCCGGCCTGGTACCGGTCGCCAACCAGCCCCTGGCCGGCTACCGCCACCACCGCCTGCACCGACCGCATTGCCTGGCCGGCGGCGCCGGCGAGGTACACCCCACAACGCAACCCATTCCGTGGACGCTAGCCGCCACAACCGGCCGCCGGCTGCCGTTGCGGGTTCTTCCCAGCAGCCCGGGATGGGATGATCCACCTCGTGGACGGTTGGGGTGACAGGTCCGGGCTCGACGGTCCTACCCACGGAACCGGGCCGCCCGGGTGCTCCGGCCACCACGAGGACCTGGACGTGCTGTGTTCGGCTGCGTTGCTGGACGGTCTTGACCCCCAGGACGTGGCGGCGCTGCTGCCGGCCTTCCGGTTCGCAACAGTCGACGTGGACCAGGAGCTGATCACCCAGGGCGAGTCCGGCGCCCCGCAGATGTTCGTCGTCCTAGCCGGCCGATTCGCGCTGACCCGCCGGCACCGTGGCGGGTGGGCCGTGAGTGCAGTGCTCGGCCCGGAGGACTCGTTCATGGAGCTGGGCGTGTTCGACCCCGGCCCCCAAACCAGCACACTGCGCGCACTCACCGCGGCTCGGGTAGCGATGCTGCCGGGTGCGGACCTGCTCGAGTGGGCAACGACCCGTCCGCACGCCGCGGGCAGGTTGCTGCACGTGCTGGCCCGCCGGCTGCACCACACCGACGCCGCCGTCATTGACCTCGCTGTCCTCGACGTGCAACGCCGGGTAGCCAACGCACTGCTTGACTTCGCCGCCCGGTTCGGTGAACCGGACGGAAGCACGGTGCAGGTGGCGCACGGGCTGACCAGGTCCAGCTCGCCCAGCTCGTCGGAGCCTCCCGCGAGCGGGTCAACAAAGCCCTGGCCGACTTCGCCTCCCGCGGCTGGCTTCGCCAGGAACACCGCTCGGTCGTGCTCACCGACCCTGCCCGGCTGAGCCAGTGGGCCCAGACAACAGCCCGCCCCTGAGCTTCGCGCGGCAGTGCCTATCGCGGGATCCGCAGGCGCGACCGCTCGATCCCAAGCCCCCGTCACCGCGGGCTACATCACAGCCCAGCCTGACCACCTGGGCCAGCTGCACTTGTTACGTCAACGTCGTCGATGACCTGTGCGCCGCCCCGAGCACGGCGACGGGCCGACGGCCGGCATCCTGCTCGCCACCGACCGCAACGACGTCGTCGTCGAGTACGCATTGCGCGGCTACGACACCCCGCACGGGATAGTGCACTGAATCCCGCCCTGTGCTCGGTTCAAGCTGTCGGTTCACCGAAGATAGGGGAGGGGCCGGGCCCTGAGCACGCTGGCGGTCAGCACCTACACCACCCACCGGGCGCTTCCCGGCGAGGTGCGCGACGCACTACCCAGCCCAGAAGGGCTCGGCGACGTCGTCGAGCAGTGGCGCTGCCGCAACCCGTCGGTCGGCAGCACCCCAGGCGCTGCCAGCGCCACCCTCACCTACCATGTCGGCCAGGTCCTGGTTGACGGTCTCGCTTTGGAGGTCCCCGCTGTCATCCTGGGCTGACCTTGAGCGCGAAGACGATGAAGCAGCGCAGCCCGAGGTGGAAGAACAGCAGGTCGACGAAGAAGTCGTCGTCCCCGACCGGGAGCCGGTACTGGCGGCCGACGAAAGAGAAGCCCGCGCCGAGCTCGGCGAGGAACTCGGTCAGTTGGGCGACGAGGGCGCCTTCGAGGTCCCGTTCGCTGTAGTCGGGGTGCAGGGTCGGGAAGTCCAGGTCGTAGGGGTCGGCGACCAGTTCACGGGCCAGGTCGGTGTCAGCGCCGCCCGCGTCGGAGCCGGCGAAGTTGTTGGGTGCCTTGCCGAAACGGCGGTACCGCTCGGTGCTGATGTGGTGGCTCAGGACGTTGCGGGACCAGCCGTGGCCGAGGGCCTGGGCGGCATACCAATCACGTGCCTGCTGGTCCGGGACGGTGTCGAGCAGCACCATCAGGTGCCCCCACGGCAATTGCGCAGCAGGCTGCTGCGTGATCATTTGCGGGTAGGCGGCGGCCGAAGTGCGCATGTAGACCAGGTTGCGGTGCGAGAACCCGCGCATCCCGGGGAACTCGCTCCGCAGGTCAGCGGCGAGCCGGTCGATCACCCGGGTGCCCCAGCCCTCGGCTTGCTGACGGGCGAGGATGAGTCTGCCGATCTGCCAGTACAGGGCGACCAGCTCGGTGTTCACCACCCGCGCCGCCTGCCATCCGACCGGTCCGCACCTGGGTCTTGACTTGCTCGAGCAGCTCGCCGTAGCCGGCGGGCATAGCACCACTGGCCGGTTGGGGGAGAGGCCGGTCGGCGTCTTGCGCTGAAGCAGGGTGTTGTGCGCCTCGGGCGCGGGGATGAAGGCGGTCCCGTCACCCATCTCGTTGAGCACAGTGACGACTGAGGGATGTCCGCCGCGGTCCTGGACGCCGATGAAACGGCGCTCCTGCAAGTCCCGAAGCGCCTAGCTGCACCCGCTCACGCCACTGGTCTTGATGTCGGGAAGTCCGAGCAATGCAGCCCAGACTCTGGCCGGTCGGACCACTGTGTAGGGCTCCTTGCCGGCGCCCAGAGCAGGCTGACGTGAGGCTTGGCTCGCCACTGGCCACCGCGACCACCACCACTGCCGTCTGGCCCGCTCAACAGGCGGGCCAGAGGAGGCAGCTCGACGCGCTCGTCTTCTACGAACACTGTCCTGACTCTGGAGCTCCCGCCCTCTCGAAGCCGAGTACCGAGGCTCCCTGCGAACTCCCCCGCCGCCACGGACTGCAGGTCATCGACAGTCCCTTCGCTAGCGCCACTGCACGCTCCTCGCAGGGTTGAACGGTTTCCTCGACCTGTCAGTGCTTCATAGCGAGTGTCGCAGGGCCGGGGCTTGCCGTTGCCCAAGCGTGGGAGTTATCGCTAGGGGCTTCTAGGGACCAGCGCAGGCGCTGACGTAGGGGGGTGCGGGTCTCTGCCGAGTGGTCTGGCAACGGCGACGCTGGGGCGCTTGCCGTACTGTCGACCTCCCAGTAGACGCGGGTTGGGCTCATCGAACCGACGGCGCAGTTGCGTGCGACCGACCTGATCGCCTAGCTGTACGGCGTGCCAGCCAGGTACGACGTGCCAGCGGCCAGAGGGGCACCGGCGGCCCCGGTACACACCATCGCGCTGGCAGCCGGTACCGCTCGTTCAGTCGCTTCCGGCTTGCTGGCGAGCCGCCGCGGCGTCAGGTACTGCTGTCAACTGTCGCGGACGCCTATTACTGGCGCCGGCGTCGTTCGTCGACCGTGCCTCCGGCCGCTGGCCGAGCGGCCGCAGCCACCGAGCTGATGAGCCGGCTCTGGCCTGGGGACGCGCTGGCCGTGTGGCTGCGTTCAGAGTCCCGTCACTTGGCCATGCACCCACCGTCCATGACCAGCGTCTGGCCGGTCATGTAGTCCGAGGCGGGTGAGGCAAGGAACAGCGCCGGCCAGCGGATCTCCTCAGCTTCGGCGACGCGGCCCATCGGCGTGAAGGTTGTGATGGCATCGACGAACGCCGGGTCGTCATATGCACCTCCCGCCAGGCGGGTGCGGTAGAAGCCCGGGCACAGCGCGTTGACCTGAATCCCCTGCGTGGCGTACTCGAGCCCCAGCTCCCGAGTCAGATTGATGACGGCGCCTTTCGCGGTGTTGTAGGCGGGGATCGGGAACACGCTGGATGCGCCCGCCATACCCCACATCGAGGCGACGTTGACGATCTTGCCGCTGCCCTGTTCGACCATGATCTTCAAGGCTTCACGCGCACAGAAGAACACGCCGTGCAGGTCGACGTTGAGCACGGACATCCAGTCGGCGGTGCTGAACTCGTGCAGCGGCGCCGGGTTCGGGTCGGCGATCCCGGCGTTGTTGAAGAGAATGTCGATCCGACCGAACTCCGCCTTGGCGGCGGCGAAGACCGATACCACCTCGGCCTCATCGGAGACGTCGAGGCGCAGCGCGCTGCTCCGTCGGCCCTTGTCCGCGACGCCCTTGGCGGTAGCCTGTGCGGCTGCCTCGTCGATGTCCGTGCACACGACGTGCGCTCCGGCGTCCGAGAGGACCTCGGCAAACTCGAGGCCGAGGCCGCTTCCTGCGCCGGTGATGAACGCGACCTTGTCGGTCACTGCGAACGCCTCTTGATTGTTCATTGCTCTCTCCTTGTAGATCGCGTCAGGCAGTGGTGAAAGCGCCGTCGACGGCATGGGCGGTGCCGGTGACGTACGACGCGTCGGGCGACAACAGCCAGGTGACCATCGCCGCTACCTCGTCGGGCGTCCCGTGCCTGCCCATCGGGACGAAGTTGGCGAACGTGGTGCCGCTGTCGCCGAAGGCGGCGTCCTCGAGTGCTTCGATCATGCGGCCGGCGATGGGCCCGGGGCAGACCGCGTTCACCCTGACGTTCCGGGCCGCGTGTTCGAGGGCGGCCACCTTGGTGATGCCGACAACGGCATGCTTGCTGGTGACGTAGGCGCCGAGTCCCGGCGCTCCGACCAGACCGAGGGAACTCGAGGTGTTCACCACGGCCCCGCCGTCGGCGATGACCGGCAGCACGTACTTCAAGCCGAGGAAGATGCCCCGAAGGTTCACCGTGATCACACGGTCGAACTCCTCGATCGGGTAGTCGACCAGAGGCGCGACGGCGCCTTCGACGCCGGCGTTGTTGAAGAATCGGTCTACGGTTCCCCACCGGTCGGCCGCAGCCTGCGCGTACTGCCGGACCTGGTCGGCGTCCGAGACATCGGCGGGGTGCACGACGACGAGGCCGCCGAGTTCCGAGGCCACGGCATCGAGAGCGTTCTCGTCCCGGTCGACCGCGAGGACGGGAATGCCCTGGGCGACGAGACGCCGGACGACGGCCGACCCGATCTGGCCACCGGCTCCGGTGACGATGGCTGCTGACATGTTTGCTCCTGGCGGTGGTCGAGGTGGATGGTGACGGGTGCGGGGCGGGCTGGTGACTCGGGCCAAGACGGGTCAGTCGGTGACTCGCAGGACGACGGCTGCGCCGCTGTCGCCCGCGGCGCAGCCGGTGAACAACCCGGTGCCGCCGCCGCGCTCGTGCAGCGAAGTGATGAGCTCGGCGATCGACCGCAGGCCGGTCGGTCCTTGCGGGTGGCCGAAGACGAGGCTGCAGCCGCGCACGTTCATGCGGTCGAGCGGGAAACCGGTCTGGGCGCTGAAGTACACGTCGTTCACGGCGAACGGGTTATGGGTGGTGACGAGGTCGACAGCGTCCATCTCCAGCCCAGCGGCTTTGAGCGCGCCCTGGGCTGCCGGCACGGGAGCTTTGGGCATGCGGGCCGGGTCGACCCGGGACACGCCGAAGCCCAGCAGCTCGACGACGCCCTGGCCGCCGGACAGCTCACGGGCCCGTTCAGTTGTCGTGACGACAGCGCCGGCGGCCCCGTCAGCCGGGTGGGTCTGGGACCCGTAGGTGTGCAGGCCGTCCTTCGCCGCGGCCCGCAACCCTCCGAGCTCCTGCCTGGTGGAGACCCGGACGCCTTCGTCGGCCTCGAGCACGAGATCGCTGCGGCGGCCGGGGATGACGACGGGGACGACGTGCTCCCCCGCGCCACCGGTGCTGGCGTACTGCTCGTGCCGGAGGGCTGTGACGTCGTCGATCTCGTCGCGGGTGACCGTCTCCTCACGGGCGACCGCCTCGGCGGTGGTGAGCATCGACTGGCCGGTCTGCGGGTCGCGGGCGAAGGAGTCGAGCACCCAGTGCTCGGTAGCGGGCGCACCGCCGGTGGCCGCGGGTTGCGGGTAGACCAGCAGTGGGCCGTTGCTCGTCCGGTCGGAGGCGACCGCAAGGACGGTGTCGGACGCGCCGGTGAGCACGCTCCCGACGGCTGCCCGCAGGAGCGCCACCGACGTAGCGCAGGCCTGCGACAGCATCGGGCCGGACACGTGCGGGACCCCGAGGCGGGTCGCGAGCGAGGGGGCGCCATAGAAGATGTCCCGCTGGGGGACCGTCCAGCCGAGCATGAGCTCGTCGACCTGGCTCAGGTCCAGGCCGCGGTCGGCGAGCGCCCGGCGGGTCACGACTTCGGCGACGTCGAGGCTGCTGACCTCGGCCAGCCGGCCGCCCCACTTGGCGAAGGGGGAGGTCCAGGCGAAGCCCAGGGGGATGGTGGCGTTCATGGGCTCTCCGTAGGTGATGGGTGCTGGACGTGCTTGTCAGCCGCGGACGGCATCGACCCAGTCCTCCAGCTCCGAGACGTCGGTGTCCCGGGGCAGGTCTGTGGAGGTGAGCGCGAGGCCGTTCGACCGGCGAGGGGCGTCGAGCGGGATGAGGTCGACGGGCGGCAAGCCGAGGCCGGCAGGGGCGCCGACCGCGACGGCCTGGTGGAAGCGGGCGATGTTGGCCAGGGTCGACAGGCTCGCGGTCTCGTCCTGGCCGAGGACGACGAGCGCGTCCGCTCCAGCCGCGAGGAACGCCTTCCCGACCTCCAGCAGCGTGTCCGCGCCGCCGCTGAGGGCGGCCGGCCCTGGCAGGCAGGCGACGAGCGCGACGCGCTCCCCCATAGACACCTTCAGCCGGCGGGTCGCCTCGACCGCGGCCCGGCCCTGCTCGGACGCCAGCGGGTCGGCGCCGCCCGCGAGGAGCACGTCCGGCAGGCACACGGCGATTCCGTCGGGCTGGACGGCGTCTACGAGGTCCCGGAGCCCGTTGGCGAGCTGGGTCGGGTCGCAGGTGAAGTCGTCCCAGTCCCGCTCTTGTATCCGGGCTGCGAGCGCGTGTGCTCTAGGCACGGCGATGCCGCGGCCGTCGTCTTGCTGGTGCAGGAGGGCGCGCACCCGGGCGCGGGGCGTCGCGGGGTGGGTCATAGGGTCCTCCTGTCGTGCCCGCCGGTGGCGGCGGGCGTGTTTCGCCGCCACCGCGTCCGCTTCAGGGATGGCTAAGGCCGGTAGAGCGGCTCGAGCACGGCGCCGTCGGGCCAGGAGCCGAAGTGCTGAAGGATTGAGTCGTCGGGCTTGCGCTGCGACCACGTCTCGACGAACTGGTCGTAGGGCACGCCTCGGCTGCGTCGGGCGTCGAGCAGGCGCTCGCGGGCCTGCTTCGTCGCCTCCGGGTCGAGCCGGTTTGTGACCGGGTCGACGACGACGCCGTACACATCCTGGGCGACCGAGTGCGAGACCAGGGCCTTGAGTACGTCGAGCGCCACGGCGGCGGGCTCGCGGTCGAGCGGGTCGCCGTAGCCGGTGCCGCCGGTGGACAGCCCGATGATGATGCTGTCGCCGCTCATGACCGGGTGGATCGCGCTGCCGTAGGTCTGCG
>JAABUM010001082.1_pt1 | contig 42572 bp, 32 predicted proteins | sample 5559161 | NCBI WGS metagenome assembly JAABUM01 (sample SAMN10711868, study PRJNA513369) | rock metagenome | isolation source: Antarctica rocks | place: Antarctica: Victoria Land, Siegfried Peak nord
GTCAGGGTCACGATATACTTCTTATTCACGACGTATCCTCCTCGCCTGGGTCCACACACGACTCTTGTTGAAAGGATGCCCTATTCAACGGTCAACTGTCAAAAAGATAGGTGACGGACTACTAGCGGCGTGAGCGACATGTCAAGGAGTAGCGACATGGTAACGATGAATACAGCCCCGGATTACACGGCGATCAAGGCGAAGCAGCGGCAGACGTGGGCGACCGGCGATTATGCCGTGATCGGCACGACGATCCTGTACATGGCGGAGACGCTCTGCGAGGCGCTGGACTTGCATGCGGGGCAGCGCGTCCTCGATGTGGCGGGCGGCAGCGGCAACGCCGCCCTCGCCGCCGCCCGCCGCTTCTGTACGGTGACCTGCACCGATTATGTCCCCGCACTGCTCGATCGAGCGCGGGAGCGGGCCGCTGCCGAGCGGCTCCCGATCACCTTCGAGGAGGCGGACGCCGAGGACCTGCCGTACCCCGACGGGCTGTTCGACGCGGTCATCTCCACCGTCGGCGTGATGTTCGCGCCCAATCAGGAGCGGGTGGCGGCGGAGTTGCTGCGCGTCTGCCGGTCAGGCGGCAAGATCGGTCTCGCGAACTGGACGACGGACGGCTTCATCGGCGAACTCTTCCGCATCGTCGGCAAATACGCGCCGCCACCTGCGGGGGTCAAGCCCGCCGCCCTGTGGGGGACGGAGGAGCGTCTGCGCGACCTCTTCGGGGATGGCGTTGTGTCCCTCGACGCTGCGCGGCGCGCGTTTGTCTTTCGCGCCCGTTCGGCGGAGCACTGGATCGCGCTGTTCCGCGACTATTACGGCCCGATCAATAGGGCGTTCGCCGCGCAGGACACAGCGGGGCAGGCGGCGCTGGTGGCCGACCTCGACGATCTCCTCCGCCGCCACAACCGGGCGACGGACGGCACGGTCGCCGTCCCCGCCGACTATCTCGAAGTAGTCGCGATTCGGCGGTAGCCGATGGTCGCGCCGCCGTGACGTCCTACGCTCACGGATGTAGGCGAAGTACTACGCGCGCTCAAACAAGTCGAGGCGGTACTGCTCGGCGCGGCTGCCGGTCAGGTGGCGCAACTTGGAACCCGCTTGACCGGCGTAGGCCAGGAAGGAGTCGTGGACCTCGTCGCCCGTTAGGGGATAGTCGGGCACGTACGGCGTCCAGTGTACCAGCAGCAAGTGGCCGCCGCGCTCCAGATGCGCCACGATCAGGTCGCGCGCGCGGTCGAGGTCATCGTGCGACAGATAGTAGCCGACCTCCGAGACCAGGATAAGGTCAAATGTGCCGTCGGGGAACTCTCCCGGCACACGCAATAACTCGAACGTGACTTGTGGGAACTCACGGCAGCGTTCACGCGCTTGCGCCAGGGCCTGAGCCGAGACGTCGACGGAGAGGAGTCGGTCGCAGCGTGGGGCCAGCCGCGCGGTCAACACGCCGATCGAGCAGCCAATCTCGAAGGCGTTGTGGTAGCGCGGACGCGGCAGCGCCGCCAATGTGGCCGCATACTTACCCTGTTCATAAGGGCTCGTCGCGAACCCCCAGGGATCGGTGTTCGCCGCGTACACGTCGTCGAAATAGCTTGGCGGCAACGATTGCTTGTCCTCTTGCATGGCTATCCTCACGGGCCCGCGATTTTAGTCGCAGGCTCTGGCTTCCAAATACACTTCCCACGGATGCGCGAAGTGCGCCAGGATATCCGGCGTCAGCCGGAAGCCCGTCGGGTCGTCGTCGATCAAAGCGGTCGTCTGCGAACGGTGGGCGGCGATCGCGGCGCGCTTGCGCGGCAGCGCGGAACCGATATCGAGCCGCCACGGCGCCGCTTCGTCTGGCCGTGGCGCGTCGCCGGCGGCGGCAAGCTCCCACAGCCAGATAAGGTATTCGACGCGTCGAACCTCGTAGGTGGGATCGCGGGCGAGGGCGGCGTCGATCAAGCTCCACGACGCACGGTGGTCCGGATGCGGGTCGCGCCGCCACGGCGCCAGGATTGTTTGTGGGCCTATATCGTCGATGAGCGTACGACAGCGCTCGACCGCCGCGTCGAAGTTCGCCGCGCCGGGCAAGGGGACCGCGCGATCCTTGAGGCGCAGGAACGTCGCCGACTCCTGCTCGACGCCGAGCGCGGCCAGAGCGGATAGAGCCTCATCTTCACGCAGCGCGGCCAGCCTGGGGGCCGGGTAGTGGCGCGACGAGGGGTGTGAGAGCGTGCCATCGCTGACGAAGAGCACATGGACGGCATGGCCCCGCGCACGTAGCAGTGCGATGGCGCCGCCGCAGCCGAGCGACTCGTCGTCGGGGTGCGGGGCGACGACAAGCGTGCGGCCAAAGAGGTCCAGCGCGTCCGGCGGTCGGAGCGGCAGCGCATCGGGGCGTCCTAGCGGCGAGGACGCCAGGACGTCAGCGGGCCCCATTGGTCCACAGGGCGTCGAACGCGCCCGCGCGCTCCAACGTGTAGGCGCCCACGTCGTCGAGCGCGGCGTCGGGGGCCGGTTGGCGTAGGTACACCGTGAGGTCGCGGTGTACCCGCTCGAACGGCCGGGGCTGTAGCAGCCCGCGCGCGCCGACCGACCGCTCGACCAACCGCATCACGTCGAGGCAGACGCGCTCGATGGCCGTGCGCGTCATGTTAGCGTAGGCCACCAGCCGGCGCGCTGTGTCGTCCGCATCCGGTTGCTCCGTGGTCCCGTTCGCCAATAGCTCCGCGTGCGCGTCGAACAGGCTGGCCGCGCCGCGCAGCCACAGGTCGCCGCTCTCGACCAAGATGGCGGCCTCACCCAGGCGCGCCCGTTGGTGCGGATCACTAGTGCGGCCCAACTCGCGCAGGTAGTCGCGCGCCGCGTCGAACAGCGCCTCGGCGCCGCCAAGCTGCACGGCGGCGAAGCGGATGGCGCCGCCGCTGAACCATGGCTGGCGATAGTAGTCGTTGGGCTGGCCGATCAGCGCCTCAGCCGGAAGCTCGACGCCATCGAAAAGGACGCGATAGCTGGCCGAAGCGCGCATCCCGAGCGGCCGCCAGAACGAGGGGTCAATCTCCGTGCGCACGGCGTCCATTGGCACGAGGCACATCTGCCATCCGATTACCGGCGCATCGTCCGCCGCCGACTCGACCAATGCGCCGGGGACCAGCGCGCGCGCGACGTGGCCCGCCCCCGACGTGAACGTCTTAGCTCCCATAAGACGATAGCGACCATTCCCCACCGGTATAATGCGCACGCCGCCGGCCGCCTCGGTGTTCCACACGCCGAACAGCTTGCCCAGGTCGCGCGCGTCGGCCGCGGCGCGCGCGACCTGCGTGGGGGTGCCGAAGGTCTGGATCAGCTGTAGAGCGTTGACGTGGCCCTCGTAGACCCGCCCGACCGATAGATTGCCCCGGCCCAGCTTCTTGAGGACCCGCAGAAGGGTGAGCGTCGAGTTTTGCTGTGTATCGGCGCCCAAGCCGAACCCGACGAGCGTCCGGTACAGCGGCGCGGCCAGCAACCCGCTCCGTGCGATGAGGGCGAACTCCTCGACAGGGAACGCGCCCTCATAGTCGACCGCGGCCGCGTTTTGGGCGCAGAACGCCGCTACGTCGTCCGCAATCCACAAAATATCCGCCTCACCCCGTTGCCGGACAGCCGCACTATTCGTCACTACTTTCGACCGGCTACGCCGTGGGAGGCGCCGGCGCGGGCGGCCACACTTTGCTCTCGTCGCTGGGCTGCACGAGGATACGCCCGTCACGCTCCTGGACATCGAACGTGCGCAGCGGGGCCGAGGCCGGTCCGTTGAGCGGGGCGCCGTCGTCGAGGCGGAAGCACGACTGATGCCAGGGGCACTCCACTGTAATACCCTCGAATTTGCCGTCCACTAAAGGGCCGCCTGCGTGAGGGCACCACGCTTCCACGGCGTAGATTTGTCCCTCACGGCGCAGCAGCATCACGGGAACGCGGTCGTCCTCGACGACGACCGGCTTACCCTCGTGCAACTGGTCGGCGGCTATGACGTCTTTGTACTCGGTGGGCGGCTTGGGATAGAGCAGGTGGGTCACGTTGACGCCGAGGTTGTAAACGAGTTCGCCGCCGAGGGCGCCGCCGAGTGAGACAGCGCTAAAGGCGAGCCCGCCTATCGCTTGGCCGGCGCCGCGCTTGCCGCCCGCGCGCAGGGCCAGTGAGACCCCGTAGAGTGTGAGCGCGACGTCATTGACGAGCGCGTGCGCCATACCGACGCGCCGCTGGTGGTCGTAGGTGTCGACCCAGTCGGCCAGACCGGCCGCGACCGTTGGCAGCGCGCTACCGACGCCAAGCCAGATAGCGGCGTCGGCGGCCGACGCGTATTTTTCGTCCGCCGACAGGGCGTCGAGCGCGTCGAAGAGGGCCGCCGTCGTCCACGCGCCGATGGGGATGGCGACGAGGGCGGGGTGCATACGGTGGCGCAGCGGGACGCCATTGAGCCAGTTCTTGGCCACGCGGCCAGCCTCATTGGCGCGGAAAACCGCGTGGACGCCCTGCTGGAGCGGTGTGGCTATCTTGTCGAGCCACGCGTAGGGGTTGGTTCCGATGATCGAACTGAGGGTTGTCGCTTGTCGTGACATGCGTCCACGATCCCTTGTTACACTTATTGGTTAGGGGCGTTCTGTTTAATTGTCACTTATGACGGGTACAGCAGATATCGTGCCTCGTGTCCGCTCCCTCGATGATAGCGTATCATCACGGGCGCGCCCCATCATTGTGAGCGGAGCCTGGCCTTAAAAGACCATGGCAGCAGACGGACCTTGAAAGGTCCGGGTGGGCGTGACAGGCGCGTCCGTCGTCAATGCGGGGCACCGCCGTAGCCGCCGCCGGGAGACCTTTCAAGGTCCGGTTCCTGCCATGACCTTTCAAGGTCAGGCCCACGGCGCCCTAAAAGGCGACGCCTCGTTATACTGCAAGCAGTCACGATACACGATAGATGATGATAATGATCAGAGATAGACGAGGCTACGAGGCTATGCCCAAGAGTTCATTCGAGGATTTCGCCGCTACCATCGCACAGTATCAGTCGCCGCCCACCCACGAGACGTTGCAGGAACTCGTCCTCGCCACCGTCGACGTCCCGCCGGACGACGTCGACGAGCCCGTGACCGACTTCGCGCGCGGCCGCATCGAGTTGGCCTACCGCAGCGGGAACGTCGAAACGCACCTGCGCCACCTCTACGACGTGCTCGCCGTTATGGAGCGCGAGATCGCGGGAGGGTAACGTCGTCGCCGCCTTGCTCCAACCGCTCCCGCAGGCGTTGGTCCTTGGCGCGTGAGCCGGCGGCTAACTCCTCCTTGTAGGCGTCCAGGCGATCGAGCAGGGCGGGGTTGGCGGTCGCCACGATCTGCACGGCGAGCAGTCCGGCGTTGCGTGCCCCGCCGATTGCTACTGTGGCGACGGGAACGCCTGCGGGCATCTGTACGATGGAGAGCAGCGCGTCGAGACCGTTCAGCGCCGTGATGGCGACGGGGACGCCGATGACGGGCAACGCCGTATGCGCGGCCAGCATGCCCGGCAGATGCGCCGCCCCACCCGCTCCGGCCACGATAACGCGCAGGCCGCGCCCTCGCGCGGTCCGGCCATACTCGGCCATGTCCAGCGGCGTGCGGTGCGCCGAGACCACGCGCAATTCGTAGGGCACGCCAAACTCGCGGCAGGCCGCGGCCGCCGCCTCCATCGTCGGGAGGTCAGAGTCGCTGCCCATCACGATGCCGACCAATGGTTTCTCGTCCATTTGTACCCCAATCCTACGTCTACACACTGATATACCCGGCGGCGCGGGTGGCGATGGCTGTCGCCTCCGCGCGCGTGGCGCCGAGCGCGGTGACGTGGCCCATCTTGCGGCCGGGACGCGACCCGCGCTTGCCATAGAGGTGGATGTGCGCGCCAGGGACGGCCAGGGCTTCGGCCAGGCCGCGCGGTTCAGCGGGCGAATTGGGCGCGCCAAGCAGGTTAACCATCGTCGCGGCGGGGGCGAGCAGCTCCGTCGCGCCGAGCGGCAGGCCCAACGCCGCGCGCACGGCGTTCTCGAACTGCGACGTGACGCAGGCTTCGATGGTGTAGTGGCCGCTGTTGTGCACGCGCGGCGCCAACTCGTTGACCGTGAGGGCGCCGTCCTCGCCCAAGAACAACTCGACACCGCAGATACCCTCCAGGTCCAGCGCCGCGACCGCCGCGCGCGCGATCTCCGTCGCCCGCGCCGCGACCTCGGGGGCCACGTCCGCCGGGGCATAGACGTGGTGGCAGATGCCGTCGCGCTGCACGGTCTCGACGACAGGGTAGTCGGAAGTCGGAAGTCGGAAGTCGGAAGCACGGTCTGGTGAAGCTATCCCTGGAATGGCGGCATTAGTCGCGCTATCGCCAACCGCCGCGTCCCCTACAGATAACTTCCGACTTCCGACTTCCGACTTCCGACTTCGTACGACCATCACGGCGAGTTCGCGCGAGAAGCGCACGTAGCCTTCCACCATGAGGGCGCGCTCGGCCTCGGGACGCGCCGGGTCAGGAGTACCGCGCAGGGCGATGATGGCGGGCGCGATGTCGTCGGGGCTGTGCAACACGCGGTTGCCGTAGCCATCGTAGCCGTTGCGGCGGCGCTTGAGCAGCAGCGGCCAGCCGAGCTCGCGCGCGGCGCGCAGGACATCCGCGGCGTCCTCGACGGGCATGAAAGGTGGAACAGGCAGCCCCGCCCCATCGAGGCGCGCCTTCTGGTGCAGCTTGTCTTGCGCGGCGGCGAGCGCGGCCGAGCCGGGGACGACGACCACGCCGAGTTCTTCCAACAAATAGAGGGACCGCGGGGGCACGAACTCGTTCTCAAGGGTGACGACGGGAGCGACGGCGGCGAGGCGGCGTAGCGCCGCCTCATCATCCCAAGCGCCTACGATCTCGTGGCGGGCCAGGCGGCCGGCCGGACTGTCGGGCGCGCCCTCCATGACCGCCACGTCGAGGCCGAGACTCGTGGCCGCCTGCAGCAGCATGCGCGCGAGTTGCCCTCCGCCCAGGATGCCCAGGCCGACGCGATCAGTATTGTGATTGCTCATAAAGGGCATGGTAACACAGGCGCGAGTGGCGAGTGGCGAGTGGCGAGTGGCGAGTGGCGAGTGGCAAGTGGCGAGTGGCTACCATCGACCATCGACCATCGACCATCGACCATCGACCATCGACCATCGACCATCGACCATCGACCATCGACCATCGACCATCGACCATCGACCATCGACTTTGCTACACTGCCCCTATGACCAATCCCCTGACGCTGCTTGCCGTGCACGCCCACCCCGACGATGAGTCAATCGCGATGGGGGGGACGCTCGCGCGTTACGCCGCCGATGGCGCACGAACCGTCCTCGTCTGCTGCACGCGTGGCGAGGAGGGCGAGATTCATGACCCCGCGCTTGATCCCGCGGAGGCCGCGCCGCGCCTGGGCGCGATCCGTGAGCGTGAGCTGCGCGCGGCCGCGGCGATCCTTGGCGTCGACGATGCGGACGTGCGCGTGCTGCCCTACCGCGACTCTGGCATGGCGGGCACGCCGGCCAACCGGCGTCCTGACAGCTTCGTCAACGCCGACCCCACCGAAGCGGCAGAGCGCGTGGCCGCGATCATCCGAGAGACGCGGCCGGGGGTCGTGGTGACCTACGATCCCGGCGGTGGCTATGGGCACCCCGACCATAAGAAGGCCCATCGGATCACGCTCGACGCCATCGCGCAGGCCGGACGCGACGGAGTTGGCGGTCCCGCTTGGTCCGCGCCCAAGCTCTACTACACCGTTGTGTCCCTGGAGGCGCTGCTGGCCGTCAACGTGGAGATGCGCGCGCGGGGTCTGGCGGCGCCGTTCCGCGAAGATGAGCACGCCTTCGACATCCGGCAGTTGGCCGTGCCCGACGACGCCATCACCGCGCGCGTCGACGTCACGGACTACCTCGACCTGGCGCATAGGGCGCGGCGCGCGCACCGCACGCAACTCACCGGCGACGACCCGCTGCTCGCGCTGCCGTCCGATCTCGCGGCGCGGGTTTTCGCCGTCGAGAGCTACATGCGCGCGTTCACGCTCGTCCCGGCGCCCGAGCGCGAGGACGATCTGTTCGCGGGGCTGCGCTAATACCCTGCTACAATTGATACCTGTGCGCTTACGGCATCGAGCGGCAGGGCGGCGGGGCGTAACTTTTCCGCGCCGCCTGCATTGTACTGGTGAGAGCTATCGCGCCTGAATTGGGGGATAGCTGTCCCATGCCGCTGGTACAGGTCTTGCTAGATAAGGGCTTTTCAGTCTAGCGTTGATCTGGCAAGGGCCTGCGCGCAACGTAGCGGGACGATGTAAGGAGGTGAGACGAGGAGTAGTCGTAGGGCAGTCTAGTTTAGGTCACGCCGCACCGTGCGGCGTCGGCATAAGAGATGCTGTTTCGCGACGCGAACAGGTTAAGACGAAGATGCTTCACAACCGTGGGCGACGATAAGGCGCGTTAAAAAGCTGGCGTCGCATCGCCCGGTACGCCGGCGTTCCCCACGATCCGCGATCTATCGCGTTCCCTTCTGCTCATCATCTCGTAACATTTCAAGGAGGAAGGCATGTCATTGAAGGCCACACCAAAGGGTCTTCTGGCAGCCCTCGCGGCGCTCTGCATCATTCTGTTGCAGGCGCCCGCGCTTAGAGGGGGCATCGCCAATGCCGCACATGTGACCGCTCCGGCGCGTCACACTGCCGCGGTCCACTCTCGCCACGCCGCCGCGGTCCATCACGGTATAGCGCCACACACGGTGACGACCGGCGCCACCACGCCGATCAGCTTCGTGGCCGACTTCGGCCCCGGCATCGGCGCGTTGATTGTCGTCCCGGGCTCGTCGGCCTCGGTCAGCCCCCTCGCGGGGCCGATCGGCACGCCGATCACGGTCACGGGCAGCATCACCACGGGCGATAATTTCCCGACGCCCATCACGGTGACGCTCAACATCACCGACTCGAGCAACACGCTCGTGTACACGAATACCTATCCGGTCACCGGCACCGGCACGTTCGTGTTCACCCCGACCATTCCGCTAACGGCGGCGATTGGCCCGGCCCACGCCGTCCTCTCGGCGCACGGCGTGTTGACGGGTGATTCCGCTGAGACGGACACAGCTGGCAACGGCGTGGCCGGTACGCAGCCGCTGACCTTCACGGTCAACCAGCCGTCGGCGAGCATCTCGCCCGCTAGCGGCCCGCGCTGCATCACCTCGACGCTCGCGCTGACCAACTTCGCCCCAGGCGTCGCGGTCGTGCCGACCTATGTCTACACGACAGGGACGGGCGTGGGCGTGACGACCACTGTCGCGCTCAACACGATCACGCCAACCGCGGCGACGCCGTTCTCGACGTCGGCGGGCGATGTGACGAGCTTGATCACGATCCCGAACTCGATCCCGTACAGCACGACGGGCGTGATCTCGATCTCGGCTCCATACACGGTTCCGGCCCTCCTGGGTGGCTTCCCGGTCTATACCCCGGTTACGCCGACTCTATCGACGTCGGCCGCCGCTCCCGGCCTGTTGAGCGGACCGCTTGGCCCCAGCTACACCGTTGGGACCAGCAACACGATCAACCTGTCCGGTACTGACTTCCAGCCAGGCTCGGCGATCACCCTGACGGGCGCGCTGTCGAGCACACCGCCGGCCAGCGTGGTCTTCTCGGCGACGGCGCCGATCACGACCGACGCGTCGGGTAACTTCGCCGCGACGGCGCTGTTCACGGCGACCGCGGCCGGTACCTACACCGTCACGGCCTCTGACCTCAATAGCTGCAACGTGGCTACGACGACGATCCAGGTTGTATCGGGCCCTGTGCCCGGTCCCGCCGTTTCGACGCAGTACTTCGCTGAGGGGTACACGGGCCAGGGCGCCAGCAATGGCAAGGCCAGCTTCCGTACCACCTTCGATATGCTCAACCCGAACGTCAGCACGGTCGTTGTCACTGACACGTACCTGCTTGAAACGACGAATGAGGATATCACCACCACCACGTCGGCTCCGAATGTCGTGGTCGTGACGCACACGCTGCCGGCCCTGGCCGACGTCCGTGTCGACGCGATGACCGACATCTCTAATGGCGTGGTTAGCAGCGGCCCGAACGTCGGGGCGCACCTGCCTGGTGTCGACCAGAAGTTCGCGACGGTCATCCAGACCGCCGGACTACAGGGTGTCGGTCAGGGCGCGGCTATCCAGCCGGCGCTCAATCTCGGCGGCATCGTCCGCGGCGTGGCGGTCCAGCGCTCGATCGAGCGCACGGCCAACAGCGGCGCGCGCGATGACGGCGACACCAGCCTTGGCTCGACGGCCGCGAACACGAGCTTCTACTTCGCCGAGGGCTACACCCGCGGGACGTTCCAGGAGTACCTGCTCCTGCTGAACCCGAGCCCCACGGTTACGGCCACCGTCCAGATCCTGCGCGTGCCCGAGGGCGGCGCGACGACTCAGACGCCGCTCGTCGATGGGCTCGTGCTGGCGCCGCGCCAGCGCTTGACGCTCAACATCAACCGCCTCAACGCGCTGTCGTCGCAGGCCTCCATCGGCCTGATCGTCAACAGCATGGACAACCCGATCGTGGCCGAGCGCACCGAGTACTTCGGTCAGGGTAACGGGTCGTCCAAGCCCGGTGAGAGCATCGCCGCCGGCCTGACGACCGCCGCGAAGCAGTTCAGCTTCGCGTATGGTTCGCTCACGGCGCCGATTACCTCGGACGTGCTCACGTCGATCACGCCGAGCGCTGAACTGGCGCAGACGGCCGACGACCGCCCGTTCATCGAGGTCATCAACCCGAACATCGCCGGCCAGCTGATCGCGGGCACTTACTCCGGGTCGGCAGCGGCCCCCGGTCCGGCCGCCCATGTGACGATCTCGCTGCGTGGTGAGAATGGCCGTTTGCTCGGCTTCTTCTTCACCGACGTGGACGCTGGCGCGCGCTTCACGTTGACCTACAATGACCTGACCAGCAGCTCCAGCGGCATCGGCTTCCCCGGTGTCCCGACCACCACTCCGACTCGCGCCGGCGTCTTCAGCGCCGTCGTGTCGAGTTCTGAGCGTGTCGTGGCTGAAGAGGCGCAGTACTACGGTCAGGGTGGGGCAACCCCAGGTGGTAATCCCAACAACGGCGCTCCTGGTCTTGACCTTGTCGGCGCTCCGTCGGGCGAGACGAACGTGCTCTTCCCGAGCCTGAACGTCATCGATCCGGCCAGCCAGTTCCCGCTGGCGCACACGATCTTCCTGTACAACCCTGGCGTCAACCCGACGCGGGTCAACGGGACGTTCTTCGGCGCCGCAGGCGTGGTCGCGCACCAGGTCTACACGATCCAGCCCGATGCGATCGTGACGATCGGCGAGAACAGCTCGTACAGTTCCGGTACCGCGATCAGCCCGACGGCTTCGATCCCGGTCGGTACGACGGGCGCGGAGTTCTCGACGGTACAGCAGCGCGGTATCATCGCCGGTGAGCAGGGCACGGCTTACGAGACCTTCGTGGCCGCCCAGATCACGCACTCGGCCGATGGTTCGCAGTGGTGGGGTACGCAAGGCCTCTACCCGCTGCCGACCGCCTGCAACACGCCGACCGGTGGTCCGATTCCGACCGGCTGCCCGTAAGCTGAACAACAGCGCGAGCGTCTTGCTCGCGCTGGGATGACTAAGACCCGCCGGTGGGGCGCAGGACATGTCCTGCGCCCCACCGGCGTTTTTGTCTTCTTGTCCCGCCCTCTCTTGATCGACGCCGGTCTTTCTCCTTCTCACCCCGCCCATGGCTAACTGGATAATCTGCCCATGGGCTATCATTAAGGGTGGATACCACATTTTATACAAGGAGTACGACTTACATGACAGACACTGCGGGTCCCGCCTACGACGTTGTGGTCATCGGCGGCGGACCGGGCGGCTACGTCGCCGCTATTCGCGCCGCCCAACTTGGGCTCAAGGCCGCCGTCGTGGAGAACGCGGAGCTTGGCGGCATCTGCCTCAACTGGGGCTGCATCCCCAGCAAGGCCATCCTGCGCAACGCCGAGGTGTTGAGCCTCTTCAACCACGCCAAAGACTTCGGCATCTCGGTTGAGAAAGTCACGGCCGACTACGGCGCCGCCATCGCCCGCTGCAAGAAGATCGTGGATACCCAGGTCAAGGGCGTCGGCTACCTGATGCGCAAGAACAAGATCGACGTGGTGCGCGGAACCGGCCGCCTCGCGGGCAAGGACCGCGTGGCCGTTTCGGGCGGACCCGACGGCGACCGCGAGTTGCAGGCCAAGAACATCATCATCGCTACCGGCTCGCGCGTCAAGCCACTGCGCGGCGTCGAGATCGACGGCCAGAAGGTCGTCTCGGCCAAGGAGATCTGGGGCGTCACTACGGCCCCCGAGAAGGTCTTGATTATCGGCAGCGGCCCCATCGGTGTCGAGTTCGCCACGGTCTACAGCGCCTATGGCGCCGACACCACACTCGTCGAATTCCTGCCGCGCATTGTGCCGCTGGAGGACGAGGAGATGAGTGCCGGTTTGGCCAAGGCGTTCAAGGGCCGCGGCATCACCATGCTCACCGACACGGCTGTGCAGAAGGTCGACGCTTCGGGCGAACGGGTCAAGGTCTACCTCGCGCCGGTGCAAGGCGGCCAGGTCGTCGAAGTCGAGGATTGGGACACCGAGGGCGCGCAGGAGCGCACGACGGAGCAGGGTCAGGGCAAACCCCAGATCGTCGAGGTCGACCGCGTGATCCTGGCCGCCGGCTTCGTGCCCAACAGCGAGGATCTGGGCCTGGAAGGGGCCGGCGTCACCACGAACAAGTACGGCTTCATCGAGGTCGACGATCGGCTACAGACCAATGTGCCGGGCGTCTACGCCATCGGCGACGTCACCGGCAAGCTGAATCTGGCGCACGTCGCCTCGGCGCAGGGTGAGATCGCGGCCGAGGCCATCGCCGGCCACCACACGGTCAAGCCCGACTACGACGCCATGCCGCGCTGCACCTACAGTTCGCCGCAGATCGCCGCCATCGGTGTTACCGAGGCGCAGGCGCGCGCGAAGGGTCTGGAGATCAACGTCGGCAAGTTCCCCTTCCGGCCTAATGGCAAGGCCATGGCGCTGGGCGAGACCGATGGGCAGGTCAAGATCATCGCTGACGCCAAGACGGGCGAGATCCTGGGCGCGCACCTGATCGGTCCCGACGTAACCGAACTCATCGCCGAGTTCGCGCTGGCGCGCACGCTCGAGTCGACGCCGTCGGAGTTGGCGCGCGCGGTGCATCCGCACCCTACACTCTCTGAGGTCGTCGCCGAGGCCGCGCTCAACGTCGAGGGCCAGGCGATCAATATGTAGCCAAGGGATCCGCGCTTATAAATAGTAGGAGAGTAGCAGACGGTGAATCCGACGGGGCCGCGACCATCGCGCCCAGGCATCGTCGTGGTATACGACGAAGTGGTGAAGGAAACAGACAGAGTGTGGACCGAGCGCGACGCGCTGAACGCACGGGCTGGCTATATCATCACAACGGGCGGGATTATCGTCGGCCCAATCACCGCCGTCCTTGTCACTACGGCAAGTGCGGCGCCGGTTCAGCGCGTCATCGTCCATGTGGGAATGGTTGTGGCCCTGCTCCTCTTCGTCTGCGTTGTGTATTACGCGGGGCGCGCCTACGGCGAGGACGATTTCAAGAGTGTCAATCCTATCGCTTTGACCACCTATGTCACCGAGCCGGATGAAGATGTCCAGTGGGACCTACTGGGTGTGCGCCTCGCCAACCACCTCGATAACCGCCGCATCCTCATGCAAAAGACGCGGCTGATTGGTCGAGCCTTACGCTTCCTACTTGTCGAAGTGGTGTGGTTAGCGGTAGTCTTAGGAGTAGTGATCGGCGTAGCCCAATAGGGGGAACTATGGCTGCAGAGCCAACAGAAACGATGAAGACGGCTACAACGCCCGCTCCTCCCACTGGTAAAGGCGCATTGCCGCCCTATAATCCCGAGTTAAGCTATCGCGCTTTCCCTAACTGGCGTGAGTCAGACGACGAAGTCGGCACAAGGAAAGAACCGCGTGGTGTCGCGGGCGTACTGCATCGCCTGTTCACCTCCTGGCCGTAGCATGGGGCGAAGCAGATAAGCTCACTGTCTATTGCTAGCTTGATGCCCCACTAGCCTCCAGCCATTGCCCCCACGATCATGAAGGGCTCCGCGCCCGCCGTGATCGCGGCGGGCAGTTGAGCATCCGGTGGCTCATGGGACAGATCTTGCGCGCAGGCGAAGAACCGCACGAATGGCCGGCGGCGCTGCGTCACCTGATCGCGGATCGTCCCGCGCAGCATCGGATACGCGTCCTCGAGGGCGTCGAGGACAGAGCGCTGCGTGGCCGGCCCCTCAACCTGGAGGACCACGTCGCCCTCGAGACGCGCCAGCGTCCGCAGGTGCGCCGGGAGCATCACATGGATCATGGCAGCGTCTGCACTTCAACGGAGAGGACGGCGGGCAGATCGCGTACGATGGGGCTCCAGGTGTCGCCGCTGTCGGCCGACGCGTACACCTGGCCGCCGGTGGTCCCGACGTACACGCCACACTCGTCAAGCGTGTCAACTGCCATCGCGTCGCGTAACACGTTCACATAACAGTCGCTCTGCGGCAGCCCGTTCGTGAGGGCTTCCCACTCGTGGCCGCCCGTCCGGCTGCGATACACCCGTAGCTTCCCATCGGGCGGGTAATGCTCGGAGTCGCTCTTGATCGGGACGACATAGATGGTGTCCGGTTCGTGAGCATGTACGGCGATTGGGAATCTGAAGTCAGTTGGCAGGTTCCCGCTGATCTCGCGCCACGACGCGCCCGCGTCGTCGCTGCGCATAACATCCCAGTGCTTCTGCATGAAGAGCACATCGGGGCGCGACGCGTGCATCGCGATGTGGTGGACGCAATGGCCGACCTCCGCCGTGGGATCAGGAATACCCTCCGAGCGCAGGCCCTGATTGATCGGCTGCCAGGTCGTGCCGGCGTCGTCGCTGCGAAAGGCGCCCGCAGCCGAGATCGCGACGACGATCCGCGCGGGATGGCTCGCGTCGAGCAAAATCGTGTGCAAGCACATGCCTCCCGCGCCGGGCTGCCAGGAGGGTCCGGAGGTATGGCGGCGCAGCCCGGACAACTCGTGCCACGTCTGGCCTCCGTCCATGCTGCGGAACAGCGCGGCGTCTTCCGCGCCGGCGTAGATGGTCTCGGGATCGGTGGGGGACGGTTCCAGATGCCACACGCGCGCGAACTCCCAGGGATGCTGCGTGCCGTCGTACCACTGGTGCGTGCCGGGGACGCCGTCGTAGACGAACTCGTGACCGACCGGGGCCCACGTCTTGCCCCCATCGTCAGAGCGTTGAATCTGCTGTCCGAACCAGCCGTTGGACTGCGACGCATACAGCCGATTCGGGTCAAGGGGCGAGCCCGTGAGGTGGTAGATCTCCCAGCCCCCGAAATGAGGACCGCTGACCTCCCAACGGTCGCGCGCGCCGTCCGCCGTCAGCACGAAGGCGCCCTTGCGTGTTCCAACGAGGACCCGTACTCCACTCATCCTGTGCTCCTTCCCACATGTCCATCTATTTTCCCACGGAGGCGCGGACGATACGCCATCATCACGTTTGGTGGATGATGCTGGCATAGTCAACACCGGCCACGCCTCTATGATAGCACGAACGTTCTACGAAAACTTCTCGCATCTTGCGCTGCTGATGGTTGTGCCGGACGAAACGGACCTCCGAGCGCCCGTCGTGTCGCCAGCTATGCGGCGATCACTGACACCTGAAACGGCTCACCCGCCGCTATGCTAGGGATACCGTCCCAAGGCCATTAGCAAAGCGCGCAATTCAAGCTGATCCGGGTCATTAGCACCCTGACCTTCAACCGCCGCATGAAGTTCTCGACGGCCAATGTTTCGTTCAATTCAGCTTCTTCATCCGGTGAAAGAGGACGGGCGCTGTTGGCGTCGAGCAGCCGTCGTAGACGTTCCTGTGCTGCTTGAGACGGACGGAACGCGAGTATTTGTTCGGGAGTGGGTGTTGAGGTGAGAACTTCATCGACTTCATTCCATATGTCGAACACCTTAACTGCCACGGCAACCCTCCTCTCTTATCGGAACATTCTCATACCTGGCTACAATCTTCCGACTAACTGGCGCGCGCATATTTGGCATCACACAATATCCCCTCTCATATTCGTACTATAACTTCTAGCAATGACTAGCAATGGCTAGAGCTTGATAGCTTTTGCATAGAACATTACGAGGCGGAGCCCAGCCAGGCCTACGATGGCGACGCCGATGACGCTCCACAGAACGGCCCACACGATGGCCGGGAGATGTGTCGCCCCGCCCGCGTTAGTCGCGTCTGTCATCACACCCGGCGCGTTGATAGCGAGCCAATCGAGGCTGCGCAAGGAGTCGAGGGCGGTCAGACACAACTCGACGGCCAGGAACTGCTGGAAGAGGCCAGCCAGGCGTCGCGTGCCTCGACGGCCGACAGCCAGCGTTACGGCGGCAAAGACAGCGGTCCAGAACCAGGTCGTCAGGGTGAAGGTCGCGCCCTGTAACAGCGTGCCGGCAATCGGTAGCGCGGCGACCGTCGCGCCGATCGCGACGAGTGTCCGCTTGGCGCGACGCAACGGAGCGAGCAGCAACAGGGCTCCCGCGCCAGCCGCCCCAAGGTAGCCGGCGCTGCTGATCGCCAGGCCCCAGCCGCCCGTGCTGTACTCTTCTCCCGAAAGATCGGGGTTGATGCGCAGGGCGACGACATGGCCGCCCGTCGCGATCGTGACCAGGGCGTGCGACCATTCATGCGCGTAGACGCCGAAGAGCTTGAATGGATAGATGACCATGTCGAGGATAGGGATGTGCGAGAGCGCCACGGCCAACACCGCAGCCATGACGACGTACAGGAGGTCCGTGACCGGGCGCGCGGATAGCGCACTCGTTGTGGCATAGGGGGGACGCCGTCCGTCTACGCCGCTGCCGCCAGCGCGTAGCCTCTCATCCTGTACCGGAGCGGCTGGCCGCCGGCCTCCTGGCGTGTCGATCATCCGCGTACCCCTGTCGCTGTTCGGGTTGCCCTTGGCTACATTGTGCGCTCTCTCGCACTACCGCGCTACTATGGCCTGACCTTGAAAGGTCATGGCAGAGATCGGACCTTAAAAGGTCTCTCGATCGACCATCGCGATGGCTGGTTGACAGACGAGAGGCATGCGTGTCGCGCCCAGGCAGACCTTTTAAGGTCCGTCCACTACCATGACCTTTTAAGGTCAGGCCGCGTCTCAGCCCGTATACTTCCCTTAGTAACGTGTAAAGGACGAATGGTCCGATTGGAGTTGTATAGACAATGGTTGAGCAGGGATATTACCGGCATCCGACAATTCAGGGCGATACTGTCGTGTTCGCCTGCGAGGACGACCTGTGGCGCGTACCCGCCGCCGGCGGCCGGCCCGAACGCCTGACCGCCGGGCTGGCCGAGGCGAACCGCCCGCTCCTCTCGCCTTCGGGGGCGCTGCTGGCCTTCGTGGGACGCGATGAGGGGCCGGCAGAGGTCTACGTGGCGCCGGCCGCCGGCGGCGAGCCTACCCGCCTGACCTACCAGGGAGCGCAATGCGCCGTGGCGGCGTGGACGCCCGACGGCGACGCCATTGTCTATAGCAGTGACCATGCGCAGCCCTTCCGCCGAGAATCCGCGCTCTATGCTGTCGCGCCGGAGCCCATTCCCGGCCTTCCCACGCCGCTACCGTATGGGCCGGCCGCGACGATCGCCTACGGTCCCGGCGGCGCCATCGTGCTGGGCCGCAACACGGGCGATCCGGCGCGCTGGAAGCGCTACCGTGGCGGCACGGCCGGCGACCTGTGGATCGACCCCGACGGGTCCGGCCAGTTCCGTCGCCTCATCCGGCTCGACGGCAACCTGGCCAGCCCCTGTATAGTCACTGAGCGGGTCTACTTCCTGTCCGACCACGAGGGCGTGGGCAACGTCTACTCGTGCCTCTACACGGGTGAGGACCTGCGCCGCCACACCGACCACACGGACTACTACGCGCGCTCACTCTCCGGCGACGGCCGCCGCCTCGTCTACCACGCCGGCGCCGACCTCTACCTGCTCGACCCGGCCGCCGACGCCTATGAGCGCGTCCCGGTCGACTTCGGCGGCGCGCGCACGCAGCGGGCGCGCCGCTACGTCCCCGCCGCGGAGTACCTGGACTCCTACGCCCTCAGCCCCGATGGAGCGCGCGTCGCGCTCACCACCCGCGGCAAAGCGTTCGCCATGGGCGCCTGGGAGGGCGCCGTCACGCAGTATGGCGAGCCCGACGGCGTGCGCTACCGCCTACTGCGCTACCTGCCCGACGACAAAGGGCTGGTAGCGGTCTCCGACGCCAGCGTCACTGCCGAGGACGGCGGCGCGGAGGGGCTGGACATCTTCCCGGCCGATGGCGGCCTCGTGCGCCGCATCGCGGGCGAGGGGCTCGACCTCGGCCGCGCCGTCGAATTGGAGGTCGCGCCGGACGGCGCGCGGGTCGCCCTCACCAACCACCGTGGCGAGCTGCTGCTCGTTGACCTCGTAGAGAACACCGAGGCAGGGACTGCGGGAACGATGCGCGTGCTCGACCGCAGTCCCTTTGGGCGCATCGCCGGACTCGCCTGGTCGCCCGACGGGCGTTATATCGCCTACGGCTACCCCGAGTCGCGCGCCAACACGGCGATCAAACTCTGTGACGTCGAGGAGGGCGCGACCCACCGCGTGACCGCGCCGGTGCTGCGCGACGTGCAGCCGTCGTTCGACCCCGAGGGCAAGTACCTGTACTTCCTGGGCTACCGCGTCTTCGACCCCGTGCTCGACAACATGCAGACCGAACTGGGCTTCCCCAAGGGCGTGCGCCCCTACGCCGTGACCCTGCGCGCCGACCTGCCCTCACCCTTCCTGGCCGCGCCGCGTCCGCCGGTCAGCGAAGAGGTCGAGGCCCAGCGCACGGCCGCGCGCGAGGACGCGCAGCGGCGCGATGCGCCCGAGCGCGCCGCGCCCTTGCGTATCGACATCGATGGCATCGAGCGGCGTCTCGTCCCTGTCCCCGTGCCGGAAGGGCGCTACAGCGCCGTCTACGGCGTCAAAGGCAAGATCCTCTTCATCGAGGAGCCGGTCACGGGTAGCCGCGACGATAACTGGCTCGACCACACGCCGCCGGCGCGGGCGCGCCTACGCTGCTACGACCTGGAGACGCAGAAGGACGAGACGCTCGTCTATGACGTGACCGAGGCGCGCCTCTCGCCCGACGCGCGTACCGTCATCATACGCGCCGGGAACCGTCTGCGCGTCCTCCCCGCCGGTAAGGAAGAGCCCGACGAGGACGAGGGGGACGGGCCGTCGCGCGCGAGCGGTTGGCTGGACCTTGACCGCGTGCGGGTATCGGTGCGGCCGCCCGCGGAGTGGCGACAGATGTTCGCCGAGACGTGGCGGCTGCAGCGCGAACAGTTCTGGGCCGCCGACATGTCGGGCATCGACTGGGACGCGGCGTACCGGCGCTACCTGCCGCTCGTCGCGCGCCTGACGACCCGCTCCGAACTCTCCGACCTATTATGGGAGTTGCAGGGCGAACTCGGTACCTCGCACGCCTACGAAATGGGGGGAGCGTACCGCGAGAGCCCGCACTACGAGCAGGGCTTCCTGGGCGTCGACTGGGGCTACGATGAAGCCACAGAGACCTACCGCGTCGGGGCTATCGTCGAGGGCGACCCATCCGACGAGAAAACCGCCTCACCCCTACGCGCGCCCGGCGTGAACGTGCATGAAGGCGACCGCCTGCTGGCGGTCAACGGCCAGACGGCGCGGCCCGACCGTGGCCCGCAGCAGTTGCTCGTCAACACGGCTGGCCAGGACATCGCGCTTATTGTAGCCGACGCCGACGGCGGCAATACGCGCACCGTTACAGTCAAGGCGTTGCGCACGGAGCGCCCGGCGCGCTACCGCGACTGGGTGGCGGCGCGGCAGCGGCGCGTGCACGACGAGACGGACGGGAAAGTCGGCTATATCCATATCCCGGATATGGGCTCGGACGGCTTCGCGGAGTTCCACCGCACCTACCTCAACGAGTACGACTACGACGCGCTGATCGTCGATGTGCGGTGGAACGGCGGCGGCTACGTCTCCGGTTTGCTGCTGGAGAAGCTGGCGCGGCGGCGTCTGGGCTACGACCTGCCGCGCTGGGGCGCGCCGGAGCCCTACTTTAACGAGTCGCCGCGCGGGCCCATGGTGATGCTGACCAACGAACTGGCCGGCTCCGACGGGGACATCGTGAGCCATAGCTTCAAGCTGCTGGGGCTCGGCCCGCTCATCGGCAAGCGCACCTGGGGCGGCGTGATCGGCATCAACCCGCAGCACGCGCTCGTCGACAACACGCTGACCACGCAGCCGGAGTACTCATTCTACTTCGACGACGTGGGCTGGCGGGTCGAGAACTACGGGACCGACCCGGACATCGAGGTCGAGATCACGCCGCAGGACCACGCCGCCGGCCGCGACCCGCAACTCGCGCGCGCCATCGCCGAGGCCCTGCGCCTCATCGCCGAGCGTCCGCCCCACGCGCCGGCGCCGCCCCCACGCCCGCGCCTGGCCCCGGCGCCACTCCCGCCGCGACGATAGCCCGCGATTGAACGAGGGAATGAGAGGGTATGCAAACAAGCTTTGAGCCTATTCGCTTCGATAAAGACGGCCTCGTGCCGGTGGTGGTACAGGACGCCGACACCAACGCCGTGTTGTTGCTGGCCTACGTGAACCGTGCGGCGCTGGAGGCGACGCTGCGTACGGGCAAGGCGCACTTCTGGAGCCGCTCGCGCGGTAAGCTGTGGCGTAAAGGCGAGACCTCCGGCCGTGAGTTGCTGTACGCCGGTCTCTACGTCAACTGCGAGGACAATAGCCTACTGCTGCGCGTGCGCCAGCAGGGCGACGCGGCCTGCCACACTGGTCACCCCACCTGCTACTACCGCGAACTCGCCCCTGACGGAGCTTGGCGCGAGGTCGAGCCGCGGGTCTTCGATCCCGCCGAGGTCTACGGTCACTCCTGACCCGTCGTATTTTCCTCTCCGCGCTACTGGCGCGTATGCCAGGGCTGGGTCGGTCCCGCGAGGCGATAGAAGTGGTAACGGACGGCGCCTGGTCCCAGTCCCAGTTGGATGATCGCGGTCGTGCGCGCTGGCATGACGGTCGCCTCAAGCTGGAAGCCTGTGTAGGCTGGGGTGGAGGATTGCCGGTTCGCCACCGCTCTGCCACCCGCACAGATATGCAGCGTCGCGCCATGCCGGTATACGTTGACCAGACCCTCGAACGTAGGGGCGCCGGGTCGTGAGAAGGCGAACTGGTCCACGGTCGCGCGCACACCTCCAGCGCCGACAGGGATGGGCGCCCCGCCGGTGATCGGTCCCGGATAGGGGGAGAACCACAGCTTGTCGCCGCCGGAGATAACCTGCGTCCCGCTGTAGAATGGACCGTCAGTGATCCGCGGGACCGGGGCGGTGATGTCGCAACGGTCTGCGGTGGACGTGGACGACGATGAGTTGGAGCCGGGAACCTGAGTGTAACTGTTGATGTAGTAGCGCCCCGCTCCCAGCTGGATCGTCGCCGCGATGGTCGTCGGTGTAACGGTCGCGTCGAGGCTGAAGGTCGTGTAGGTCGGTCTCGACCGCCGGTTCGCTACCGCCCGTCCGCTCCCGCACACATGCTGCCGTGTCCCATGCTGGTACACATAGACCAGCCCCTCGTAGGTCGGGGCGCCGTTGGGCTGCGCGAAGGCGAACTGGTCGATGGTGGCGCGCGCTCCGCCTACGAGCGCCGACGTGTGGCCGGGATAGGGGGAGAGAGTCAGGGTGTAGCCGTTGCCCATCACAGACACGCGCGTGGAGAACGGCCCATCGGTAGGCTGTGTCGCGGAAGGGACGGCTACGTCACAGGGGTCCGGGACGCTAACACGCGAGGCCGCGACGGCATGGGCCGGACCGGCGGGGCTCAGGGCCGTCGCGGCGAGGAGGGATGCGAACGCGAGGGGGGCGATCACGCGGGGGATACGGCGATGTGGCGGCGCGGCGCGCCGGACGGACGCGAGAGTGTCGATGATAGGCATGGCCTAATTCCTTATCCTCTAAATACCCACGATGTAAACTCTACGTCTAGTATGCCCCACTATAGCCGGCGCCGTTAGCAAATATGACATATATGATATGCTGCGATAGTGGCATACTATACTTGAGGTAGCATCGCGCGAACGAACGACTATCGACGTAAGGCGTAAGGCGTGTCCATGCCCCAGGTACCGCCGGCCGCGCGCGTGGTGGCGCGGCGTGTGCTCCTCTATGAAGCGGGAGGACGTATGGAGCCCGCGGCGCTGGCGGAGGCGGCCGCGCGCGCCGACGCACGGCTGCGCGCGCGGCTGGCCGATCTGATCGGTCTGACCGGATACACGACGCTCCTCGCCCGTGCCGTGCGCCTGGCGCAGGCCGACATCCCCGCCCTGGCAGGAGTCACGGTCGTCGCAGGGGAGCCAGAGGCGGAGGGGAGCCTGCGCGGCGTCCCTGCGTTCGCGCGGGCCAGTGGCGACGTGGCGGGCATCGAAGCCGGCCTGAGCGCCATCCTGGCCCACGTCATCGGGCTGCTGATCACGTTCATTGGGGAGGATCTGGCGCTGCGCCTGGTCCATGAGTCCTGGCCGGACCTTGCGTCTGACCAGGCCGCGTCGGAGGGACACGCATGAGTGAGAGCAAGACGCCGCCCGTGACCATCACCCGGCTGCCCACGGGCGTCCCTGGCCTGGACGAGGTGCTCGGCTGCGGGCTGCCCGAATACTCCTTTACCGTGATCGCGGGCGCCCCCGGCGCGGGCAAGACCACACTGGCCCACCAAATCTTGTTCACCCTGGCCTCCTCCGCGCGGCCGGCCCTGTATTTCAGTGTGATGGGCGAGCCGATGCTCAAGATGCTGCGCTACCAGCAGCAGATGGCCTACTTCGACCCGGCCAAGGTGGGCGACGCCATCCACTACGTCAACCTGAGCGACGCGCTCCAGACCACCGATCTCGCCCAGGTGTTCGCTGACATCATGCGACGGGTGGAGGAGGTGAGCCCCGGCCTCGTCGTGCTCGATTCCTTCCAGAATATCGCGCACCTGGCGACGGGGGGAGAGGAGCTGGAGGTGCAGGGCTTCGTGCAGCGCCTGGCGCTGCATCTCACGAGCTGGCAGGCCACGACCTTCCTGCTCGGCAATTATCGCGCCGAGGAGTTGGGCGGCAACCCGGTGTTCACCGTGGCCGACGGGGTGCTCTGGCTCTCGCAGGTCACCGACCACAACTCGGTGGTGCGCAAGCTGCAGGTGGTCAAGATGCGCGGACAGGAGTTGATGCCCGGCCTGCACACCACGCGCCTGGACCAGGCCGGGCTGCAGGTGTTCCCGCGCATCACCAGCGGTCACGGCCCCGCGCAGGAGCAGGGAGACCGGACGCGGCCGCACGGCCGCGCCACGATCGGCGTGCCGGGGCTGGACGCGCTGCTGGACGGCGGCATTCCGGTCGGCGACGCGGTGCTGGTGAGCGGGCCGTCGGGCACGGGCAAGTCGGTGCTGACCGCGCAATTCATCGCGGACGGCGTGCGCCGGGGCGAGCCGGGGGTCATCGCCGTCTTCGAGGAGCACCCGCAAGAATACATGCGGCGCGCGCAGCGGCTGGGCCTGGATCTGGAGGACATGGCGCGCCAGGGAACCCTTGCGGTCGTGTACATCCGGCCGCTGGACCTCTCGCCGGACGAGACGCTGGGGGCGATCCGCGCGGCGGTGGCGCGGGTGGGGGCGCGGCGCGTGGCCATCGACTCGGTCTCCGGCTTCGAGTTGGCGCTGGCGCCGGACTTCCGGCAGGATTTCCGCGAGTCGCTGTACCGGCTGGTGGGGGCGCTGACGGGGACGGGCATCACGGTGCTGCTGACCATGGAGATCGTGCAGACGACCGACGAGCTGCGCTTCAGCCCCTACGTGATCTCGTTCCTCTCCGACGACATCATCCTGCTGCGCCACGTCGAGATCGCGGGGCAGTTGCGCACGAGCCTGGCGGTGGTCAAGATGCGCAACAGCGACCACAGCAAGGAGCTGTGGCTCTACGACATCACGGGGCAAGGGCTCGTCGTGCGCCAGAGTCTGCGCGACTCCCGCGGGACCGGCGTCGGCACGGCTACGCTGGGACCAGGGGCGGGGGCGCCCACGTATCCGGGGCTGACCGAGCGGGAAACGACGGCGCTGGGGGCGCTGCTCGATCTGGGAGAGGCGACGGCGGCGGCGGTGGCGCGGCGCGTGGGGCTGGCGGAGCCGGAGCTGGACGCCGCGTTCGACCGCCTCGTCGCCCTGGGCTACGCCGCGCGGCGCGAGGGGGTCGGGGGCGGGGCCGTCTACCAGGCCATCGCACGGTCCCCACGGTAGGCACACGAAGGGCCGCGCGGCTGAGACATGGACGGGAGAACAAGATGGACGGACGAGAGGAGACAGCGGGCGATACACCCAGGAGCGGTATGCTCGCGTCCCCCCTCGTCGCGGATCTACGCGCCGCCAACGAGCACCTCCTCATGGCCAACCTGCGGGTGCACGAACTGGCCACGGACGTGCGGGATATCAACGAACGGCTGCTCATCGCCGGTCTGCGCGAGCAGGAGTTGGCCGCGACGCTGGCGCGCGAGCGGGCGCAACTCGCGGTGATTCTGGCCGGCATCGCTGACGCCGTGCTGGTGGTCGATCAGGACGGCTGGCCTGTGCGCACGAACGCGGCCTACGCGCGCCTGTTCGGCCACTCCGACACGGGCGCGCCGCTGGACGATGCGGCGGGACAGCCGCTGCCTGTGACCGCGACGGTCCAGGCGCGGGCTGGACGCGGCGAAACGTTCAGCCAGACCTTCAGTGTGGCCGCGAACGACGGCGGCCGGCGCTGGTTCGAGGCGAACGGGCAACCTCTCCCGGAGGGCGGGCGCGACCATGCCGTTGTCGTCATCCGCGACATCACCCTGCGCCGCGAGGCCGAGGACGCTCTACGCCGCGCCGCGCGGGAGAACAGCCTGCTCGCCGCGGCCGTCGCCAATCTGGAGACGTGCGTGGTCATCACCGACCCGCACCAACCGGACAACCCCATCGTCTTCTACAATCCCGGCTTCATGGCCCTGACGGGCTACGGCCCCGACGACATCCTGGGCCGCAACGGCCGCTTCCTGCAAGGACCCGACACCGATCCTGAGACAGTGGGGCGCCTCGCGGCCGCCATTGCCGCCCAACGCCCCTTCCGGGACGTCATCCTCAACTATCGCCGCGACGGCACGCCGTTCTGGAACGAGGTGGTCATCAACCCCGTGTACGACGCGGACGGACGCCTGACGCACTTCGTCGGCATCCAGACCGACGTCACCGCGCGCATACACCTGCGGGAGGAACTGCGCCATCAGGCCCTGCACGACGCCCTCACGGGCCTGCCCAACCGGCTGCTGTTCCAGGACCGGGCGCGGCAAGCGCTCCTGGGCGCGCTGCACGCCGGGCAGCCCCTCGCCCTGCTGCTGCTCGACCTCGACGGCTTCAAGGAGGTCAATGACACGTTCGGTCATCACGTGGGCGACCTGCTGCTGCAATGGGTTGCGACGCGGCTGCGGGGGGGGCTCCGGGAGGGCGATACGGTCGCGCGGCTGGGCGGCGATGAGTTCGCGGTCCTCTTGCCCGCCGACGACCGCGACGGCGCACGCGTGGCGGCCGCCAAGATCGTGGAGATGCTGGCCGCCCCTGTTGTCGTCGGCGGGCATATGGTGCGGACGCGCGCCAGCATTGGGATCGCGCTCTACCCCGACCAGGGGGCCGACGCCGACGTGCTCTTGCGCCAGGCCGACGTGGCCATGTACGCCGCCAAGCGCGCCCAGAGCGGCGTCGCTGTCTACGACCCGGCCCTCGATCGGCACACGCCCGCGCGCCATGCCCTGATCGAGGAGCTGCGCGCGGCGATTGAGGGGGGAGGGCTGTGCCTGCACTATCAGCCCACGGTCGAGCTGACGACCGGACGGGTGTCGCGCGTGGAGGCGCTCGTGCGCTGGCCGCACCCGCGGCGCGGGCTGATCCCGCCCGATCAGTTTATCCCGTTGGCCGAGCAGTCCGGCCTCATCGGGCCGCTCACCCGCTGGGTGGTCGAAGAGGCGCTGCGCCAATGCGGCGTCTGGCAGCGGGCGGGCTTGCCCCTAGGCGTGAACGTCAACCTGTCCCCGCTGAACCTGCACGACGCAACGTTGGTCGCGGATATCGCGGGACTCCTGGTCGCACACACGGTTGCGCCGGCCACCCTGCGGCTGGAACTGACCGAGAGCGCGATCATCACCGACATGGCGCATACCGCGACGGTCCTCGCGCGGCTCACCGCTCTGGGGGTGGGGATCGCCATCGATGATTATGGTACGGGCTACTCCTCCCTGGCCTATCTCCAGCGCCTACCCATCAACGAACTCAAGATTGACCAGTCCTTCGTGCGCCACCTGACGACCAACGAGACCGACGCCACGATCGTGGCCTCGACCATCGGGCTGGGGCATAGTCTGGGCCTGCGCGTCGTGGCGGAGGGCGCCGAGGACGCGGAGACCGTGACGCGCCTCGCCGCGCTGGACTGCGACGCGGTGCAGGGCTACTACTATAGCCGTCCGCTTCCACCCCACGAGCTGGAGCGCTGGCTACGTCAGCATGACGAGGCGGCTCCAGCGCCACCGGGGGCGTCCCCGTAAAAAGGGCGCGCCCGGCGCGGGCGCCATCAGGACCACGAGGCGAGGCACGGCGACGGTCGGTGTGACGGCCGTCCTCGGCCTCACGGGCACGCAGGTCCAGGACGTGACCACACCAGTGTAGGGAGCGATAGATGGTCGAACGAGAGGGAGTACCGGGTGACCCGCCGCAGGCGCACGGCCCAACTGTCGCGGACGTGGCCGGTCCGCCGACCGTGGCGGAGTTGCGGGACGTCAACGAGCGGCTACTCATCGCCGGGCTACGGGAGCAGGAACTGGCGGTGGCCCTGGCCGCCGAGCGGGCCACGCTGGAGGCCGAACGGGCGCGCCTCGCGGTGATCCTGGCCGACATGGGGGACGCCGTGCTTGTCGTGGACCCGACGGGGGCGATCATCCGCACCAACGCAGCCTACGCGCGCATGGCCGGCGGTCCTGACCTCCCCCTGACCCCGCGGGATGCGCAGGGACATGTCCTGCCGGCCGCCGACATGCCCCAGGCGCGGGCGGGACGGGGCGAGACGTTCAGCCAGGAGTTCACCCTGACGGCCGCGGACGGAAGCCAGCGCTGGTACGAGGCCAATGGGCAGCCGCTGCACGATAGCGGCGCCGGGCACGCCGTCGTGGTCATCCGCGACATCACGTCGTCGAGCGCGCAGCGCCGCCTCCAGGATGAGTTCCTCTCGCTGGCCAGCCACGAGTTGCGCACGCCGCTGACCTCGATCCGGGGCTACATCGACCTGCTCCTCGTGCGCGTGCGGAGCACGAGTGACGACGAACGCCTCGTCCTCTATGCGACGCGCGCCCTGAGCCAAATGCGCCGGCTCACGGCGTTAGTGGGCGACTTGACGGACGTGGCGCGGCTGCAGAGCGGCAAGCTGACCCTCGTGCTGACCGCGGTGGAACTGGGGGCGGTGGTGGAACGCGTGGTCGAGACGGCGCGGGACCTGCCGCCGGGCCACACCATCCACCTCGCCGCCGCCGCGGACCCGCTCTGGCTGACGGGCGACGCGGGACGGCTGGAGCAAATCCTCTTCAACCTGCTCACCAACGCCGTCGCCCACGCGCCGCAGCCGCACGTCAATGGGCGTGCGGCTGCGGCGCGTGGGCGCGGAGGCCGCGCTGGAGGTGCAAGACTATGGCCAGGGCATCGCGGCCGATCAGTTGCCCCATCTGTTCTCCCGTTTCTACCAGGTGGCGCGGCCCGATCGCCCGTCGCAGGGCGGATTGGGTTTGGGCCTGTTCATCTGCCGGGAGGTGGTCGCGGCGCACGGCGGCCGCATCGACGTGGCGTCCACGGAGGGAAAGGGGACGACGTTTACGGTGTGGCTGCCGCTGGCGTAGCGTGTAGTGGAGGATGTTTTGTAGGGAGGCGAATCATGCCGATTTCTTTCGATCGCGCTGCTGAGTATTACGATGAGACGCGCGGCTACCCGCCCGGCGTGGCGGCGCGTATCGGCGAGGCCCTGCGTGACGCGGCGGGCGCTACGCCCTCGTCGCGCTTGCTGGAACTGGGCGTCGGCACTGGGCGCGTCGCCTTGCCGATCGTCGAAGCCGGGGCCGGCTACCACTATACGGGAATCGACTTGTCCGCGCGCATGATGGACGTGCTGCGCGTGAAGCTGCGCGAGGTACCCGGCGCGGCGGAACGCGTCACGCTCGTCGAGGGCGACATCATGAACCTGCCCTTCGCCGACGGGAGCTTCGACGCCGTGCTGACCACGCACGTCTACCACCTCGTGGCCGACCGCGCGCGGGTCGCCGCTGAGAGCGCGCGGGTACTGGCGCGGCCCGGCGTCTTGCTCAATGGGCGCGACGAAACGCCCGATGGCGGCGGCCGCCAGGAGGTGATGGCGGCGTGGGACGACATCTTGCGGGCGTCGGGGTGGCGGCGGCCGGACGGAGGGCGTCACGCGTCGAACGAGCGCGTGGCGGACGAGTGGCGGCGGCTGGGCGCGATGGTCGACGAGATTGAGGGGCCGGAGTGGGAAACGACGCGGACGCCCGCGCAGGAGGTCGCGTCCATGGCGAAGCGGCAGTGGTCCGGCACATGGGCGGTACCCGACGACATCTTTGACGAGGCTATCGCGCGGCTGCGCGCGTGGGCCGCCGAACACTACGGCGCCGCGCTCGACACGCACGTCCCGCGCCGCCGCCACTTCGTCATCGAGCGCGGGCGCCTGTAGAAGCTATTAGCCGTCAGCTGTCAGCGATCAGCTGCTACAAGCGCCCATTTTGTCTGTGGTATCTTCGGTGGATTTTGGCGCTACGGTTAACTGGAATGCGATCATTTGCGAAAAGCTGACGGCTGACGGCTGACCGCTGATAGTTAGACAAGAGGAGGCGGCCGGGGGGCACAGCCCAGACCCCGCGACCGCCTCTTATTGTTAATATCGGCGATACTCTACCGCCTCCGGTAGTACCCACTCGGGCGCCACCTGGGGTACCCGAGTGGGTACTTTGCCACGAGTAGTTGGGGATAAAGGCGACATGACGGGGGGCGGCGCGACCGCCCGCGTGGGTTACCGGATTATTTGTGTAGCCGGATGATCTGGTTGCTGATGTCCAGGCTGGCGTTCTGTTGCAGGCCCAGGCCGGTGGGGATCCAGCGCACCGCGACGATTGTGACGCCCGCCGGGACCTCGAAGGCGAGATCGCCCGTAGCCGTCGCGCCCTTGTGCAGCGTCCCTGTGTCGATGGGCTGGGCCAGGTTGTTGTCGTAGGCCGTGACCTGGGGGTACTCGCGCGCGCCCGCGTCGAGGGCAATGAAGTCGTTGGGATTGTACTCGTAGCTGTATTTACCCATATCGCGCATGGTGACGTGGAGTTCCTGGAAGACGTCGCCCTGCTTGAGTTCGCTGCTATGGCCGCCGGATTTAATGGCGCCGAGCGTTACGGTGACGCCGTCGAGGGTCGTGGCGCCGGTCGGGCCGGCGGGGCACTGCGCGGCGCCGCCCTTGTAGCCGGGCAGCAGGATGTTGCGGGGGTTGGTGTCGATCTTGGCGCCGCCTGGCTGGTCCAGGCCCAGGCCGGTCGGCTGCCAGGAGATGGCCGCCGGGGTCAGCGTCGACGGCACGATGTAGGCGATTTGGCCGGAGATGGTCTTGCCGGGGGCGAGGCTGCCCGTGTCGATGGCCTGGGAAAGGTTGTTGTCGTAGGCCGTGCCTTCCTCGTAGGCGTGCGCGCCGGGGTCGAGGAGGGTAAAGTCGAGCGAGTTGTACTTGTAGGTGTACTTACCGCGGTTGCGCAGCGTGACATGCACGACCTGGAAGATGTAGCCGGGCTTGAGTGAGGAGTCCTGTCCCCCCTTATCGCGTGTCGGCGCGCTAAAGGTAACGGTCACGCCGGCGTCGGTGATAGATCCGGTCGGCCCCGCGGGGCACGCCATCGCGGCCGGCGCCTTCGGCGCGCCTGCGGCCGCCGCATGGGACGCCCCGGCGCCGGCCATACTCGTCGCCAGGCATAGCGCGCCGGCGAGGGCCGTCGTTCGTGTTGCTTTCATACCGTCTCCTTTTTGCCTTTCACTTTACGTTCGTACGACGCCCCTATAGCCGCTCTGCTCGCGCCGTACAACTTCATTATTGGACACTGGCGGCGTTTTGCCCACCCAGAACTCACAGAGTTAGCCACAGTTTGGCCGAAATTGGGGTATGTTAGTCCTATGACGACCGCCCCGACACAATCTTTCGGCCACCTGCTGTGGCAGTATCGCACGCGCTACGCGCCGCGCGCCGCCGCGGACTACGCGTCGGGCGAGACGGCCGGCTTGACCCAGGAGGCGCTGAGCGAGCGCTCCGGCGTGTCCGTCAACACGATCAGTCTGCTCGAACGGGGCGAGCATCGCGGGCCGCGCCGCTCCACCGTCGAGTTGCTGGCGGACGCGCTGGAGCTGGCGGGCCCGGCCCGCGACGCCTTCTTCGACGCCTTCAGCGCGGCGCGCGGACTCGACCGCCGCTCAGACGTCTCCCCAAGAGATCGCGGTCTCGCCGTCGACGCCTGTCCCTACCGCGGCCTACAGGTGTTCGACGAGGAGCACGCCGCGTTCTTTTTTGGGCGTGACGAGGACGTAGCGCGCCTGCTCGAGAAGCTGGAGGGCGGCGGCTTCCTGGCCGTGCTCGGCCCCTCTGGCAGCGGCAAATCGTCGCTGGTGCGCGCGGGGCTACTCCCCGCGCTGCGCCGGGACGCGCTGGCGGGCAGCGCCTCGTGGACAGTGCGCGTCCTCACGCCGGGCGCGCATCCGCTCACGACGCTGGCCGCGCACCTGCGCCAACTCTTTCCGCACGAGCGGGTGGAGACGACGCTCGACGCCCTCCGGCACGACGAGCGCACCTTGCGCCTGGCCGTAGCGCGCGCCCTGGCCGATCGTCCGCCGGACGAGCAGGTGGTATGGGTGGTCGATCAGTTCGAGGAGACCTTTACCCTATGCCACGACGAGGACGAGCGGCGCCAGTTCATCGCCAACCTGCTCGACGCGGCCACGGTTCCCGGTAGCCGCTGTCGCGTCGTGCTGGCGCTGCGCGCCGATTTCTACGCCCGCTGCGCCGCCTATCCCGCGCTGGCGCGCCGCCTCAGCGCGGGGCAGTATCTGGCGCCCCCGCTGGACGAACGCGGCCTACGCCGGGCCATCGAGGAGCCGGCTATACAGGTGGGGCTGCGCTTCCAGGAAGGGCTCGTCGATACGATCCTAGCCGACGTGGCGCGGCAGCCCAACGCGCTGCCGCTGTTGGAGCACGCGCTGTTCGAGTTGTGGCAGGCGCGGCGCGGTCGCACGCTGACGTTGGAGGCGTATCAGGCCAACGGGAACGTGGCGGGAGCCGTCGCCGCGCGCGCCGAGGCCGTCTACCACGCCTTCACGCCCAGCCAGCAGGGCGCCGCGCGCCGCCTCCTACTGCGGCTGACGCAGCCCGGCGAAGACACCGAGGATACGCGGCGGCGCGCCCCCCTGAGCGAACTGACGACGAATGACGCCGATGAGGCGGATGTCGCGGCGGTGGTGCGCGCTCTGGTGGACGCGCGGCTGCTGACGACGAGCCGGGACGGCGACGGGGACGGCGCGGAGCCCGCCGAGTGGGTGGAGGTCGCGCATGAAGCCTTGATCCGCGGCTGGGAGCGGCTGCGTGGCTGGATCGAAGACGACCGCGCGGGCTTGCGTCTGCACCGGCGGCTCACCATCGCCGCGCGCGAGTGGCAGCGGTTGGGCCGCGACGAGGGCGCGCTGTATCGCGGCGCGCGGCTAGCTATCGCGGAGGACTGGCGGGAGAGCCATCGGGACGCGCTCAATAGCCTGGAACGGGACTTCCTCCTCGCGAGTACGGCGCTGCGGCGGCGCGAGCGTGAGGAGGAGGAGCAGCGCCGCCAGCGCGCCCTGGACGGCGCCCGGCGGCTCGCCGAGGGCGCACGACAGCAGGCCCTGGCCGCGCGCGCCCTGGCGCACGCGGAACAACGCCGCGTGCGGACCGCGCGCCGCTTGACGGGCGCCCTGGCCGTCCTCCTGGCCGGCGCGCTCGTCCTCGCGGGTATTGCCGCGCGGCAACGTAGCGACGCGCTGTCCGCGCGGAATCAAGCACGGGCCGCGCAACAGATCGCCTTCTCCCGCGAACTGGCCGCCAGCGCGATCACGCAATTGCCGGTCGACCCCGAGTTGAGCGTACTGCTGGCGACGCAGGCGGTGCAAACGAGCGTGACGTCGCAGGCTGCCGGCGCCCTGCGGCAGTCGCTGTCCCAATCCGCTCTGCGCGCCACCCTGCGCGCCGATAGCGGCCAGGTGTCGAGCGCGCGGTTCAGCCCCGACGGCCGCCGCGTGCTCACGACCAGCTACCGCTTCACCGCCAATGCCGGCAATGCGGACAACACCACCGAGCTATGGGACGCGCGCACGGGTCGAAGTGTGGCCGTCCTGCGCGGCGTAGGTACCAGCGCCGCGTTCAGCCCTGACAGCCGTTTGGTTGTTACCGGCGACGCCAGCGGCGGCGTGCGCCTGTGGGACGCGCGGACCGGACGGGCCGCCGGGACGTTGACGGGGCACACCGACTTTATCAACGATGTCCGCTTTAGTCCCGACGGCCGCTACATCGTGACGGCCAGTTCCGACGACACGGCGCGCCTATGGGACGCGCGCACGGGCCGGACCGTAGCCGTCCTACGCGGGCATAAAGCCGGTGTCGATAGCGCCCAATTCAGTCCCGATGGCCGGCTCATCGCCACGACAAGCGGCGATGGCACGGCGCGCCTGTGGGACGCGCCGTTGGGCCACCCGCGCGCCGTCTTGCGCGTCCCAGCCTCGTCATTGCTCAACCTGGCGGCGTTCAGCCCCGACAGCCGCTACATCGCCACGGTCAATGACGACAAGGCGCGCGTGTGGGCCGCGCGCACGGGCCGCGCCGTCGCGACCCTGAGCAGCGCCAGTTCCGACCCGCTGGGCTCCTCGGTGGATTGCATCACCTTTATGCACAGCGGCCACAACGTTGTCACGGGCGGGATCGACCAGACGGTGCGCGTGTGGAATGCTCTGACGGGCCAGAACACGCGCACGCTGCGCGGCCACACCGGCAATATCAGCGGCGGGATCGGCGGCGGCATCGACAGCGTCGCGGTCAACCCCGATGACCAATACATTCTATCATCGAGCACCGATGGGACCGCGCGCGTGTGGGAAGCGCCCGATACGACCCTGACCACGTTGCGCGGGCATACCGGCGCGGTGGACGACGCCGAATTTAGTCCCGACGGCCGCCGCGTCGTCACCGCCGGCGCCGATGGGACGGCGCGCATCTGGGTTGCCGCGAACATGCTCACGCGCACGTTCAACGGGCAGGCGGGCGCCGTGAACGACGCCGCGTATAGTCCCAACGGACGATACATCGCCACGGCCGACGGGCGCGATGTCGCGCAACTGTGGGACGCCGCGACGGGGCGGATGCGCGCGGCGCTGCGCGGCCACACCGGCATCGTGGAAGGCGTGCTGTTCAGCCGCGATAGCCGCCATATCTTGACCGCCGGCGACGATGGTACGGCGCGCCTGTGGGACGCGCCTAGCGGAACGTCCAGGGCCATTTTCCGCATGCCACAGCAAGACCTGGCGGCGGTCTCGCTCAGCGCCGATGGCCGCTACGTCGTGGCGGTTTCGAGCGCGGGCGCGGCGCAAGCGTGGGATACGCGCACGGGCGAACGCGTGGCGGCGCTACGCGCGAGCTCCGGCGGTGGAGGCGGGTTCACGTCGGGCGTCGACATCAGCCCCGACGACCGCCTCGTAGTGACGGGGGACGCGAACAACACCGCGCGGGTATGGGCGCTACACACCGGCCGCGTCGTGGCTACGCTGCGCGGGCATACTGGCGCCGTGAACGATGTCGCGTTCAACCCCGATGGCCGCTACGTCGTGGCGGTTTCGAGCGCGGGCGCGGCTGTGGGACGCGCGCACGGGCCGGAGCGTCGCCGTGCTGCGCGGGCACAGCGGCGCGGTCAGGCGCGTCATATTCAGTCCCGATGGCCGCCTGCTGCTGACGGCCGGCGACGACCGCACAACGCGCGTCTGGCAAGCCCGTAGCGGGGCGCTGGTGGCGACACTCTCGGGCCACACGGGGCGCATCAACGGGGTGGCGTTTAGCCCTGATAGCCGCCTGGTCGTGACGGCGAGCGAAGACCAGACAGCGCGCGTGTGGGAGGCGCGCACGGGCGAGCAATTGGCCGTGTTGAGCGGGCACACCGGCGCGGTGCGCGACGCCGTGTTCAGCCCGGACGGGCGCGCCGTGCTGACTGCCAGCATGGACGGCACGGCGCGCGTGTTCTCCTGCGACGTGTGCGGCTCGACCGGGCAGCTGCTCGCCCTCGCCCGCGCGCGCGTCACTCGGTCGCTCACGCCGCTGCAACGGCGGCAATATCTGCATCAGCCATAGCGAACTCGACCAAATGATACACGACCTGTCAAAGCATCTTCGTCCACGAATAGTTGCGATCAATGACGCTAAACCCGACAGACTCGTAGAGTTGGGTCGCCGCAACCGCGCCTGGGTCCCCATCACTCGTGAGATAGGCGGTGTGCGCGCCGAGCAGCGTATATCCGCGCGCCGTCCGTTGAAAGCAGAATCAGCCGCCGAGCAAGACCGTACTAGACGGAGAGCGCCCGCGCCTGGCCGCGCATTTCCTCTACACGGGCGCGCGTCAGCACCGCCGCGCCCATCTCTTCGGTGTTCGCCGCTCCGGCGGCTATGCCCAGACGCGCCGCGTCGGCGAGGGACTGCCCCTCCCCCAGTGCGGCGACGAGGCCGGCAAAGAAAGAGTCTCCGCTCCCTACCGTGTACAGGCCGCTCACGCGTGGCGCGGCCCAGGCGAAACGGCGCCCATCGGCGTCGATGCCGACGGCTCCCCGCGCGCCGAGCGTGATCACGACGGAACGCGCTCCCCGCGCCTGTATCTCGGTCGCCGCGGCGAGCGCCGCGGCGGGCTCGTCCGCCTCCCGGCCGACTAACTCAGCGGCCTCGTGCGCGTTGATTTTGACCAAGGCAGGGCGCGCGGCGAGCGCTTGGGCGAGTTGCACGCCGTAGGTGTCGACGGCAACGGGGACGCCGGCGGCGGTCAGGCGCTCCACGATGTCACGCAGGCCATGTGGCGGAGCGCCCGGCAGGAAGCTCCCACAGACGACGGCGAGGCGCGCGCCCGTGGCCGTGGTCAGCAAGTCGGCGACGATGTGTTCCCACTCCCCAGCCCGCAACTCCGGCCCTGCTTCGTATATCTCGGTCAGGCGCCGCGTCGCGGGATCAACGATGGTGAGGCATGTCCGCGTGGCGCCCGCGATGGCGACCCACGCGCAGAGTAGACCTTCAGCCCGCGCTAGCTGGCTCACCACGTCTCCCATCGGGCCGCCGAGCGGAGCTACCACGGTCGACGTCACGCCGAGTGTACGCAGGGCGCGCGCGACATTGAAAGCCTTGCCGCCTGCCAGCGAGAGGATGCGCGGCACGCGGGAGAGCGTCCCGGCCGCGAAATCGGGGATGAGTACCGTCCGGTCGAGCGACGGATTCGCGTTGAACGCCACGATGTCGACGAAGCGGTCCAATTCGGCCTGCAAGACCCGTGCGCGCCCCTCGTGCATAAACGCTCTCCCCTTATGAATTGGGCGGTGGATGAGAGTAGGATGGTTTTGGTACGGGGCGCCTCTACCATTCTACTCTACCGCACACCCTGCAAGGCATCGCCATCTCCTCCTGATTTTGTCCGTCGGTTAGCATAAGGTTAGCATTCAGCACTCAGCACTCAGCTATTAGAGGCTGATGGCTGACAGCTTGTAAGGAGAACACATGGCCGCCATGATGGAGAGCGATAACCGCGTGGGGACGCGCCGCGCTGGGTCGCGCGTCACGTTGGCGTGGGCTCTGGCGGCGCGCTACGCGCTCCCGCTGACGCTGCTGCTCGCGCTCGTCGTGCGTGTCGCGCTGATCGTGCGCGCGCCCGGTGTGCTCGACGGCGACGAAGCGCTGGTGGGTATCCAGGCCGAGAGTATCGCGGCCGGCGCGGCGCGCCCGCTGCCCGTCTATTTCTACGGACAGCACTATATGGGCGCGCTCGAAGCCTACCTCGCCGCCGGCGTGTTCCGTCTCGTTGGCCCGTCCGTCGTAGCGCTGCGCCTGGTCCCACTCGCCTTCGCATTGTTGCTGGTCCTGCTGACCTACGAGTTGGCGCGGCGCGTCGTCGGGCGGCAGGCCGCGCTCGTCGCCGCGCTCCTGGCCGCCCTGGCGCCGCTCTACCCCGCCGTCTGGAGCCTCAAGGCGCGCGGCGGCTACGTCGAGACCCTCGTGTTCGGCTCGGCACTGCTGATCGTGACACACCGCCTGCTCTATGGCCTCCACGATGGACTCGGCCTGCGCGCGCTGCCGCCGGCTCGCCCCGCGCGTTTCGTTGGACTGACGCGGTTGCGTCAACGCCTGGCGCCGCGAGGGGGCGGCGCGACACGTCCCTACGGCTGGCTGCTGCTGTGGGGGCTACTGGCGGGGCTAGCGTTCTGGACCAACCCGGTCAGCCTCTCCTACATCGTGACCAGCGCGGGCGCCTTCGCCGTCGCGGCGCTGCGCCGGCACGGCTGGCGCGTTTGGCGGCCCGAAACGCGCCAGCGCCTCGGACGCGCCGCGCTCCCGTCGCTAATCCCGCTTGTGCTCGGCGTCATCGTCGGTGGGCTGCCGCTGTGGGTCGATAATATTTTCTACGCGCGCGGCGCGACCTTCGCCTACCTGTTGGCGCCGTCGGGCGGCGTCGGCGCGACGCTTAGCCGGGCGCCGCGCGTGGTCGTCTTCTTTATAGACAGCATCATACCCAAGCTAACCGGCGCCTGGGAGCCGTGGGGCGCGCCGGCCAACGTCGTCCTCGGCTTGCTCGTCCTGGCGCTCTACGCCCTGTCGGCGGCCTACCTGCTGCTGCGTCTGGCGGCGGGGCGGCGCGGTGTGCTTGGCTACAGGGGGCGGCCGCGCCACGGGCAGGGGCTGCTGCTGGCGTTCGCGCTCGTCGTCGCCGTCGTTTTCTGTCTCAGTTCGTTCGGCGGCGCCGCGCTCAACCCCCAGTTCGACGCCGCCTCGCGCTACGCCCTCCCACTCCTGAGCGTCCTGCCCGTGGCGGCGGGGGCGCTGGTGTGGCGGCTGTGGCGCGCCTGGGCTCCCCTCGGCGCGGTCGCGTTAATTGTGTTGCTGCTGGCGAGCGGAGTGAGTTATGTCACGGCGCGCCCCAACACGGTCTTCCAGTCCGAGTACTGGGACAAGCTGCCGCCGAGCGAAGCGCCGCTCGCTCGTTTCCTGGCGGACCACAACATTCACAGCGTCTGGATCAACCATTGGGCCGGCTACCCGCTGATGTTCGCGGCCGACGCCTACGCGCCGGGGCGCTTGGCCGCCTTCGACTACAATGACGTCACGCTACACGGCGGCGTCGATCGCTTGCCGTGGGCGCACGACCAGGTTATGCGCGACCCCCACGCCGCCTTCGTGCTCGTCACACAGCAAGCCCACCCACCGCTGGAGACGCTGCTGACGGCCCAGGGCATCACGTTCAGGCGGGCACGCGTTGGCGTCGGCCCCTACCTCGTCTACTGGGACCTCTCACGCCGGGTCGATCCTTATAGTGTTCGGGGTGGATTGGGGTTCCCATATTGATTTCCCGCTATGTCGACTACTACCGCTTGGGCTTCGCGACGTTGACCTCCACGCGCTTGCCGCGCAGGGTCGTGTTGTTGAGGGCGGTCATGACGCGAGTCGCCTCGTTGTTGGGCACTTCGACGAACGAGAAGTTGTCGTACAGGTCAATCGAGCCGACGCGGTTGCCAGCGACGTTCGCCTCGTTGGCAATGGCGCCGACGATGTCCATTGGGCGGATGCCGGCGCGGCGGCCGGCGTGGATGAACAGGCGTGTCATGCCGGGCTCCACGCCCGCGTCCGTGTCGTTGTCCTTCGCGGCTGTCTCCGTGCCCAGCAACGAGCCGTCGCCGAGGACCTTGAAGGCCGCTGCGGCGACTTCGGTCGGGTCGAACTCATCGCCGAGCGACTCGACGACGGAGATATACGGGTCGAGTCCGCCCTCTTCGATGGCCGCGCGGATCTGGTCTAGCACCGCTTCGCGCTTGCGCGTCGCGATGTCGGACTGCGAGGGCAGCCGCATACGCGTGAGGCGCTTGTTGATGACGCGCTCGATCGTGCGCAGCAGGCGCTGTTCACGCGGTGTCACCAGCGTGATGGCGTCGCCCGTGCGGCCGGCGCGCCCGGTGCGACCGATGCGGTGGACGTAGGACTCGGGGTCCCATGGGATGTCGTAGTTGATGACGTGGCTGACGTCGGGGACATCGAGACCGCGCGCGGCGACATCGGTCGCCACCAGGATCTCGACTTGCGCGTTGCGGAAACGATTCATCACGCGATCGCGCTGCACCTGATTCAGGTCGCCGTGCAGCGCCTCGGCCGAGTAGCCGCGCCCCTGCAGGCTCTCCACCAATTCGTCAGCCTCGCTCTTACGCGCGCAGAAGACGATGGTCGAGGAGGGCGTCTCGTAGTCGAGGATGCGCGCGAGGGCGTCGAGCTTATCGCGCCCTCCGACCTCGTAATAGATCTGTCGCACCAGCGGCACGGTCATCTTCTCTTTCTCGATGCTGACACGCACGGGGTCGCGCATATATTTCCGCGCCAGGGCGGCGATACGCGGCGGTATCGTGGCCGAGAACAGGCCAGTCTGGCGCTCGGTGGGAACGTGCTCGAGGATAAACTCGATGTCTTCGACGAAACCCATGTCCAGCATCTCATCGGCCTCATCGAGGATCACGGTGGACACACGGTCGAGCGCCAGCGTGCCGCGCCGGATGTGGTCCATGATGCGGCCGGGGGTACCGACGACGATCTGCACGCCCGCGCGCAGGACGCGCAACTGTCGTTCGATGGGCTGTCCGCCGTAGACCGCCAGCAAGGAGGCGCCACGGTACTTGCCCATGCGATGGATGGCCTCGGCCACCTGCACGGCCAATTCGCGCGTCGGAGCGAGCACCAGGGCCTGCGGATAGTTAGCGGTGGAATCGAGACGTTGCAGGATCGGCAGGCCGAAGGCGGCCGTCTTGCCGGTGCCCGTCTGCGCCTGGGCGATCACATCTTTGCCCTCCAGCATGAGCGGAAGAACTTGCGCCTGCACGGGCGTGGCCTCTTCGAAGCCAAGCTCCGTAATGGCGCGCGTCAGCGTGGGGTCGAAATCAAACGAGTCGAATAGCGTAGACATACTGTTACTGTGCTCCAGGTCTCCACCCGGCACAGTCGACACAGTCGAGGCGCGCCCGGCGGCATAGAAAACGGGCCTCGCGTCGGAGGCCCGTCTACGGATTGTAGATAGAGGATAGGCGAAGGACGCGCACGCGCCCTGACACACTATCCATAGTATAGCACATTTTGTGCCGATTGATGGCTATCGCGTTCAGGCTACTCTTCGATGTCCGGATTAGCCGCGATAATAGCGTCCGCTACCTCCCACACACGGGGAAGAAGCGCCTTGACCTGCTCGCCGCGCTGCTGAAGGTCAGTGAATGAGGCGATCCCAAGATCACCAAGCAGGCTCCAATAGCCAGGATTAAATCGCTCTCGCATCTCCACTGACCCGTCATGGTAGAGTACCTTCTGACACCGCGAATAGGTGACGGCCACCCAGAACATAGCCTCGCGATGGTACCCGCGCTCGATCAACTCCCGGCTTCCGTCAATCGCGATCGGGCGGGCGCGCTCACTAAGGTCCGACGCGAAGGCGAAGGGCGTCGTGACCACCTCTTTGGCGACATCGAATACAGCGGCGAGCGCGGCAAGATGCTGTTCGACCCGCGCGCGGCTCATATGGGCGCACCCCAACAGCTCCAGGAGGGTGTGATAAAACTCCAGGCGCCCGTAGTCCGCCAAAAGATCGCGCGCCGCCACATACCTTCGCCGCACGGTAGGGTTCTTCAAGCCGGCTACAAGCAGCACATGCGTCGTGACGCCCGTCGCGAAGAGCCACGGGATCACCTGATCGTGGAAGGGCGCCGCGTCGTTCAACTCCGCTAACCCCGCGAGATTCGTCAGGATCTTGCCCCTGGCGTGCTCACACCGCTGATAGACCCACCGGCGCTTGGCATAGTCCTTGGAGACAGCAGCTTGGAGCGCGGTCAACCGTCCTGATGGATCAAGAATGATCGTGGCTGTCCGAAAACTGCCGGCTAGGTGAGACAGGCCCAAGATCTGGTCAGGGGACTGCAACTGATCACCTGGCAGGTAGGAGACGTCGAGCAGAACGTCCTGATAGATGACCTTGCCACGCGTGGCCGGCGGGTTGGGATCGGCATGGACGATCACGACATCCACATCGGACGTCGCGGGAAGGACGGCGGCGTCGGGGAGCCATGTCGTCGAACCGTGGTAGAAAGCGCCACGAAAGCCGGGCGCCATCCGGGCTTCCTCCAGCACCCACTGCCGCGCCGCATCTTTAGCCTGTCCGACTATCATGAGTACCTACTCTCTACGCTTTTCTGTAGACCTTATGACGCGCCGGAAATTGTTGTCCACTCCGCCGCGAGCATAGCGTACACGTACTCGCCGCACCATTCGCCCTTGACGAATTCGTTCTCCCGGAAGTGCGCCTCGCGCCGCATGCCCAGGCGTTCCATCAGCCGCGCCGACGCGTTGTTGCGGGCGTCGCAGCGCCCGATGGTGCGATGCAGGCCCAGTCCCTCAAAACCAAGCCGGAGCATTTCGACGGCCGCTTCGCGGGCGTACCCCTGGCCGTGGTAGTCGGGGTGCAGCACGAACCCGATCTCGCCTTGCTTGTGCTCCGCGCTGCGCCAGGCCAGGTTGACATCGCCGATCAAGGCGCCGGAGTCACGACGTTCGATCGCCAACAGCAGCGTGTCACCTTCGGCTTCGATTGTCGCGTACCGTAGCCGTCCTGTAAGCGCCGCGCGAACCTCGTCGCGAGAACGGGGTCCCCAGTACAGATAGCGGGCCACGTCCGCGCGGGATTGAATAGCGTACAGCGCGTCGAGGTCATCCAACGTGAACGGGCGCAGCCGCAGGCGCGCGGTTTCGATGGGGTACGTGGGTCGTAGCATCGGTCAACCTTTCCTCTCCGCAATCGTCTATCGCAACTGTAGGTGACGTGGGCGCTCTCATACCAAGTGCTGCCAGCCGCGCAACTTGAGCATGAAGCGCGACACCCTGATTGTATGCCGCGAGGACAAATGGCGCGCGGCCCCGACTCAGCCCAGGGTCATTTAGTTCTTGCAGCGACGGCGCGGCCCTCACCCCCAACCCCTCTCCCTGACGCGGGAGAGGGGAGTCGCCTGGCGTGTGCTGTGCGTCTCCCCTCGCCTCTTGGGGAGAGCCGGTTGGGCTGTCGGAGCGGAGCGGAGAGAGACCAATCCGCATGGGGTGGGGGTGAGGGGGAGAACTACATGGCCCCAACCTAGCCGCTATTAGTTGAATGGCTGGGACAATTGTGCTATCTTGGCCGGAGATGGCGTATGGCGATGAAAGGGCCTTGTCGATGGAGAAAACGGTCTACTATCCCGGCCACACCTGGGGAACACAGGCTCAACCTCACGATGTCGGGTGGTCAGCGGAACAACTACAACAGGCAGAGCGGTATGCGCACAGCATCGGCTCCGTTGCCGTCATGGTGATCTCGCGGGGAGCGGTTATCGCCGCTTGGGGAGAGACCGCATGCCCTTTCAACGTACGGTCGATCCGCAAGAGCATGTTGAGCGCGCTGTATGGCATCCATGTGGACGCCGGTCACATCCACCTGTCGCAGACGCTGGACGAACTCGGGATCGACGATCAGGACCCCACGTTGACGGCGAACGAAAAGCGGGCAACCGTGGCCGACCTGCTGACGTCGCGCTCCGGTGTCTATCACGCCTCAAATTGCCAGGGGCAAGCCGAGCGCGACAACTTGCCGCCACGCGAGAGCCATGCGCCAGGAACGTTCTGGTACTACAACAACTGGGACTTCAACGCCCTAGACACCATATTCGAGCAATGCGCTCACGCGCGTATCTTCGATGAATTCGAGCGGCACATCGCGCGTCCCCTCCACATGGAAGACTTCGACGCTCGCTTGGGAATCATTTCCGGCGCCCCTCACTCGATCCATCCCTGCCATCAGTTCCGCATAACGGCGCGCGATCTGGCGCGGTTTGGCGTCCTCTATCTCAATCGGGTGCGTTTCATTTGAGTAAAGGGCCTGCTCAGGCGGCAAGCGGGTGCGGGGCGTCGGCGCACGGCGCCAGCACATGGAGGTCAAGCGGGGTGGCCGCATCGTCAGGGTAGGGCACGGCGTAGAGC